>Ga0081540_1000229_pt1 | contig 58563 bp, 53 predicted proteins | sample TabmetS2T1R1_FD_71024 | JGI IMG/M metagenome (GOLD analysis project Ga0081540, IMG submission 71024) | Tabebuia heterophylla rhizosphere microbial communities from the University of Puerto Rico - S2T1R1 | ecosystem: Host-associated > Plants > Roots > Rhizosphere ...
GGGGAGGGGGGGGGGGGGGGGGTAGCCGCAAGCGCATGAGTTTGTTGCTACCCCCCTCCCCAACCCTCCCCCACAAGGGGGGAGGGAGCGCGCAGTGCCTTGCGGCGCGTTTCGTGCCTTTCCTCACCCGGGGAGAGTCACCATGAAAATCACCGCCGACTCGCCGCCCGTCCTCACCGCGCTCGACCGGCCGAATTCCTACATCGGCCGTTCCGTGCCACGGCCGAACCTCGAACGGCTCACCCAAGGGCGCGGCAACTACGTCAGCGACACCGTGCTGCCGCGCATGGCGCATGTGGCTTACGTTCGCTCGCCGCACGCACACGCGCGCATCGTCAGGATCGACACAACGGCGGCAAAGGCCGCGCCCGGCGTCATCGCCGTGGTCACCGGCGCGGAGCTCGCAAAGGTGATCACCCCGTGGGTCGGCGTGCTCACCCATCTCAAGGGCATAAAGTCGGCGCCGCAGCACGCCATCGCTGTCGAGCGTGCCTGCTGGCAGGGCGAGGCGGTGTGCGCGGTGGTCGCCAAGACCCGCGCGCAGGCCGAGGACGCCGCCGAGCTGGTCGACGTGACCTATGACGAGCTGCCCGCGGTCACCGACATGGAAACGGCGCTCGACCCGGCAACCCCGGTGATCCATCCCGAGCTCGGCGACAACCTCACCTTCGAACGCAGGCACCAGGCCGGCGACCCGGACAAGGGCTTTGCCGAAGCCGAAGCGGTGGTCGAGACCACCTACGTGTTCGGCCGCCACACCGGCGTGACCAACGAGCCGCGCGCCATCGTGGCCGATTGGAACGCCGGCGAGCAGCGGCTGACCGTCTATCACGGCACGCAGGCGCCGCACATGATGCAGAACCTGTTCGCCAAGCATCTCGGGCTTGCCGAGCAGCAGGTGCGCGTCGTCACCAAGGACGTCGGCGGCTCGTTCGGCATCAAGGTGCACACCTACGCGGACGAGATGGCGACCGTCGCGCTCTCGAAGCTGCTCAAGCGGCCGATCAAGTTCGTCGCCGACCGGCTGGAAAGCTTCATCACCGATATTCACGCGCGCGATCACCGCATCAAGGCGAAGATCGGCGTCACCAAGGACGGCCGCATCACCGCGTTCGAGATCGACGACCTGACCGGCATCGGCCCCTACTCGGTCTATCCGCGCACCTCCGGCATCGAGGCGAACCAGGTCGTGAACCTGACGGGGAGCTGGTACACCTGCCCGAACTATCGCGCGCTCGCGCGCGTCGTGTTCCAGAACAAGAACGTGATGTGCCAGTACCGCGCGGTCGGCCACCCGATCGCGACCGCCGTCACCGAAGGTCTGGTCGACCTCGCCGCCGCCAGGATCGGGATGGACCCGGTCGAGATAAGGCGCCGCAATCTCATTCCCGACAATGCCTATCCGGCGACCGCGCCGTCCGGCATCAAGTTCGAGAAGCTGTCGCAGATCAAGGCGCTCGACCAGATCGTCGGCATGATGCGCTACGATGAGCTGCGCGCCGAGCAGGCGCGGCTGCGCCAGCAAGGCGTCTACCGCGGCATCGGCTTCACGACCTTCGTCGAGGTGACCAACCCGTCGGCCGCGTTCTACGGCGTCGGCGGCGCGAAGATCTCGTCACAGGACGGCGCGACCATGAAGCTGGACGCGCAAGGCAACATCTCGGTTCATTCCGGCGTCACCGAGCAGGGCCAGGGCGCCGAGGCGGTGATGGCGCAGGTCGCGGCGTCGGCGTTCGGCGTTCCGATCGAGCGCGTGCGCGTCGTCACCGGCGACACCGACAACACGCCCTATGGCGGTGGCACCTGGGCCTCGCGCGCAGCCGGCATCGGCGGCGAGGCGGCGTGGCAGGCCGGCAAGGCCTTACGGGGGAACGTGCTCGCGGTTGCCGGCTCGATCCTCCAGGCCAAGCCCGAGACGCTCGACATCCGCAGCGGCGTGGTGGTGGACGCCGATACCGGCAAGGAGCGCCTCGGCCTCGACGAGGTGGCGCGCATCGCCTATTTCCGGCCGGACACCCTCCCCGCCGGCGTGCAGGCCGAGCTGGTGGCGACGCGCCACTACGTGCCGCGCGCCTGGGCCTTCGCCTTCACCAACGGCGTACAGGCCTCCTACCTGGAGGTCGACACCGACACCGGTTTCGTCAAGCTGCTCAGGCACTGGTGCGTGGAGGACTGCGGCACCGTGATCAACCCGCAGCTGGTCGACGAGCAGGTGCGCGGCGGCGTGGTGCAAGGCATCGGCGGCGCGCTTTACGAGCATTGCATCTATGACGAGCGCGGGCAGCTCCTCAACGGCAACATGGCCGACTATCTGGTGCCGATGTCGGGCGAGATGCCGGACATCGAGGTCGGTCACGTGACCACGCCGACCACCGATTCCGAGCTGGGCGCCAAGGGCGCCGGCGAGGCCGGCACCGCCGGGGCACCGGGTGCCGTGATGAACGCGATCAACGACGCGCTCAGCCCCCTGGGCGCAACGCCGCTGACCGAGATGCCGTTCACCCCCGGTCGCATCCTCAAGGCGCTCGGCAAGGTTTGAAAGGTTCCAATGGCATGGACTATGGTTTCGCGGCGCGCGACAATCGCGTGACGTTGGAATCAGCGACGAGAAAGCCGGGGACACGAGCGATGAACATCACGGTCGGCAGGAAAGCGATCGAAGAGGCCTCCAAGAAACTCTCGAACTGGGGCCGCTGGGGCAAGGACGACCAGATCGGCACGCTCAACCACGTGACCCCCGAGGACATCGTCAACGCCGCCAAGCTGATCCGCACCGGCAAGGTGTTCGCGCTCGGCATCCCGCTCGACAAGAACGGCCCGCAGACCGGCCTGTTCGGCGGCCGCTTCAATCCGATCCATCAAATGCTGGCGACCGGCACCGACGCGATCGCCGGCCAGCAGGACTGGAACAAGATCCGCTACGCCGACGACACGCTCAACCTGTGCGTCCAGGGCGCGACGCACTGGGACGCGCTCGGCCACATCTTCTACGAGGACAAGGCCTATAACGGCCACGACGCCAAGCTGATCGACTCGCGCGGCCTCGCCGTGCTCGGCATCGAGCATTCCAAGAGCAAGATGGTCGGCCGCGGCGTGCTGCTCGACATCGCGCGCTTCCGCAACGTGCCCTGGCTCAAGGACGGCGAAGCCATCTCCAACGAGGAGCTCGACAAGTGTGCGCGCGCGCAGAACGTCGAGATCCGCAAGGGCGACTTCGTCATTCTCCGCACCGGCCAGATGGAGCGCTGCATGAAGGAAGGCCAGTGGGGCGGCTATGCCGGCGGAGACGCGCCCGGCGTCAGGTTCGAGAACTGCTACTGGTGCCAGGACAAGCAGATCGCGGCGATCTGCTCCGATACCTGGGGCGTCGAGGTGCGGCCGAACGAGACCAAGGAAGCCAACCAGCCGTGGCACTGGGTGGTGATCCCGGCCATGGGCCTGTGCATGGGCGAGATCTTCTACCTCCCCGAGCTCGCCGAGGACTGCGAGTCGGACGGCATCTATGAGTTCTTCTTCTGCGGCCCGCCGCTGATCATCACCGGCGGCACCGGATCGCCGATCAATCCGCAGGCGGTCAAGTAGGCCAAGTCAATCCACCTTGATCCCCGCCGCCCTAATGATCTCGGCCATCCTCGCGTAGTCACGCGCAAGGTTGACCTTGAACGCGTCGGGCGAATTTCCGTTCGGAACCACGCCGAGCGCCAGCAGCTTCTCGCGCACCTCGGCATCCTTGAGCGCGGCGAGCGCGGTGGTGTTGAGCCTGGCGATGATCTCGGCCGGCGTGTTCGCCGGCGCCATGATCGAGGTCCAGGTCGACCATTCGAAGCCTGCAACTCCGGCCTCGGCAGCCGTCGGCACGTCCGGCAACAGATCCGAGCGGCGCGGACCGCCGGTCGCGAGCGCGCGCAGCTTGCCGTCCTTGAGGAAGGGTTGCGCCACGGCAATCGCCGTAAACATCAGCGGCACGGTACCGGCAACCACGTCGGTGAGCGCGCCGGTCGCGCCGCGATACGGCACGTGCACCAGCCGCACGCCGGTGCGCGCCTTGAACAGCTCCATCGCCATCTGCTGGGGGCTGCCGTTGCCGCCGGAGGAAAAGTCGATCTGGTCGGGCTTCGCCTTGGCGAGCTCGATGAGCTCCTGCACGGTCTTCGCCGCAAACGACGGATGTGCCACCAGGACCCACTCGTTGGTGACGATTTGCGAGACAGGCGCGAAGTCCTTGAGCGGATCGAACCTGGCGTTCTTGTTGAGGAGCGGCACGGAAGTCAGAACGCTGTCGCTGATGCCGACGATCGTATAGCCGTCCGGGGCCGCCCGCGTTGCACGCTCGGCGCCGATCGCACCGGCGGCGCCCGGCTGGTTGTCGATGACGATCTGCTTGCCGAGGTCGCCCGACATCTTCGCCGCGACGATGCGCAGCGCGACATCGCCGGCACTACCGGCCGCGAGCGGGATGATCATCTGGATTGGTCGTGACGGATAATCGGCGGCCCCTTGCGCCAGCGCGCTTTGGGCCAGAACACACAGCGCACCGATCGCGGCGTGACGCAACCAAGTCATCCCATCCTCCCAACACGTTTTCTTGCTTGCGGCATCACACCACGGACCAATCGCGCGCGAGAACGATCAACCGCGATGGTCAGCGTCATCGAATCCGCATGCGTGCAGTCTTGCCGGGGTTCGGCCTGCAAGCTAGAAGCCGCTCACTGCTTCGCAATGTCACACACGCACGCCGGTAGAGATGGCGTGTTGGGAAACGCCGATGGATAACGGGATCTGGGCGACCTGGTACGATCTCGCCGACGATACGCGCGACCGCTTTCTCGCTTGGCTGCACGGTAAGTATCTGCCCGAACTGCGGCTGCGGCCCGGCTACGCCTGGGTCGCACATTATGAGAACACGCATGGCGGCCAGGCGATGCGTCATGTCGGCGACGCGATCCTGACGCGGCCGCAGGAGGAAATCGGCCAGGGCCGCCAATTCCTGATGCTGGTCGGCGCGCCCTCTCCGCACACATTCCTCAATCCGTCGGTGCTGGAGATTGAAAAGGCCGACGATGTCCGCGACATGTTGGCGCTGCGCCGCGGCGTGCGTACCGCCATATTCGCGGAGGAGACGCGCATCAACGGCCCGGCCATGCGGCATCGCGCTCCCGGCACAGCGCCCGCGCCAGGCATCCAGATGGGCAGCTTCCGGGTGCGCAGCTTGGAGGAGGAATTCGACCTCGGCTGCTGGTACGCGCAATATCGTTTGCCGCACATGGCGCAGATGCCGGGCAGCGTGGCGACGCGAAAGCTGTTGTCGGTTGCCGGCTGGGCCAAGCACGCGATCCTGTATGAATTCACGTCGCTCGACGCGCGCATGCAGAATTTCGAGGAGCCGCACGAGTCGCTTGCGGTCGATCCCAAGGAGTGGACCGGTCGCGTCGTGCGCTACACGATCCATACGCCGGGATCGCCATTTGTGGGCCAGCGACTGTGGCCCCCGGTCGGATGAAACTCAGCGCCGTTCCGCGGTATAGTCAGATAAGACCAACAAACGGAGAGTTCCCATGGCCCGCTACCTCAAGCGCGGAATGGACGCGAGCGCGATCAAGGCGGCCGATGCCAAGGTGCGCGAGACGGTCGAGCAGATCCTCGCGCAGGTCGAGACTGGGCGCGACAAGGCCGTGCGCGAGCTGTCGGAGAAATTCGACAAGTGGTCGCCGCCGAGTTTCAAGCTGACCGAGCAGGAGATCGAGCGCGCGCTGTCGCAGGTGGCGAAGCGCGATCTCGAGGACATCAAGTTCGCGCAGTCGCAGGTGCGCAACTTCGCGCAGAAGCAGAAGGAGACCATGAAAGACCTGGAGGTGGAGACGCTGCCGGGCGTGGTGCTCGGCCATCGTCACCTGCCGGTCGATGCGATCGGCTGCTATGTGCCGGGCGGGCGCTATCCGATGGTGGCCTCCGCGCACATGTCGATCGTCACCGCGCGCGTCGCCGGTGTCCGTCGCATCATCGCCTGCGCGCCGCCGTTCAAGGGCGGGCCGCACCCGGCGATCGTGGCCGCCATGCATTTCGGCGGCGCCGACGAGATCTACGTGCTGGGCGGCGTGCAGGCGGTCGCGGCGATGGCGCTCGGCACCGAGACGATCTCAGCCGTCGACATGATCGTCGGTCCCGGCAACGCCTATGTGGCGGAGGCAAAGCGCCAGCTGTTCGGCCGCGTCGGCATCGATCTCCTGGCCGGGCCGACCGAGACGCTGATCATCGCCGACGAGAGCGTCGACGGCGAGATGTGCGCGACCGACCTGCTCGGCCAGGCCGAGCACGGGCCGACCTCGCCCGCGGTGATGATCACCAACTCGGAGAAGCTCGCGCGCGAGACCATGGCGGAGGTGCAGCGTATTCTCAAAATACTCCCGACCGCCGACGCGGCCGGCAAGGCATGGGAGGATTTCGGCGAGGTGATCGTCTGCGACTCCTACGAGGAGATGGTACAGGAAGCCGACCGCGTCGCCTCCGAGCACGTCCAGGTGATGACCAAGGACTACGACTTCTTCCTCAACAACATGAGGAACTACGGCTCGCTGTTCCTCGGGCCGCGCACCAACGTCGCCTACGGCGACAAGGTGATCGGCACCAACCACACGCTTCCGACCAAGAAGGCGGCGCGCTACACCGGCGGCCTGTGGGTCGGCAAATTCATGAAAACCTGCACCTACCAGAAAGTGCTCACCGACGAGGCCTCGGCGATGATCGGCGAATACTGCTCGCGGCTCTGCATGCTGGAAGGCTTCGTCGCGCATGCCGAGCAGGCCAACGTCCGCGTGCGCCGCTACGGTGGCCGCAACGTGCCCTACGCCCAGGCAGCGGAATAGCCGGCGCCGTCATTGCCGGGCTTGACCCGGCAATCCATCAAACTTCGCAAAGATGCTTGTTGCGAAGAGATGGACCCGCGGGTCAAGCCCGCGGGTGACGCCTGAGGGAGAGCGTCGCGTCAATACGATCGGAACGCGGTCTAGTGCGGCGCCGGACGGTGAGCGCCGGCCGCCGCCCCCTTCATGATCACTGCGATGAACTCCATCGGTCGCTCCGAGAGGTTCTGACCTGCGTGTCGCCGGGCCGAAACCCATTCGGCGTCTCCCGCGCGGCGCGTTTCCTCCTGCGCCTTTCCGTCGGCGAAATGGTCGACGAAATGCGCGTCGCTGAGCCAGACGACGACGCGCGGCGTCACGTCGTGCATCGGCGTCTTGAACCCTCCCGGAATCGACATGCGCAGCACCTGAACGAACTCGTTCTCGGCCAACAGCTTCGTGTCGACGCCAGGAGCGCCGGCCGGCAATGGATGGTCCTGGGCAACGGCGGTTGACATGCAGCAGAGCGTCAGCACCACAGGCAGCGTCATTTTCATGGGTACCTCCCAACGATCCTGATAGTCTGGAGCGGAATGACTTTTCTTCGAATCGTCATCCTGCTCCAGCTTCTTGGTGGAGCATGATCTTTTCCGAAAACCGGTATCCACTTTTCGGGATCATGCTCCGTCGCTACCCGTTGAAGTCGACTTCAAGTCAAGGAGAATTCGCGTGGCCGGCTTGACCATCGGCGAGGTCGCCCACCGCGCCGAGCTTCGCCCTTCCGCGATCCGCTACTATGAGAAGCTCGGGCTGTTGCCGAAGCCGCCCCGGGTCGGCGGACAACGGCGCTATGACGAACAGATCCTGGAGCGCCTGGCGATCGTGCGCTTCGCAAAATTCGTGGGCTTCACGATCGACGAGATCAAATTGCTGCTGGACGGCTCGTCGGGGCGGCCCCCGCCGCAACGCTGGCGCCGCATCGCCAGCCAGAAAGTCGGCCAAGTCGACGCCCTCATCACGGAAGCCATTGCCGTGCGTGCGCTGCTTCAGACGACGCTTGATCAGAAATGCCCCAAGCTTGTCGAACGCGGTCTCAAACTGGCAAGATCGGCGACCAGCTACGGCAGGCGCAACCTGCGTGGCGCGCGAGCTTCGGAGTAGTCTGATGATCCCGATCGTGGTGCCCGGATATGCGGCGGTGTTCGCACTGATCTTCGTGCTGCTCGCGGTCAACGTGACGCGGCTGCGGCAGAAGCACAAGGTGAGCATCGGCGCCGGCAATCACCGTGACCTCGAGCGGTCGCAGCGGGTGCATGCCAATTTCGCAGAATACGTGCCGTTCGCTCTCCTGCTGCTCGCCTTCATGGAGATGCAGCGGCAGTCGATCTACGCGATCCACATCCTGGCGATCATTCTGCTGGTCGGGCGGCTGCTGCACGCCTACGGCATCGCACAGCAGCCGGAGAACATGACCTGCCGCGGCCTCGGCTACCTGGCGACGCTGGTCGTGCTGGTGGTGGCGGCGATCTTCCTGCTGGTCAACGCGTTGCGCGCGATCTGATGTGGTCAGGCGATCAGGGCGGCGGCCTCGTTGAACGCTCGCCGGACCTCGTCAGCAGATCGAAGCTGGAGGACGATGGCGACCACGACGCGAAGCGGCGTTACGTCCGGCCCGCTCGGCCAACCGACCAGGCATGCGCAGATGTGCGACACAACGCTGGGCCCAGCCTGAAACAGGACGGCAGGATGGCCCGGACCACTGATTTGCGTCATTGTGAGGCCGGCACGGTCGAGTGCGACAAAGACATGGTCGCCATTGTGCAGGGCGATTTCTGCGTGGGGTCGTTCGTTGTCACGAAACGTCAGCAATGTACCGGTCGGCATGACAGCAATTGACCTCGCCAAGACGCCGTCGTTCCGCCTCGACGGCAAGCGCGCGCTCGTCACCGGCGGCGGACGCGGCATCGGCCTCGCCGCCGCCTCCGCGCTCGCTGCGGCGGGCGCGCATGTCACGCTCGCGGCGCGCACGAAAACCGAGATCGACGACGCGGCCGCGGCGATCCGCGCCCGCGGCGAGCAGGCCGAGGCGCTTCCGCTCGATGTCACCGATCTCGCCGCCGTTCAGAAAGCCATCGCCGCGGCGGCGCCGTTCAACATCCTGGTCAACAATGCCGGCACCAACCGGCCGAAGTCGTTGATGGACGTCACAATCGAGGACTTCGACGTCATCATGGGGCTGAACGTGCGCGCGGCCTATTTCATGGCGCAGGCGGTGGCGCGGCGGCTGCTCGAGGCGAAGCAGCCGGGCTCGATCATCAATATCTCGTCGCAAATGGGCCATGTCGGCGCCGCGCGGCGCACCGTCTACTGCGCGTCGAAACACGCCATGGAGGGCTTCACCAAGGCGATGGCGATCGAGCTCGCGCCGCACAACATCCGCGTCAACAGCCTGGGCCCGACCTTCCTGGAGACGCCGATGACGCGCCCGTTCTTCCAGAACGAGGCTTTCAGGGCCGAGGTGCTCGCCAAGATCAAGCTCGGGCGGCTCGGCCAGCTCGACGAGTTGACCGGCGCCATCGTGTTCCTCGCCTCCGATGCGTCGTCGCTGATGACCGGCTCGGCCCTGGTGCTCGACGGCGGGTGGACGGCAGAATAGCTGCGAAGTCCTGGGTCCCGGCTCTTCGCGCGCCTGATGGCGCGCTGCGGCCAGGACAAGATGCACTGCCTCGTGTCCCGGCCGAGCGAAGCGAGAGCCGGGACCCAGTTGCTGAAAAAGCTGCCTACCGCAGCCCCAACTGCAGCCGCGGGTCCTGCACGATCTTCTGATACAGCGCGAACTGAGCGCGGTTGAACGCGTCCATCTCCGCCGGCGGGGAGCCGACCGCCTCGGTGCCCACCGCCTTGAGCCGCTCGACCACGTCCGGATCCTTCATGGCCTTGGCGATCTCGGCCGACAGCTTGTCGACGATCGCTTTCGGCGTCGCGGCCGGCGCAAACACCGCCGTCCAGTACGGCACCTCGTAGTCGACGCCCTGCTCGATCGTGGTCGGCACGTCGGGCAGCACGGACGAGCGCTCCCGCGTCGTCACCGCGAGCGCGCGCACCGTGCCCGACTGGATGTTCTTCGCCTGTGCCGGCACGCCGTCGATCAGCATGGCGATGCGGCCTGCAATCAGGTCGGGCATCACGCCGGCATTGCCGCGATACGGCACATGCACGATGTCGACGCCGGCCTGCAGCTTGAACAGCTCGCTGGCGAGATGGATTGCGGTGCCGGCGCCGGACGAGCCGTAGCTCAAGGTGCCGGGGCTTGCCTTCGCAAGCGCGATGAACTCCTTCAGGTCCTTGGCAGGCAGGTCCTTGTTGATCACCAGCACCGGTGCGAAGCGCGTCACCAGCGACACGGACGCGAAGTCCTTCAGCCAGTCGAACGGCAGGTCTTTGCCGACCACGGAGCTGACCACGCCGGACACCGAGTGGTAGAGCAGCGTGTAGCCGTCGGGCGCCGCCCGCGCGACCGCATTGATGCCGATGGTGCCGCCGGCGCCGCCCTGGTTCTCGACCACGACCTGCTGGCCAATTACGTCGGACAGCTTCTGCGCCATCACCCGCGCGGTGAAATCGATGCCGCCGCCGGCGGCAAGCGGCACGATCAGCTTGATCGGGCGCGATGGAAAGTCCTGCGCTGCTGCCGGCGCGGCCGCGGCGAGGACCAGCGCCGCGAGCAGCTTCGCCGCGAGGCCGATCATGATGCCCGCCCGAGCCTGGCGATGTCCGCGAGCCGCTGCTGGAAGAACGCCGCCGGCTTGAGGATGCGCGTCTCCTGCGTCGTCATCAGCGGGCGCGTTTCCTTGAGGAAGGCGATCCAGGCCGGATCGGCGAACAGCTGCTCGCGCCGAGCGACGCGCTCGTCGAGCGAGCCGTAGGCCCACATGGTGGTGATCTGGTTGAGCGGACCGATCTCGTTGACGTAGTAGCCGACCGGCTCCCCGAGCGCCGCGGTCTGCGGCGCGCGGCCCTGCTGATCGTAGGCGCTCAGGAACGGCGCCGTATTGCCCGGCGCGAACGTATAGATCCGCTGCTCGACGAACATCGCATTCCTCCCGATCTTTTCGTTGGCCGTATTAGGTCACGGCCGACGGATCGGGACAAGAACGCGAGAGCCGGTCAGCCCTGGCCGATCGCCGCGTTGACCTTGGGCAACACCTTCTCGGCGAGCAGGATCATCGAGCGGCGGCCGAGCTCGCGGTCCTTCCAGTCCTTGCCGGCGTAAAGGAGCGTGCCGAAATCGCCGACCGTGTCGCGGAACTTCAGCAGCTCGTCGGCGACCTTGTCCGGCGTTCCGTAGATGATCAGCTCGTTGCAGATGCCGTCGAGCGTCACCTCGCTGTCGGGCTGGTCGCGGCGCGTCTTGAACAGGTCGAGCCGGCCTTTCCTGAGCTTGGTGAACAGCTGGCTGTAGTAGTAGCGGTAGGGGCTGCCCTCCGACATCGCATAGTCGCGCGCGACCTTGTCGTCGTCGGCGACGAAGATGCTCTTCGCCACGCTCCAGTTGGCCGGATCGGCCTTGCGGCCGACCCGCTCGCAGCCCTCGACATATTTCGGCCAGTGGCTCTTGACCCAGGCCGGCATCAAAAAGTTCGCCGAGATCGGCTCCCAGCCGCGCGCCGCCGCTTCGGTGACACCTTTGGAGAACGGCGCGACCGCGGTCACCACGATCGGCGGATGCGGCCGCTGCAATGGTCTTGGGATGTAGCCCTGGCCGATCTCCGGCATGAACTGCCGCTCGACGGCGATGTTCCAGAACTTGCCGTGGATGTTGTAGGGCGGATCGCTCTCCCAGATCTTCAGCACGTGGTTGATGCATTCGAGGAACATCGCATTACGGTCGGCGTCGAGATTGCCGAACGCCTCGGCGTCGGAGAGAAGCCCGCCCGGGCTGATGCCGAACACGAAACGGCCGTCGAGCAGGTGGTCGAGCATGGCGATCTGCGAGGCGACCGCGACCGGGTGGCTGTTCGGCATATTGATGGTGCCGGTGCCGAGCTTGATGCGCTTGGTGGCGTCGACCAGCGTCGCCAGGAACATCGCCGTCGAGGTGATGTTCTCGGCGCGGTCGGTGGCGTGCTCGCCGCACAGCGCGATGTCGAAGCCGAGCTCGTCGGCGAGAATGAAGGCCTCGCGATCCTCGCGCAGCGATTGGCGCCAGTCCTTGGCCAGCGGATGGATCGGCATGGTGAAGAAGCCGAGCTTCATGGGGGTTCCCCGGGGTGTTGTTTGCTTTGGTGAAAAATCTAGCTGCGCCGCCCCTCCAGCTGAAATAATATGCTTTAACGATATCGATCAGGTTTTCTGATGGAGCAGCGGATCACCCTTCGCCAGGTGCGGGCGGTCATTGCGGTCGCCGAGGAAGGCTCGTTCACGCGTGCCGCCGCGCGCGAGCACGCGACCCAGTCGGGCGTGTCGCAGCACGTCGCCGCGGTCGAGAAGAGCCTCGGCGTCAAGCTGTTCGAGCGCACCGCCTCGGGCGTGACGCCGACGCCGGCCGGGCTGCGCTACTACCAGCGCTGCGTCGAGGCGGTCGGCCAGCTCGAGCATGCCGGCGAGGACCTGCGCGCGCTCGAGGGTGCGGTGACCGGCGCGCTGCGCATCGGCCTGATGCCGACCTTCACCCGCGCGGCGCTGGCGCCCGCGCTCGAGCAGTTCGTGCCGCGCTATCCGGACGTACGGCTCAACATCGTCGAGGGCTACAGCGGACTGCTCACGGATATGGTCATGGCGGACGAACTCGACCTCGCCATCGTGCCGACCTTCGAGGGCCGCATGGGGCTCAAGTCGCGCCTCCTGGTGCGCGACCGCGAGATGCTGATCTCTGGACGCCGCCGCGGTCTGACGGCGCTGGCGCCCGCGCGGCTCAAGGACCTCGTGCCGCTGAAGATCGTGGTGCCGGGCCAGCAGAACATCCGGCGGCGCAATATCGACGTCTATCTGCAGACCCACGGCGTCGAGGTCGCCGAGATGATCGAGATGGACGCGATGATCGGCACGCTCGAGTTCGTCGCCCGCACCGACTGGGTCGCGGTGCTGCCCGGCCTGATCTGCGTCAACGACATCGCCAAGGGCGACCTGGTGGTGAACCCGATCGCCGATCCGCCGCTCTATGCGGAGTTCGTCACCATCACGCCGGCGCGACGCGCGCTCTCCGTGCCGGCGCGGCTGTTCCTCGAGCAGTTCGAGGCGGAGATCCGGCGCATCCAGCAGACCTGGGCGGCCGCGCTCGCGCGCACCGATGGCAAGACCCCCAACCGCTCGATCAGCCGACCGTCTGCCAGGCGCCGTTCGTCTCGGCGGACTTGAACACGGCTTCGAGCGTCGCGACCGTGTGCAGGATGCCCGCATCGTCGATCTGGTAGATCCCCTGCCCGAGCGCCGCCCGCGCGAACGACTCGATGTTCATGCCGATGTGGTTCACCTGCGGCACGTCGTAGGTCTCGACCTTGCCGTCCTTGCGGCAGATCGAAATCTTCTGCTCGCCGAGCGACTCCGCCCACATCTCCGACCCGTAGACCGCGAGCCGCCACACGAAGCCCGGCGTCTTCAAGCTGGTCGAGATCGTCCCGGCCGCGCCGTTGGCGAATTGGAGAAGCGCCAGGGTCGTGTCGCCGGAGGCGAACGGCAGGATGCGCTTGGTCGACAGCGCGGACACGCGCTGCATCGGCCCGACCAGGAAGCTGAACGCATCGAGCAGGTGGATGCCCATGCCGGTCATGCCGCCCGCCTTGGTCTCCTCCGGCGCCGAGCGCCAGTTGTCGAGCGGCGTATTGGCGAGGATGTCGTGGCTGTAATTGCCCTCGGCGAACATCACGGTGCCGAACTCTTTCGACGCCATCAGCTCCTTGATCCTGGCGACCGACGGCCACATACGGCGGTTGTGACCGACGCCGAGCCCGACCTTGGCGCGGCGGCAGGCGGCGATCGCCGCCTCGGCGTCGGCCTTGTTGAGCGCGAACGGCTTCTCGCAGAACACGTGCTTGCCGCGCGCCGCGGCGGCCTCGACCTGCTGCCGGTGCTTGGTGTGCGGCGTCGCCAGGATGACGGCGTTGATCGTCGGATCGTCGAGCACCTCCTCGTAGGACGTGCCGAGCTTGAACTTCTTCTCCGCCGCGAAATCCCTGGCGAGCTCGGGCTCGAGCGTGACGCCGCGCGTGATGCGGATGAGCTCGCTCCTGCCCTGGACCGAGCTGACCAGCTCCTTGCCCCACCAGCCGAGCCCGATGATTGCAGCATTCAGCATTTCCAGTCCTCACACACGACAGGTCACGAGATCACACCGACGCCGGCGCCCCGGGCTGCTTGAGCGGATGCGCGCGCGCAAACGCATCGATCGCGTTGCAGGCGTCGGCGATGCGCCGCACCGTCGGATAGGGCGCGAGGTCGACCTTGAAGAAGTTCGCCCCGCAAACGTGTGTGGCGAGGCAGATGTCGGCGAGGCTGACCGTATCGCCCTGGCAGAATTTTCCGGTGCCCTTGGTGCCGCCGGACAGGTGCGCTTCCAGCCCCTGCAGCGCCTGCTTGCTCCAGTGCTGGCACCATTTTGTGCGCGCCGCCTCGTCGAGCTTGTATTCGTGCTCGAGATGCTCGCGTACGCGCGGCACCACCAGGGGGTGCGCGTCGCAGGCGACGATCTGCGCGAGCCCGCGCACGCGCGCGCGAGCCTTCGGATCCTTCGGCAGCAGCGGCGGGCTAGGATGCGTCTCGTCGAGATACTCGATGATGGCGAGCGACTCGAACAGCATGGTGCCGTCGTCCTCGACCAGCGCCGGAATCGCCATCATTGGATTGACTTGCCGGAATGCCTCCTCGCGCTGCTGGCCCTTGAGCAGATTGATGTCGACGACCTCTTTCGGGGCAATGCCCTTGAGGTTCATCGCGATGCGCACGCGATAGGTCGCGAGCGAACGCCAGAACGAAAACAGCTTCATGAAATCCTCCCGTTGATAGAAAGCGTTAGATTTTGCGCATGTCCTTTTCGGAAAACCGGTGCCCACTTTTCCGGGACATGCGCTACTTCTTGGCTCCGCCCGGATCGGCCTTGAGGCCGGCCGCCTCGATGCCGCCAATCGCGCACAGCTCGTCGTTTTCGGAGGTGTCGCCGGAAATGCCGACCGCGCCGATGATGTCGCCCGCGCCGTCGCGGATCAGGACGCCGCCCGGATTGGTGACGATGCGGCCGCCCGACGCGGCGGCCAGCATGGTGAAGAACTGCGGCGTGTTGGCGGCGCGCTCGGCGAGCGTGCGCGAGCCGAATCCCATGCCGAGCGCGCCCCACGCCTTTCCGAACGCGATGTCGAAACGGAGGATGCCCGACTTGTCCTCGCGCTTGAACGCGACGAGATGCCCGCCGGCATCGAGCACGGCGACGGTGAGCGGCTGAAACTGCATCTCGCGCCCTTTCTTGAGGGCGGTATCGACGATGGTCGAGGCTTGCGCGAGCGTGACGGACATGACGGCTCCTTGATGGGGTGTGATTTTGCGAAAGAAGACGACCTACAGATTCCTTGGTTTGCGCATGTCCTTTTCGGAAAACCGGTGTCCACTTTCCGGGACATGCACTAGCGCTTGCGTTTCGCCCAGTAGGCCGAGTGATCGGACACTTCGTGCGTGCCGAGCCCGTTGCGCTCGGCTTCCTCGAAACAGGCGAGCGTCGCCGCGACGACCGGCAGGTCGACGCCGGTGCTCTTGCCCTCGGCGAGCATGGTGCGCAGGTCCTTCACGGCGCTGGCGAGGTCGAACGTCACCGCTCCGGTGTCCTCGCCCTTGAGCGCCTTGGCCACCACCGGCCCGCGCACCTTGAGCACGTTCGGCCCGCCCGACGTGTCGGCCAGGAGATCCATCACCCGCGCCGGATCGAGGCCGAGCGGGCCGCAGATCGCCAGCGCCTCGCCGAGCGCCTGCCAGTAGATCATCAGCGGCATGTTGATGGTCAGCTTCATGCGCGCGCCGGCGCCGACCGGGCCGCAATGCTCCAGCCGACGGCAGAGCTGGTCGAGCACCGGCTTCGCCCGCGCCGCGTCGGCCGGCTCGCCGCCCATCAGGCCGATCAGTTTTCCGGTCAGGGCCGGGCCGGTCGAGCCGCCGACCGGGCAATCCACCATGGCCGCGCCCTTGGCGCGCACCTTGCCCGCAAGCGCGGTCTCCGTCTCCGGCCGCACCGTGCTCATCTCGATGAACAGCTTGCCCTTGACGTCGCCCGACAGGAGCCCGTCCGCGCCATGGTAGACCGCATCGATCGCGGCCGCGTCGGTCAGCATGCTGATGACGATCTCGCTGCGCTCCGCGAGCTCGCGCGGCGTCTTGGCGACCGTCGCGCCTGCTTCCGCCAGCGGCTTCGCCTTGTCGGGCGAGCGGTTCCACACGGCGACGTCGTGGCCGACCTCCTCGAGCCGGCGCGCCATCGCGGCGCCCATCTTGCCGAGCCCGGCAACTCCGATCTGCATGGCGTTCCTCCGCACCGCGTCCGTCAGGTTCGCGCGGCGGCAGACGATAGGCGATCGGGTAGGAAGGCGAAAGCCGGCTTCGGCCTTGAGCCGCTCATGGGCCTATGCAATAGCGTCGCATCACGACAGACTTAAAAGCATTCGAGAACTGGGACGGGAGCAACGGAATGGCTGGGAGGAGCAAGGGCACGGTCGGCATCATCGGCCTCGGCATCATGGGCGGCGCCTTCGCGCGCAACCTGACGAAGTCCGGCTGGCGCGTGGTCGGCTACGACGTCGATGCGGGACGCAACAAGGCGCTGGCGAAGGCGGGCGTCGAGATCGCGCCCGATGTCGCGACGCTCGCCGCCAAGGTGCCCGTGATCATCACCAGCCTGCCGAGCCCGAAGGCGCTCGACGCGACGGTCGCGGCGCTCGTCAAGGCCAAGGTGCCGCGCAAGATCATCGTCGAGGCCTCGACCTTCACCATCGAGGACAAGTCGCGTGCCGAGCGCGCGCTCGCCAAGGCCGGCCACGTGGTGCTCGATTGCCCGGTCAGCGGCACCGGCGCGCAGGCCGCGGTCGGCGACCTCGTCATCTACGCGAGCGGCGATACAGCGGCGATCAAGAAGCTCAAGCCGATGTTCGCCGGTTTTTCGCGCGGCGTGTTCGACGTCGGCGCGTTCGGCAACGGCAGCAAGATGAAGTACGTCGCGAACCTCCTCGTCGCGATCCACAACGTGGCGAGCGCCGAGGCGATGGTGCTCGGCATGAAGGCCGGGCTCGATCCGCAGACGATCTTCGATCTCATCACCAGCGGCGTCGGCAACTCGCGTATCTTCGAGCTGCGCGCGCCGATGATGGTGAAGGACCGCTACGACGAGGCCACCATGAAGATCAAGGTGTGGCAGAAGGACATGGACGTGATCGGCGGCTTTGCGAAAAAAATGAAAGTGCCGACGCCGCTGTTCTCGGCGACCGTACCGGTCTACGAGAAGGCGATCGCCATGGGCCACGGCCTGCATGACACGGCGGCGGTGTGCGCGGTGCTGGAGAAGCAGGCGCGGCTCAGGCGCGGCAAGGCACGCGCGGCAAGATAACGCGTCGGCTTGAATCGGCGCGGGCTGCGGCAGTAGCCTGTTGGCGCATATCCCGGAAAAACGAGCCTCGCCCTCGTGCGCGAGGACGGCGCCCTTTGTCCGAACGGATATGCGCAAGAGCAGCACATATCGAGCGCATCCGTGCATCCCACGGGGATGCGCTCCGCTGCGTTTGGGAGGTTGCCATGACAGTCTACATCTCGCGCGGTCGTTTCACGTCGGACGCGGTCAAAGGCATGCTGGCGAAGCCCGAGAACCGCGAGGAGGCCGTCTCAAAACTGTTCCAGAACTGCGGCGGTCGGCTAATTGGATGGTATTTGACCTTCGGCCATCACGACTGGCTTACGATCGGCGAGTTTCCCAACGAGAAGGCCGCAGCCTCGGCGGTGCTGGCCGCTGCCGCGGGCGGCAGCCTGTCGGACATCGAGACCACCGTGGCGATGTCGGCAAAGGACGCCCACGCGACCTTCGAGTCCGCCAGCAAGGCGGCGAAGGAGTTTCGCAGCGCCGGCCGCTAGCGCCTGAAGCCGCCTCACGGCTTCCCTGCCGGCGCGCGCTTCGGCGCCGCCGCCGTGCCCTGCTGCTGCGCCTGCGGCAGCGGCGGCGCGTCCGGCGTCTGCACGGCGATGCCGAACAGCCGCCATTGTCCGCCGATGTCCTGGAATAACAGGTCGAAATTGATCTGCTGCGGCCGTGTCGCGAAGAAGCCGGTCAGGCGCAGCATGCCCTTGTCGTCGCGCGCGGGCGTGGCGGTCAGCTGCGGCGCCGCGAGCGCGACGGCGAACAGATCGAAATTGCGCCGGCGCAGGTCGGTGAAGATCGCGGCAAGGTCGGCGGCGGAATTCTTCTCCTGGAAGCCCGGCGCGGCGAGATCGCGCAGCACCGTGTAGTTGCCCGACTTGTTGGCGTCGTTGAGCGTGAGCAAGGTCGAGCGGATCAGATAGAGCGCCTGCTCGACGCCGACGCCCGGGTTCTGCTTCGGCGCCGCCTGCGCGGCGGGAGCGGATGGCGGCGCCTGTTGCTGCTGCGCGCCGCGCGGTGCCGCGAGCGGGCGCGGGTCGAGGACGCCCTGTGCATGCGCTGTGCCGGCACCGTGCACGATGGCCAGTGCGGCAGCCGACGCCAACAGGTGCAGCCGTAGGCCCATGACTACCAACCGAGTCGCAGGCCGACGCGGCCACCGACGACGCTGTCATTGATGCCGACCGCGACGCCGCCGGTCAGCTGCGCCTGCTCGCTGATCCGGACCGCCGCGTTGAACGCGGTGCCGTTCCGGCCCTCATAGGTGCCGAAGTTGGCGGTCACGGCGAAACGCTCGTTCGGCATCAGGTTCGGCACGCCGGCCATTGCGAACGCCATGGCGACGCCGGTCAGCGCCTTGCTGGTCCGGCTGTCGAGATCGTTGAGGCGCGCGTTGATGGCGGCGAGATCGCCCGTGGTGGCAAGGCCGAGATCGGCCGCGCTCGCCGCCGCCAGGTTACCGCCCGCGTCGGTCGTCACGAACTGCGTCTGGCCGGACTGTGCGGCGCGGCTCGCCGATGAGGCGACGCCCGCCAACGTATAGGTATTCACTGACGTGCCGAACACCTGCTGGTTGGCGCGCGTTGCTGTCGCGCCGTTGCCGAATGCGGCGGAGTTGGCAAACGTCGCCGAGGCGGCGTTGCCGAACGCAGCCGAGGTAGCGCCGGTCGCGACGGCCCCTCCGCCGAGAGCCGCGGAATTGTTGCTCGCTGAGGCATTGCCGCCAATGGCGACATTGCTGGTGGCGTCGCCGCTGGCGATGCTTCCGCTGCCAATGGCGATATTCAGCGAATTGAATCCGGATGCGTTCGTTGGTGCGAAGCCAGACGCAGCGTGCCCTGCGCCGATTGCAATGTTGGCGCTGGCGCCACCGTTCGCCGCAGCGCCGTCTCCAATGGCGACGTTGTGCGCCTGGCTAAAGCCGGAGGCATCAGCCCCGTTACCGATTGCGGTGTTCCCCCCTCCAATGCTACCGAAACTGTTGGCATCGGCGTCCACTCCAACGGCCGTATTTTTCGAACTCATGCCGCCGCCGTTCGCGTTCGTTCCGCAGGCAAGATTCCCTGTGTTGCCTGTAAGCCCAATCGCCCCGTCCCCGCTGGCGGTCGTGCCAGCCACGCCGTCCCCCACCGTGGCCCCATTCACGTTTCCGACACAAATGAACTGCGCCGGTGCTGGCGACACGCCGAGCGAAAGCAAGACCAGCACTGAGAGCTGCAGCAACTGTTCGAATCGCGAAACCAGCGTTCTGGTCATGACGCACCCCATAGTCGATCGGCGGAGCGAACACCTCCGCACCGCCGAAGGTCGGGGAAATCACGAATAACGTCACGTCAGAGTGTTGCCCGGGCGTCCGAAAGAGTTGCCTCCGTGTCCAAACATGGCGAATTTGCCGCGGTCGTTGCGCTAAAGCCACGCGCCGAAGTGATCAGAACTCGCCCTGCAACCCGATCCGCCCGCCATAGGCATTGCCGCCGCCGAGCGCGGCGCCAGCGGTCACCGCGAGCGGCACCGGCGTGTTGAGCCGGTGCGCCAGCGAGCCGCCGAACGCCTCCTCGCCGCGGAAGGTCGCGACGTTCATCGACCAGCTGGTGCGGCCGGCGGCGGACGGCATCGATGCCGTGGTCATCGCCATGGCCGAGGCGATGCCGCGCCGCGCCTCGCGGTTGACGTCGTCGATCCGGTTGTTGATCGCGGTGAGGTCGGACTTGGTGGCGAGCCCGAGGTCGGCCGTGCTCGCGGCGGCGAGGTTGCCGGCGGCATCAGTCGTGACAAGCTGCGTCGGTCCCGACTGCGCCGCGCGGCTTGCCGACGAGGCAACGCCGGCCATCGTGTAGGTGTTGGCGGACGTCCCGAACACCTGCTGATTGGCGCGCGTCGCCGTCGCGCCGGCGCCGAACGCGGCCGAGTTGGCGAAGCCGGCATTGGCGCTCGAGCCGACGGCAACGCTGCTCGTGCCGCTCGCGGTGCTTCCCCGCCCATAGGCCGCGCCGAAGTCGCCGCTCGCAGCGCTGTCGACTCCATAGCTCGCGCTGCTGTCGCCGGTCGCCCTGCTGTTGGTGCCGAACGCAGAGCTGTTCACGTTGCTTGCGGTGCTCAGGAGGCCGTAGGCCGCGCTATTCGTGCCGCTCGCCGTGCTCAGAGAGCCGAATGCCGAGCTATCGTTGCCGCTCGCCACGCTGCCGACGCCCACCGCCGCACTGCGCAAACCGGACGCCACCGCACCGTTCAGTGTAAATCCGCCGACAACGGCGCCGTCACCACCCCCGATGGCGATGCTGTATGCGCCGATTGCACTGGCTGCGCTCGTCCCGCCGCCGACTGCGGAACTGAAGTCCCCGCTCGCGATGCTGCCGGCTCCGTACGCCGAGGTATAGGAGCCGGTCGCCCGAGCAACCGAGCCAAAAGCGGAGCTTCTCAGCCCGCTCGCGGTGCTGATGTCGCCATAGGCTGAGCTGTCCGACCCGCTCGCGGTGCTCTGGAAACCAAAAGCCGAGCTGCCGAAACCGCTGGCACGGCTGATGGCGCCGTAGGCCGAAGCAATTTGGCCGCTCGCGGTGCTCAGGGTACCGAAGGCCGATGCTTGCGTCGCGCTCGCGGTGCTGCTCTCGCCAAAAGCCGAGCTCAGAAGGCCGGTTGCGCTGCTCCCGCGGCCAAAGGCCGAGCTGGCGTCTCCGCTGGCCGTGCTGTCGACGCCATAGGCCGAGCTGCTGTCGCCAGTGGCTCTGCTGTTGGTGCCGAACGCCGAGCTGTTCGTTCTGGTCGCGGTACTGAACAGGCCGTAGGCAGCGCTGGAATTGCCGCTCGCGGTGCTGCCGGCGCCGTAGGCCGAGCTGGCCACGCCACTCGCGCGCGCCTGAAATCCGGCGGCCGTCGCGTCGATCGCGGTCGCGCCGGCGATGTTATTGCCTGCCCCGCCGTCGAGAAAACCGGTCCCGATGGCGACCGCATTGGCACCGGTCGCCTGACTGCGCTCGCCAAACGCGGCGCTCGAGACGCCGCTCGCGGTGCTGCCACGCCCGAACGCCGAGCTGAAGTCGCCGCTCGCAGCGCTGTCGACGCCATAGGTCGAGCTGCTGTCGCCGGTCGCCCGGCTGTTGGTGCCGAACGCCGAGCTGTTCAGCCTGGTCGCGGTGCTTTGAAAGCCATAGGCCGAACTGTTGTCGCCAGTCGCCTGGCTTGCGTTGCCGACGGCCGTGGCGGAAAAGCCGCTCGCGCGGCTGGCGACACCAATCGACGTGCTGCTGATGCCGCTGGCCGTGCTCAGATAGCCATAAGCCGAACTGTTGAGGCCGCTCGCGGCGCTGACGACGCCGTAGGCCGAGCTTTGGTCGCCGCTCGCCGTACTGCCGAGGCCGACGGCGGCGCTGGCGTAGCCCGACGCGCTCGCGCCGTTGACACCGAAAACGTTGGCACGATCACTGCCACCAATGGCGACAGCGTAGTCGCCGGTGGCTCGCGGGGCGACCCCGGCATTGGCGCCGGCGCCCACCACGGTCGAGTAGCCACCGGACCCGTTCGCTCCTGTGAACGCGCCGACATTGGTCGTGCCGTTGACCGCAGTCGCAGGTCCCGCGGCAAATCCGATCGACGTCGCATTGTCGCCGCGCGCGGACGAATTGCTTCCGAGCGCAGTGCCGGCGTCGCCGCTCGCCACCGCGCCCCTGCCAAATGCCGAGCTGCTGGGGCCGCTCGCCGTGGCACTGCCGCCGACCGCCGTGCTGGCGGCGCCGCTCGCGTTGGCATTCGCTCCGCACGCCATCGAACTGTTGCCGCCGGCCGCCGATGCACCCTGGGCATTGCCGGTGGCATCGTCGCGGCACAGGAACTGTGCGGAGGCCGGCGACGCGCCGAACAGCAATGTGATCAACACAACAATCACTGAGAACGGCATACACCGTGAGACGAGCACCCTGATCATGACGAGCCCCACTACCGATCGACGGAGCGAACACCTCCGCAGCGCCGAACGTCGGGGAAATCACGAATGGCGTCACGTCAGGGCGTTGCCTGGGCGTCCGAAAGAGTTGCCTGTCCGTCCAGGCAAGGCGAATTCACCGCGGTCGTTGCCGGAAAGCCACGCGAGAACCCCGCCGATGCGGGCCTCACCCGCCCAGCTGCCGGATCCAGATCTCGTAGGCATTGGCGGCGCGCTCCGCGTCGCCGCCGGCGGGCGCTCGAATCGCCCCTTCGCGCGCCTCGCTCGGCGTGCAGCCGAACGCGCTGCGGAACGCGCGGCTGAAATGCGTCTTGCTGGCGAAGCCGTATTGATAGGCGATCTCCGAGATGCGGCGATGATCCGTCGGGTCGGCCAAGCTCGCACGAATGCGCTCGAGCCGGCGCCGCTGGATCATGGCGGCAACGCCGCCCAGCGGCTCGCACACGGTATAGAGCGTGGAGCGCGACACGCCGAGCGCGCGTGAGATCGCCTCCGGCGTGAGGTCGCGCGAGCTGAGGTGACGGTCGATGTAGCGGCGGATCTCGGCGAGCCGCGCAATGGCGAGCGGAGCGCGGGCCTGAGCTGCCGTCGCACGCGACGGCGCGAGACAAGCCGCCATCAGGCCGCAGGTCGCGCGGGCGAGCTCGGTCGCGTGCTCCGCCGGAATGTGCGGGAGATTGTCGGCGAGCGCGATCAGATAGCTGCGCAGCAGCTGCGCCGGGGCGCCGTCCAGCACCAGCCCGTGCATGTCGAATGGCGGCACCAGGGCATCGAGCACGTCGCGCGGCACGATGACGTTGATATTGTCGATGCCGGTGCCGAGCGCCGCGGTCGGGCGTGCCATGTCGAGCACCATGACACTGCCGACGCCCGCCTCGGTCGTGCGATCGCCTGCCTCGCCGCTCCAACGGCCGCGGCGCTGCAAGCGGATGATGTAGTGGTCGATCTGGTCGGCGCGGATCGCTTGCGAGACGCGCGAGAGAACCTGCGCGGTGGCGCGCGTCTCGATCACCAGGGAGGCGCCGAGATTCCAGCCCCGCGCAAATGCGCTGAAGGTCGACGGATCGGCGCCTTCGGGCAGCGTCGCTTCGTGCGTGGACGACATTGCGTCGCGCCACAGCGCAAAGCGCTGCTGCGCAGGCGCGCGATCAGTATCGACAATCGTCGACGCAATCTTTGGCATGTCCGGAAGTCAGCCCCGCCGGATACCGTAACGTAAATTTGCCACGAAGCGGCCATCGTCGTCCAGCGACATCGCATGCTCGCCGCGGCTGTCAAATCACTGTCACATCTCGTGATTTCGGGCATTCGTGGCGCATGTCCCGTGCGGACCTGGCTTCTCCCGCCGAAGCATCCGGCAAGCCCGTGCCAAGGGCTTCGCGCAGGCGGGAAAACCGGCGTCCACTTTTCCGGGACATGCGCACCAGCCTGGGCGATTTTGCCGGGCACTCGGCACTTGCGTGGTCTGGCTCGGGGCGCAGAATCCGGTGACCAGCCAAGCAGATAAAACGCGGCGGGAGGACACCATGGACGCACCGGCGGGCACGCGCCCACGCAAGAGCGAGCTGCGCGACGGCATGCACATCGACTGGGACGTCGGCATCGCGATGGATGACGGCGTCGTGCTGTGCGCCGACGTGTTCCGCCCGATCAAGGTCGGCCGCTATCCGGTGATTCTCTCCTACGGGCCCTACGCCAAGGGCCTCGCCTTCCAGGACGGCTATCCGAGCGCGTGGCAGCGCATGGCGGACAAACATCCCGACGTCACCGCCGGCTCGACCAACAAGTACCAGAGCTGGGAGGTGGTCGATCCGGAGAAATGGGTGCCGCACGACTATGTCTGCGTGCGCGTCGACAGCCGCGGCGCCGGCTGCTCGCCGGGCTATATCGACCATTGGTCGCCGCGCGAGACCAAGGACTTCGCTCACTGCGTCGAATGGTCCGGCGTGCAGGAGTGGTCGAACGGCAAGGTCGGCCTCAACGGCATCTCCTACTACGCCATCAATCAGTGGCACGTCGCCGGCCTGCAGCCGAAGCACCTCGCGGCGATGTGCATCTGGGAAGGCTGCGCCGACTTCTACCGCGAGCTGACGCATCACGGCGGCATCCTCTGCACGTTCCCGCAGAACTGGTACGACATGCAGGTGAAGACCGTGCAGTACGGCGCCGGCGAGCGTGGCCGGCGCAGCCGCGTCACCGGCGAGCTGGTGTGCGGCCCGGAAATTCTCTCCGAGGCCGAGCTCGCAAAAAACCGCTGCGACTTCGGCAACGAGATTTTTGCGCACCCGCTCGACGACGACTATCACAAGGCGCGGTCGATGATCTGGTCGAAGATCACCGTGCCGTTCCTGTCCGCCGCCAACTGGGCTGGGCAGCCGCTGCATCCGCGCGGCAATTTCGAAGGTTTTGTGCGCGCTGCGTCGAAGCAGAAATGGCTCGAGGTGCACGGCATCGAGCACTGGACGCATTTCTACACGGACTACGGCCGCGAGCTGCAGCTGAAGTTCTTCGACCGTTTCCTGCACGGCAGGAAGAACGGCTGGGACAAGCAGCCGAAGGTGTTCTTGCAGGTGCGCCATCCGGGCGAGGAGTTCGTGCCGCGTGCCGAGAACGAATGGCCCCTCAAGCGCACCAGGTGGACCAAGTTCTATCTCAATCCGGCCGACGGCTCGCTCGGCGCCAAGCGGCCGAGCAAGACCGCGAAGATGTCGTTCGGCGCGCTGGGCGACGGCCTCACCTTCATGACGCCGCCGCTTGCAGCCGACACCGAGATCACCGGACCGAGCGCGCTGAAGCTCACCGTGTCGTCGTCAACGAAGGACGCCGACATCTTCGCGGTGCTGCGCGTGTTCACCCCCGAGATGAAGGAGGTCACGTTCCAGGGCGCGATCGATCCGCACTCACCCATTGCACAAGGCTGGCTGCGCGCCTCGCATCGCAAGCTCGACAAGAAGCTGTCGACGCCGTACCGGCCCTATCACACCCACGACGAGCAGCAGCCGCTGACGCCGGGCAAGCCGGTCGACCTCGACGTCGAGATCTGGCCGACCTGCATCGTCATTCCGAAGGGTTTTCGGCTCGCGCTGTCGATCCGCGGCAAGGATTACATCTATCCGGGCCCGAGCGGCGGCAAGCTCTCCAACTTCAAGAACGAGCTGACCGGCTGCGGTCCGTTCCTGCACGACGACCCGCGCGATCGGCCGGTCGAGGTGTTCGGTGGCATCACCACGCTGCACTTCGGCGGCGCCAAGGCGCCGTATGTGCTGCTGCCGGTCATTCCGGCGAAGAAACGGTAGCCTGACCGGACGAGTCGCCATTGCCTCCGACCGCGTGCTAGTGGAGTGCACATGACAACGACCTTCCGCCCCGCTCTCGCCCTCTCAGTCCTCACCTTGCTCGCGGGCTGTGTCACGGATTCCTCGCCGCCGCCGTCGGAGGCCTCGGCTCCGCCGCCGAATGTCGCCGCGGCCGATCCGCCTCCGCCGTCCCCGCCCCCCGGACGCAGCGCGGCCGCGCAGCCGGCGGCGCCGCGCGACGGCGTCACGCGCAACGACCTCAAGATCGGCACCGGACCGGAGGCGCGGAGCGGCCAGCGGGTGCGCGTGCATTACACCGGCAAGCTGACCAACGGCACGACCTTCGACTCGTCGGTCGGCAAGCAGCCGTTCAGCTTCAACCTCGGCGCCGGCGAGGTGATCAAGGGCTGGGACCTCGGCGTCGCCGGCATGAAAGTCGGCGGACGGCGCAAGCTGACGATCCCGCCCGACCTCGCCTATGGCGCGCGCGGCGCGCCGCCGCAAATCCCGCCCAACTCGACGCTGGTGTTCGAGGTCGATCTGCTGGGTGTGGAGTAAGAGCTGGTCGCGTGAGGATGAAGGGCGCTCAGGACGCGCTGCCGCGTTCCCGCCTTCGGTGGTCACAATCAAATAGCCGCAGTTAATCGGCCTTCAGGCCGGCCGCGGCGGCTCCGGGTGCCTCCCATGAAGCTCGAGCTCGTCTCCATCGCGACCGCGACACACCCGCTCGAAGGCCTGTTCTATCAGCCGGAGACGGGTGCCGCCGCCGGCGCTGCGCTGTTCATGCACGGCAATTGCTCGAACTTCTACACCGGCGTGATGCGGTTCCTGCCGCCGGCGCTGGTGGCGCTTGGCTTTGCCTGCCTGGTGTTCAATCGGCGCGGCCACGATGTGGTCGCCACGTTCAGCCGCGGCGCGGTCGGCGGCGCATTCCAGCGGGTCACGGAAGCGATCGAGGACAACCGCACCGCCGCCGCCTGGCTCGCCACGCGCGGCTTCGCCGATCCGGTCGTGGTCGGCCATAGCAACGGCGGCATGCTCGCGGTCCGCCACGTCGCCGATCATCCGGGAACGCCGGCGCTGGTGCTCCTTTCGGCGCATTGCGGCGGCAGCAACCTGATGGCGGAAGCGAGCAAGGCTGGACTGTTCGCGGGCGACAAGCATGCGGAGTTCGCGGCACGGGCCCGCGCCTTGGTCGAGGCCGGCCAGGGCCGCGAGCTGATGCTGCTGCCCGGCTGGTTCTTCGTCGTGAGCGCGCAGACCTTCGTCGACCATCTCGACGCGCTGCCCGACGTGCTCGCCCTGGCGCCGCAGATCCGCTGCCCGACACTCTATGTGCGCGGCGATCGCGAGCCGCGGAACCTCTATCCCGCCGAGGCTTTCGCGGCACGCGCCGGCGGTCCCTGCCAGCCGCACATCGAGCCGGATTGCGATCACTTCTATACCGGCCGGGAGGCCTCGATCTGCCACCTGGTCACGCCCTGGATCCGGCAGGTGCTGGGCGCTCGACTTGCGGGGGCGAAACCGTCATAACTTGATGCCCTCCGGTCTTGCTCTTCGAGCACATTCAAGAACAAGGATCTCCGCTCAATGGCGGACGAATGGAACAAATACGAACCGACCGCCGCGCGCGCCCACGGGGCCCCGGGCCGCGAAGCGCGGCCCAAGAGCATGACGATCGATGTTCACGCCCATGTTGCCGTGCCGGAGGCCGCCGAGTTCGTCAAACCGCATCTCGACATGTCGACGATCCCGCTCGCCTGGTTCGCGACGCCGGAGACCAAGGCGCTGAGCGCCAAGCAGGAAGCCGACATCCGCGACCGGATCACCGGCTATGACAAGCGCCTCGCCGAGCTCGACGCCATGGGCATCGACGTGCAGGTGGTCTGCCCGCCGCCGCCGCAGTGCTACTACACGGTGCCGCTCGAGATTTCCGTCAAGGCGACCCAGATGGTCAACGACGGCATCGCCGCGTTCGTGGCCAAGAAGCCGGACCGCTTCGTCGGCCTCGGCTCGGTGCCGATGATGGACGGCAACGAGGCCGCGAAAGAGCTCGAACGCTGCATGACCAAGCTCAAGTTCAAGGGCGTCGAGATCCTCACCAACGTCGCCGGCAAGGAGATCTCCGACGCCGATTTCGCGCCGTTCTGGAGGAAGGCGGAGGAGCTCGGCGCGCTGGTGATGATCCATCCCAACGGGTTCACCGAGGCGAAGCGGCTGACGCGGTTCTATTTCAACAACGTGATCGGCAATCCGCTCGAGACCACGATCGCGCTGCACTACCTGATTTTCGACGGCGTGCTGGAGCGGTATCCGAACCTGAAGATCCTCGCCGTGCATGGCGGCGGTTTTCTCGGCGCCTATTCCGGCCGGATCGATCATGCCTGGGGCGCACGCTCGGACTCGCATGGCGAGCTGCCAAACCCGCCCTCGAGCTATCTCAAGAAAATCTATTTCGACACGGTGGTATTCACGCCGCACCAGCTCGACGTGCTGGTGCGCGTGTTCGGCGTCGACCACATCCTGATGGGTACCGACTATCCCTACGACATGGCCGAGTACGATCCGCTCGGCCACCTCAACTCGGTGCGCAGCTTCGGCCACGCGACCAAGGCGGCGCTCGCCGGCGGCAATGCGAAGCGCCTGATGGGGTTGTAGGCGAGCGCCCCATGCGCCAGCACGCGGCACCGGTCACTCACCCGCGCTTCACCCGCGCGATCCTTGAATTTGGATCGCGCACAGCCGGAAATCGGCTTTGACGTCACGGGCGGAAACGCCCATGTGCTTGCCCCACCCGTCGAGCCATTCCTTGATCTCCCGAGCAATGACGTCGGATTGCTCTCGGATCTCGGCCGAGGACTTGCTGCCCAGCACGGCGCGATGCGCCGCCGGTATCAGCGTTATTATGGAACGTTGCGCAGGCTCGAGGCCGGCGAAGCTCATCAGCAGCTGCCGTGGATCATCGACCTGAAACGATACGATGCCGCAGTCGGTCAGGCGCAGGCGCTTCAAGTCCGTCGTAATGATCTCCTGCGACGGAATCGGCGCCTCGAATGTCGTCGCGATGTTCCGTTCGATCGTCCGCGCCCGGGCCGCGAACGGCTCGGCATCGGCCACGCGGCCTTGCGCACGATAGAGCGCATCGAGGTTTACGAGGGCGTCCCAGACCTTGGCCTCGGCGTGACGGTCCGGGGCGCTGTCGTAGATCGACAGCAGGCGCAGATAGAGCGGCACGGCCTCGGCGCTGTGCTGCGCGAAATGCATATAGGCGAGATTGTTGAGCGCCGTGGCCAGGTTCGGATCGTTGGGCGCGAACCGCGCCTCCGCAAGCGCCAACACACGCTGGGCAATCGGAACTGCCTCTGCGAACCGGCCGTCGCGCGAAAGCCGGCCCGCTTCCAAGTTCAGGGCTTCGATATCGTCGATGGCCTGCGACGGCTGCTGCGCCAATGACGCGGCGCCAAGGCCGATCCACAACAGCGAGGCGGCCACGATCGCCCGCCACGATCCTCGTCTCATTGCAACCTCCGCTGCATGGTCCCGTTCGCTCATGCCGTTCGCGGCCACATTCGGCCGACCACTCCCGCCGCGATGCCGAACGCCAGGAACGCGATGGGGTGCATGGCATGTCCTCTTCGATGCAACGACATCTCAGGCATGTCCTTGCGGCTCACGCGGCGCGCCGATAGGCCGTCCGCCACACGACGGCACCGACGATCGCGCCGATCAGACCGCAAAGCAGCGCGAATGCGAGCCGGCCGTCGATTGTTCCCGGTCCGCCGTCGCTCCTGGCGAATGCCTGCGTCACCAGGCCAAGCGTCACGACGAAGCTCAGCATCGTCCCGAGCACGACCGCATTGCCCCAGCTTCGTTTGCCCTTGCGGTGCAGGATCAACCACGGCAACGACGCAAACAGCATGAGTCCCGCCGCCCACAGGGCAGCAAGACCCGCGAAAATGACGAGCGCGGCTTTGAGACCTGGCAGATCCTGCAGATCTCCGATGTCGTCGAAACCCAAAGGCATGATGAAGGCCGCCCCGACGATCGCTCCCGCCGCCAGTCCGAGCGCCACGCGCGGCAGACTGGTTTCGTAGACGCGCGCCGTCGTGCCGGAGAGGAACCGCCGCCTGTCGATGACGACGGCCGTGATGCCGAGCAGCACGACAACAGCGCCGATTCCGCCCAGCACAATGGTCTGCTCCCAGAGCGGATACACACCGACAATCGTCGCCGATCTGACCCGGCCAGGATCTGATGTGTCATAGCGGACGGTCACCGTCTGGCCGGTGCCGTAGACCGCATGGCTCCTCTGCCGAGGCTGTTGAAACTCGATTGTCTTTCCGTCGGTGGTTGTGAACCTGACCAGCGGCGCCCACGCCAAGGCGCCGGCTCCTCGGTCGACGGCCCGCACCATGTCGATGATCGTGCCCTCGACCTCGACGCTGCGCCCGTGCCACGCCCGTGTGTCGACATACATCCAAGCGGTCGCGGCGAGGATGAGAACGCCGATGGGAAGGACGACGAATTTTCCGATCGCGAGAGCGAACATGACGATGCGTTTCATCGGGCGCTCTCTTTGTCAGACCAACGGCAGGAAATCCGAGTCGCTCCACTCGGGCGGCATGGAGACGACCCGATAGGTGGCCGGCAGGAACCATGACGTGTAGTGAAGCGCAGCCCGAACCTTGTCGGCCTCGCCGCCGTAGTGATCAGGCGTCAGGTTGACCATCAGCCGGCGCATCGGATTGGACTGCGCGTCGGCGATCAGCGTGATGCGCGGATCGGGATGCTTGAGCGTGTCGCGAAAGAACCGTCCGATCGCCTTGCGCGCGCAAGCCGGCAGATAGGTCTCGCTCGGCGAGCCCCGCAGGATCGTCCGCTCTGCATCAGGATCGGCGGGCACCTTCGCGGGCACGTCCAGCCCGCTGGGGTCGCCGTCGAACCTGCCATAGAGCCGGTAGGACAAGAGATCGCCATAGGAGAAGACCCACGCAGGAGGTCCGGCCCGCCGCGCATCGGCGAACACGGCGATGCCGCAGCCGTGCTCGAGACAGTAGTCGAGCGCGTGCGTCACGCAGAAGGGCGTCAGCGGGCCCGGCTCCGGCACGGCGAGATGAAAGTACGGAAACTCGTCCGGGCCGAACTCGACCTGCGGCTCGAACGCGACGAGCGACGCGTCCGGCACCGCCGCATAGAAGCGCTCCCGCCACGCGTCGTCGCGGCGCTCGGGATCGACCGCGAAGAGCTGCTGGAGGATCTGCGTCTTGGCGAGGTCGAACTTGCTGTCGAAGTTGCTCATGGGATGAGCTCCGGATTTGCGTGATCACACGGCCTGCCGCACGACCGCCGGGCGCAGCGCGATGCGCCGGCGCAGCCCCATGCCGATCAGGCTGAACGCCAGGGCCATCAGGACGACCGCAAGCCCGGCCGATGCCGCGACCCACGGCCCCAACGCGAGCATGGCGGCTTTCACTCCGATCATGTCGCCCCAGGAAGGGACAGGCGGCGGCTCGCCGTAACCGAGCGCGGATATGGCGGCGAAGCCGATGATGGCCGTCGCGACCGACAGCATGGTCTGGACGAGGAGGACCGCCGCAATGCTCGGCCGTCTATCGCCCCCAACGCCGGCAATGACATGACTGCGCACGACGCGCGCCGTGACGGCGGTCGCGCCGATAGCCAGTGCGACGATGGCGGTGATCAGGCCACCACGGGCGAACGACGCGAGCACGAGGGCCATGACCAGCAGCGGGAAGGCGAGCAACGCATCGGTCATGCTGCTGATCAGGACGTCGAGCACACGGCCGACCACGCCTCCGAAGCGCACAAGCCAGCCGGCGCACAGGCCCAGCGGGACGCCGAGCACGAGCGCGGCAGCGGGCGGAACAAGTCCGGCGATCAACGCAGGTCGAATGCCGTCGAGCAGGCGGGCGAGCACGTCGCGGCCAAGCAGATCCGTGCCGAACCAGTGCGCCGCGCTCGGAGGCTGCAAGCGGTGCTGGAGGCTGATCGCGACCGGATCACCGGACACCCACGGCGCAACAACTGCAAGCAGAACGAACACAGCGATGAGTGCCAGCCCGACGATCGCAGCGCGATTGCGCGTCTGTTGTCGCCATCGATCGGATGAGTCGACCGGCGGCGACGCCCCTTCGCCGACCGCAGCCGTGACGGCGCGACGTTGCCGATCAACCAGCGCGCACGCGACATCGGCAACGAAAATCAGTACAGCGCCGACCGTCGCGGCGATCAGAGCGATCGGCACGAGGATCGGATAGTCCCGCCCGAACGTCGCCGCGTTCATGAGCTGGCCGAGCCCGGGAATGCCGAACACCGTCTCGATGATCACCAACCCCGAGACGACGGCAATCACATCCGGCACACTTTGCCCGGCGCCAGCGACGATCGCGCTGGACCAGCCCGCCGTGCCGATCGCGCCCGCCTGCAGGCGGTCGCGGATGCGGCGCATCAGCACCGGGACCAGCGCGAATGCCAGCGCGAATGCCGGCATCGCCAAGGCGGCAACGTCCTGTGGACGGTGCTGCGTCGGCGAGGGGCGGTCTCCAACCAGCGACAATCCTGTGACTTTCGAGACAAGCCAGAGCAGCAACAGCCCGATCAGGAAATTCGGCACCGCCAAGCCTGCAACGGCGAGCCCGTCGGCGATCCGGCCCCACGTCCTGTTGCCCGTCCTCGCCGCCCCGGCCAACGCCGCGCCGATCGCGAGCGCCATGACGATCGCCATCAGCAAGAGCTGCAGGGAGGCCGCTGCCGTGTTCGCCAGAAGTACCGCAACCGGTTGGCCGGTCATCAGCGACTGGCCAAGCTCGCCACGCAAGACGCGGCCGATCCAGTCGACAAATCGGACCGGCGGATCGAGCGCGAAGTGCTGACGCAGATCGTCGGCGGTCGGCGGCCGGTCAAGGTTGGGCAACAGGTCGGCTGGCCCGGAGGGCACGAGCAATTGCAGCGAAAACACGAAGCCCGACACGAGGAACAGCGTCAGGACGAGTCGCGCCAGGCGAAGGCCGAGGAATGCCATCATCGGAACACCTCTCACGTCGTCGTTCGCGATCGCGTGCTACAGCTTTCGAGTCGGCGCCATGAAGTCGGCACCGGCGGGCCCGCTCATCACCACGTCGGTGCCGGCCCAACGGTCGTGCCAGGGCAGCGCGCCGTTCGTCTCGGCCATGACGAAGTTCGCGCCGACGGCGAGCCACAGCGCAGCCGATACGAGATAGAGCACCATGACGGCGATCTCGTACCCGCTCGACAGGGCGAGCTCGCCCGCCGGGTCGATCGTCATCGCGATGATGCCGATTGGAGCGAGCGGCAATAATGGCATCAGACGCAGCAGGCGCTTGCCGGCGTTCACCAGGCGAGGTGGGCCGCCGTTCCGCATTTGCACGCACATGTCGAGGGCGCGCTTGCCGAGGGTGGTTCCGAACCGCCACTCGGCGACCAGCAGATAGGCTGCAAGCAGAAGCCCCAGGAGATGATCGAGATAGAACGCGCGCATTTCGCGTCCGTCAGCATCGACGGGATAGCTGTGCGATCGGGTCACCGTGACGGCGCCGGTCCGCCGCTCGTCGCTGAACTCGGTCCGGCGGTCGTGCACAAAGCCGAACACGGCGCTTTCGCACGTCGTCGTGCTGACCGTGTCGGAGCGCGCGTCAGAGCGAAACGTGTTCGTGAACGATCGGCACACCGCACTTTCGACGAACGGAAATTTGCCGACGCGAACGAATCCGTCCGTCGCCTGAAACAGCAGCACGCCGGCGATCGCGACAGCCGCATGGACCGCGGCCAGATCGAGCAGCAGCGCGCATGCGCGGCGCCAGAGGCCCGCCTGGGACGCTGCGTGTGTCACCGGTACCGCAATCTCCATGGCGGCCTCCTCAATTCTCGCTCGGGGATGTGAACGCGTCGCGATCGGATTTTCCGCCCGCCGCGGCCTAGCTGCGCTGCTCGGCGAGGCTGCGGTTCTTCGAGGCCTCGGCGTGCTTCGGATCGGCGCGCAGCGCCGCGTCGAACTCCTCGATGGCGCGGGCACTGTCGCCGGTGCTCAGGTAGAGCAGGCCGCGGGAATTGCGGGCGTCGGCGTTGCCGGGCTCGCGCCGGACCGCCTCGTCGAGGTCGAGGATGGCACGATCGTTCTGGCCCATCAGGCGCCAGGCGTCGCCGCGGTTGGCGAGCGCGCGCGCATAGTTTGGCCGCAGCCGGAGCGCCTCGTCGAAATCCTCCACCGCGCGCGCGTATTGGCCGGTGCGAACATGGGCGTAACCGCGGTTGTTGAACGACAGCGCATTCTTGGGATTGAGCAGGATGGCCGCGTCGAGATCGGCGATGGCGCGGTCGTGCTGGTTGCGCCGATGGAAGCCGATCGCGCGGTAGAACAAGGCGTCCACGTCCTTGGCGTCGAGCGCGGCCGCCCGGTCGAAGTCCTCGATCGCCTGGTCGTTCTGCTCCATGCGCAAGCGAGCCAGGCCCCGATAGGTGAACGCCTTGCCGTAGTCGGCTTTGAGCCGGATGGTACGGTCGAGTTCCTCGACGGCGCGGTCGTGGCGCCCGCTCTCGGTATAGGCGTAGCCAAGATTGATCGACGCCTGCGCGTCGTTGGGATCGAGCCGGGTTGCTGCGGCGAAATCCTCGATGGCGCGGTCGAGCTGGCGCGTGCGGAGATACAGGCTGCCGCGGCGCTTGAACGCGCTCGCGAGGGTGGGACGCAGGCGGATCACCTGGCCCCAGTCGTCGATCGCGCGCGCGTGGTCGCCCTTGCGCTCATGCACGTCGGCACGATTGGTGAGAATGGACACGTCGGTCGGCTCGAGCCGGATCGCCGCGTCGTAGTCGGCGACGGCGCGGTCATACTCTGCCTTGTCCCGGTAGACGCCCGCACGGTTCGTGAGCGCCTGGGTGTGGCGCGGATCAGCGTTGATCGCCTCGCTGAAATCGGCGACGGCGCGATCCTTCTCGCCCTTCCTCAGCCAGGCGACGCCGCGGCTGTTGAACGCGTTGGCAAAGCCGGGACGCAGGCGGATCGCTTCGTCGTGGTTCGCGATGGCGCGGTCGTAGTCGCCCTTGCGCTCGTAGGCGACGCCGCGGTTGCGCCGATGCGAGGCGTTGGTCGGATCGAGCTCAATCGCCCGGTCGAAGTCCCGGATCGCCGCGTCATGGTCGCCCTTGAAAGCATGCGCGAGCGCGCGACTTTCGAACAACGAGGTGGTGCCCGGACCGAGCGCGAGCGCACGGTCCAGATCCGCGATGGCAAGGTCGAAAGCGCCACGCCGGCGATGCGCGTCCCCGCGCAACTGGAGCAGGTCGGCATTGTTCGGATCGAGTTGGTACGCCTCGTCATAGTCGCGGATGGCGCGGTCATACTCGTGCTTGTCCGCATACGCGGCGCCGCGGCCCAGCCTGGCGTAGACATCCTTGGGTGCAAGTTCGATCGCCTGATCGTAGCGGCCGATGGCTGCGTCGTACTCGGACCTGAGCAGGTCGACCCTGGCGCGGTTCTTGATGGCGACGGCATGGCGCGGGTTGAGCTCGAGCGCGCGGTCGAAATCGCGTGCAGCCTGCTCCAAGTCGGACTTGGCAAGATGGACAAGGCCGCGGCCGTTGAAGGCCTCGGCGGACGTGGGGTCGAGACGCGCGGCCTCGTCATAGTCGCGCAGCGCCGCCTCGTAATCCCTATTGTCCTTGTGGGTCCTGGCGCGGTTTCTGAGCGACAGGGCATGGCGCGGATCGAGCGCGAGCGCGCGATCGAAGTCCACCATGGCGGCTGCGATGTCGCCGCGGTCGCGATAGATCACACCGCGATTGTTGTAGGCGTCGACCATTGTCGGGTCGAGCCGGATCGCCTCGCTGAAGTCGGCGATGGCTCGCTCGATGTCGTCCTTGTCGTAATAGACCGCGCCGCGACGCAGGAAGGCCAGCGCCAAGCCGGGATCGAGCGCGATCGCCCGATCGTGATCCTGGAGAGCGCGGTCGAGCTGATGCAGGCTGCGATAGGTCTTGCCGCGACTGTGAAATGCCCTCGCAAAGGTCGGATCAAGCTCGATCGCGCGATCGTAGTCCTGCAATGCCCGTTCATGCTCCCCCTTGTCGTCATAGGCATCGGCGCGATTGGCGAACGCGAGCGGGTAATTGGGAAGAATGCGGATGGCCTCGTCGAACTCCTTGATGGCCCGGTCGTACTCGCGTAGCCCGGTATAGGCGACGCCACGATTGTTGAACGCCCAGGCGAACTGCGGACGCAGACGGATCGCCTGATCGAAATCTGCCAATGCCCGCGCCTGTTCGCCCCTGTCGAGAAAAACAACGCCGCGGTTGTTGAACGCCTCGGCATAGTCCGGAGCGATGCGGATCGCCTCGTCGAGATCCGCCAGCGCGTGGTCGTGGTCCCGTTTCAGGCGGTAGATATAGCCCCGGTTGTTGAAAGCTTTGGCCGAGCCGGGATCGAGCCGGACCGCCTCGTCGTAGTCGCGCATGGCGCGGTCATAGTCACGCTTGAGCTCATGCGCGGCGCCGCGTCCGATCAGGGCGATGACGTCCTGCGGGACGAGCGAGAGCGCCGCGTCGTAGTCCCGGATCGCCGCGTCGTAGTCGCCGTTGTCCTTGTGCGCCCTGGCGCGGTTCCTCAGCGACAGCGCGTGGCGGGGATCGAGCTCGATCGCGCGGTCGAACTCCACCATCGCGCGTGCGATCTCGCCGCGGTCCCGATACGTCACGCCGCGATTGTTGTAGGCGTCGATCAGCATCGGATCGAGCCGGATCGCCTCGCTGAAGTCGGCGATGGCGCGCTCGGCGTCGCCCTTGTCGTAATAGACCACGCCGCGACGGTTGAAGGCGAGCGCAAGACCGGGATCGAGCGCGATCGCCCGATCGTGATCCTCGATGGCGCGGTCGAGCTTACGCAGGATGCGATGGATCTCGCCACGACTGTGGTAGGCCCTCGCAAACGTCGGATCGAGCGCGATCGCGCGATCGTAGTCCTGCAAGGCGAGCTCATGCTCTTCCTTGCCGCCGTGGGCATCGCCGCGATTGGCCAACGCCAGCGCGTAGTCGGGAAGCAGGCGGATCGCCTCGTCGAACGCGGCGATGGCCGCGTCATAGTCGCGCTGCGCCGTATAGGCGACGCCACGATTGTTGAACGCCTCGGCGAACCGCGGACGCAGGCGGATCGCCTGGTCGAAGTCCGCCAGCGCCTGCGCGTATTGATCCTTGCCGAGATGGGCGATGCCGCGGCTGTTGAACGCGTCGGGGTCGCTGGCCGTGAGGCGGATCGCCGCGTCGAGATCCGTCAAGGCGCGGTCGTAATCGCCCTTCACCCGGTAGGCGTTGCCCCGGAGGACGAAGCCGTCGGCCGACGTCGGATCGAGGCCGATCGCCGTGTCGAAATCGGCCATGGCCCGGTCATGCTGGCCCTTTCTCGCAAACGCACGGCCGCGTTCCCTGAACGCGCGCGCCTCCTTGGGGTCGAGCTGGACGGCCGCGTCCAGGTCCTGGATGGCACGGTCGAGCTGCCCCTTGACCATGTAGGCCAGCCCCCGGCTGGTGAGCGCGCGGACGTGGCGGGCATCGAGAGCGATGGCGCGGTCGAAATCGGCGATCGCGCGGTCGAGCTCTCGCTTTTGCAACAGGGCGAATCCGCGGTTGTTGAACGGCTCGGCATGCTTGGGGGCGAGACGGATCGCCTGATCAAAGTCTGCGATCGCGCGGTCGAGCTCGCCCTTGTACAGGTAGGAGACGCCGCGACCGTTGAACCCGTCGGCCGATTTCGGATCAGCGCGGAGCGCCTGATCGAAATCGGTGATGGCGCGGTCGTAGGCGTCCTGGCGATTCCACTGCCGGCCGCGCGCGGCAAGGATCTCCGCGAGCTGCGCGCCGCGGAGCGCGCCGGCATCGATGAGCCGGTCGCAGGCCTCGATCGCGTCGGCGCCGGTCGCGCTGGTGCAGACCCAGTGATCGAACGGGCCCGCCGACGCCGGCGCGGACCATGCCGCGGTCGCCAGCAGAAGCGCCAACGCAGCCTTGCGCGCGCGGTCGGACGAGGTCATGGCTGTCCTCCTTGGTTGGTGCGCGGGATTGCGGACGTCGCGCCGCCGGCGGAATCGCTCTCACGTTGCTCGGCGATTGCCTTGAACTTCGCCGCATCCGCGTGATCCGGACTGATGCGCAGCACCGCGTCGAAGTCCGCGACGGCGCGGGCACGCTCGCCGCGGCGCAGATGGACGAGGCCGCGGACGTAGAAGGCGTCCGCAGATCGGGGCTCGAGCCGGATCGCCGCGTCGAGATCGGCAAGGCTGCGATCGAGCTCGCCGGTTCGCGCGAGCGAGCGACCCCGGCCTGTCAAGGCGATGACGTTGTTCGGCTCGAGTCGGATTGCCTGGGTAAAGTCGGCAATAGCGCGGTCGCGTTGGCCGCGGTCGTGATGGGACAGGCCGCGCGTGACCCACGCCTGGGCAAACGTCGCATCGGCCGCCACCGCCCGCTCGTAATCGGCGAAGGCACGATCGGCATCGCGCCTAGCCTGCCAGATGACGCCGCGCGACACATAGCGCGCCGAAAGCCTTCGGCCAGAAAATTTGCCCGACCCGATCAGGCGGTCGCAGGCGGCGAGCTCCTGGTCGCCGTCGCCGCGGAAGCAGAGGTCGACGTCGCCGGCCGCGCGGGCCGTCGTCGACCACGCCGCGACGGCGACCGCGACGACAAGGACGAGCGTGCGCAGGCGCATGATTGCGATGGATCGACGGCGGTTCATCGCGCGGCCCCCTCGCCGATCACCGAGAAAGGCGCCCAGAACGCGGGATAGGCGTTCATCGGCGCCGACGTGTCGTCGAGATAGGCGAGCATGGCGCGGCGCAGCGCCTCGGCGCGGCCGATGCGCGGATCCGACTTGATGAGATCGAACGTCGTGGTGGTGAGCCGGGTGGCGGCATCCGACGCGACCGCCCAGTGCGAGACCAGCAGCGAGCGGCTGCCGGCGTAGAAGAAGGCGCGCGCGAGGCCGGACAGCGCCTCGGCGCCCGGCTTGTCGCCGGCGGCCGTATTGCAGGCCGACAGGACGACCCAGTCGGCATTGAGCTTGAGCTGCGCCACCTCGCTCGCCGTGAGGAGGCCATCGTCGAGGGTGGTCGCCTCCTTCGGCACCGACAGCGCGAGCGACGGCTCGGCGAGCCCCTTGACGTCGCCCGCCACCAGGCCGTGGGTTGCGAAGTAGACGATGCGGAACTCCGACAACGCGGCGCGCTTCACCGCGGTCTCGGTCGCGTCCTTGCCGAGCAGGACGCGGCTTGCCCCACCGAGCGCGGCGCTCACGGCCTTGAGCTCGTCGGCGGTGTCCGGCAGTTGCGGCAGCGCCTGGCTCAGCAGCGCGCGGTCGACGCCGGCACCGCGCCAGTAGTCGGTGTAGGAGCGAGTCTTCACGGCGCTCGCGACCTTGACGCCGCCGCGCTGCGCGCCAGCACCTGACGCCGCTGCTGGCGGCTGCACGCCGAACTGCGGATCGCCGAAGCCGATCAGCGGCTTCGCTGCCGGCGCGCCGCGCGCCGACACGCGCAAGGCTTTCAGGCTCGCCACCGACGGAAGCACGCTCACGGCATGGCGCTTCAACAACCAGGCAGCGTCACGATAGGCGGCGAGGTCCGTCGGCGACGCGGGCATCGCAGCTGGATCCGTCACCATGAGGTGCGTCGGCAGCGCGGTGAGCGCGCCGGTCGGCACCACGATCAGGTCGTGCTTGTCCCTGATCAGCGGCTCGACCGCGCCGAGCAGCGTCGCGTAGAGCTCATGCGCGAGCTTGAGGTCGAACAGCTCCGGCTTCTCGCCCTTGAGCGACGCCTGGAACCGCTCGACGTCGAGGCCGCGGCGGAAGGCAGCGATCTTGTCCGTCAACGCGGTTTCACCGAGCGGGATCGGTCGCCACTCGAACCCCTCCCGGGTCAGCGCGAATACCCAGCTTCGTTGCTGGCCGACGAGCCAGAACACCGCAGCTTCATCGGCGCCGAGCAGCTGCTGGACCGCCTCCGCCTTGAGCGGCTTCGGATCGGCGAGCGCGGCATAGTCGGGGAATTCGCGCTCGAGGCGCGCGCGGGTCGCCGCGAGACGCGCTTCGACCGCCGCCATCTCCTTGCGCAGGAGCCCCAGTGCCGCCTGTTGCTGCCCCTGCGGCTTGCCGACCGCTTCGAGCAGCTTGCGGTCCTTGTCGCGCCAGAGCGCGCGAAGATCCTGATCCTCGCGCACCAGCGCCGCGAGCGCGTCCCCCGTCGCCGCAAAGCGCGCGGCCATCTGCTGCACTGCGGCCGCAGCGGAGGAATGACTGGCCCACTGCGCGACCTCGAAGGCCTCGCGGCCGAGCGCCGAGCTCGTCTCGAGATCATCGCGTGTCGCCATCTCGAGACCGAACACGTGATTCTGGAAGATGACGGAGTTCTGCGCGATGACCCCGCCCGCGGTGGTCGTCTCACGGCCTTGCCGGGCCTCGGTCGCGCGATGCGAGAGAAGCGCGGCGGTGGCCTCGCGCGACGTGGTGAGCGCCGGTTCGATCTTGTTGTCGGCGCGCCGGTCGCTGGCCAGGTTGTCGAGGATGCTGGCGATCTTGGGGTGATTGGGCCCGACGATCGGCTTGAGGACATTCAAAGCGAGCTCATGCACTTTCTCGGCATCGCCATGGCGCCCTGCGAGCCGGAAGACATTCCCCAGGTCGTTGGCAATCTCGGCCGAGGTCGGGTTGTTCTTGGCTCCAGCTTCGGAAACATCCAATGCCCGCTGGTAGAGAGCCGCCGCGTCCGCGTAGCGCCCCTGTCTGACGGCGGCGTTGGCCAAACTCCAAACCGGCTGGATGATCGAGGGATGCTTGGCGCCGAGCGCCGACTCGACGATCTGCAGCGCCCGGTCATACAGGGGCTTCGCGTCGCCCTCCCGGCCGGTGCCGCGATATGTCGCGGCAATGGTCAGCAGCACCGCTGCGACGTCCGGATGGTTCTTGCCTCCGGCGGCTTCCGTCATCGCCAGGCTGCGCTTGGCGAGCGGCTCGGCCTCTTCGTAGCGGCCCTGGTCTGCATAGAACTGGGCCAGCGCCAGGACTGTATGGGCGGCGTTGAGGGGGAGCTTGCTCGGTGCCTGCTCTTCGATTTCGAGCGAGCGCTTCAGCAGCCGCTCGGCTTCCATGTAACGGCCTTGATTCCTGTAAAGGCCCGCCAGGTTGCTGAGCGCCGACCCCGTTTCGGCGCGCTTGTCCGGCAGCGGCTCGAGGATCGACACGACCCGCTTGAGGATCGCTTCCTCATCCCGGTAACGGCCCTGATAGCCATAGGTCAGCGCCAGCTCGTTCAAAGGGTCTGACAGGATCCAATGGTTCGGACCGCCCAGCTGCTCGAACACGGCGAGCGCGCGCTTGTAGGCGACCTCGGCCTCGCCATACCGGCCGAGCGCAAAATAGCTTCGCCCGAGCGCCATGACCGCGGCCGATACTGCCTGGTGCTCGGCACCGAACTTGGCCTTGATGGCCGTTTCCAGCCGCTGCGCCTCCGCAAGCGCCGCCGTGTATTTCCCGGCAAAGTAGAGCTTGTCGTAGTTGTCCGCGATCGCTTGGATCTCGGGGGGAAAGAAAGCCGCGGAGCTCGGCGTCGCAAGCGCGATGCACGATCCGAGCATCGCGACCGCAACCAGACCCGCAACTCGCTTGGACAATCCGTACCGGTTCATTGCGATCTCCGGGCTCTTGCGAACCGCGATCTAGCGGGTGCTGGCCTTGAAGGCGTTGTGATCGAGCAGGATGTTGGCGACGACCTTGGCGCCGTTCTCCTCGACCACGTAGACCGCGAAGTCGCGGGCCTCGCCTGCCTTCGGCACCATGGTCAGGTAGAACACGAACCCCTCGCTGCCGAAGTCGTCCGCCGTTCGCGCGACCGTCACGCTGCGGCCGAGCTCCCTGAACGCGGCGAAGAACGGCAGCGTCTGGTCGCGCAGGTTGCCCTGCACCGTGTCGAGACCGGCCTGCTTCAGCAGACTCGGGCTGACCAGCTTGATGCTCGCGGCGGCATCGCCGGCCACGAGCGCCGCGATGAACGCGTCCGCGACCGGACGAAACGTCTCGCTGCGCGCCGCCCGGGCGAAGTCCTCCACCGGGCTCGCCAAATGCGCGACGGCCGGCTCGAGGCTGGTGCCGGTTCGCGCCAGCGCATCGGTGAAGGCCTGCCACGTGGCGCTGCCATGGTCCGCACGGTCGAGCGGCGGCGAATACGAGATGAGAAACACGTTGGTGTCGATCAGCACGGCGATGTACGCCATGTAGAGTTTCTTGCGCGTGGCGCCGGCCATGTTGGCCGTGCCCATTTCGATCAGCAGAATCGGAACGCCATTGACGGAGTGCTTCTGCAGCTTGACGCCGTCGGCGCCCGTTTTCTCGATGTTCGCCTTGATATCCTTCTCGTCGCAGCCGGGGCCGCAGATGAAGGCGTCGCGCGCGCGGTCGTACCCGATACTGGCGGTCAGCCGGCCGTGGAACAGGCCGGCGCCGGGCGGCGGCTTCTTCGTCCGCGCGATGTGGTCGAGGTCGTCGCGACGCGCCCACACGGTGCCGTTGATCGCAGGATCGAGCGCGAGCATCTCGTAGTCGGCCGGGAACGCGAGCTTCAGCGGCAGCGATCGGACGAGCTGATCCTTCATGGCCTCGTCAAACTTGACGACCTTGAAGCCCGACTCGACCTTCTGCGCGATCGCCTCGCCCGCTCGGCCGGTCGCGAGCAGAACCAGAACTGCCGCCAGCCCGAACAAGAGGCTTCGCTCGGCCAAGGACGAGGCGTTCATTGCGCCGCCTCCCGTCACCTGACCCGCAGCACGCGCTGCCAGATGGTGCCGCCGAGAAACTTCGTGAACACGACGAAGTAGAGCCCGATCGCCGCGAACAAGATCATGGCCGGCGCGCCTTTGAGCTCGAACCCGCTCTCGGTCAGATTGCCGGTCGCATAGCCGATCGACATGCCGCCGATGAAGAAAACCATGATGAAGTCGAGCACCGCGGCGAGCACCTTGCGCCAGGTGGCGACGGGTTTGTCGGGCGCGGACTGCGTGGAGGCTTGCATGGACATGATGAGACCTTTCGTTGAGGGATGACGGATACGAGGAGCGGTTACTTCGCGGCGACAGGCTTGATGTCGACGTCGAGCTTGATGGGCTTCCAATCGCCCTCGGACGGAACGAATGCGAGGTCGTAGAGGACGCGCGCGTTGCTGCCTTCGAAGAAGCCGTTGAGACGCAGCACGCCTTTCTCGTCGATCTCGGCGTCCTTGGTCGCGACCGGCCCCTTGGCGACGACGAAGTCGAAATCGATCTTCTTGTCGGCGAACGGCTTGAAGGCCTGCTTCAGCTTGTCCGGGTTGAACTGGTCGCGGAACGGCTTCGCCAGCTTCGCGTGCAGCACCGCGTAGTTGCCGGTGACGTTGGCGTCGTTGAGGGTCAGCAGCGAGGTCTTGATCAGCACCTCCTGCGTGAACGGGGTCGGCAGCTTGTCCTCGGCTTGCGCCGACGACGCCAGCAGGGTTCCGGCAACCGCGGCCAGGATGACCGCGCGAGATACGGCGGAATGCGAAAGTCGTGCGAACGGGCTCATGGGTCCCCTCTCGGTGTGCGCCAACCAACCGCAAGGACGGAGCGTCCGGTGCGTGTGCAGGTCAGTCGTGTCCGCTGGCGATCGCGTTCTTGGACGGGGCCGACAAAGCGTTGGACTGGAGCGACATCGCGCAGGATCGGGTCGCGCACGTCCGAGCGCGCGCGGTATGGCGGTGAGGCGAGGGTTCGATGCCGCTACGGCATCACGCCCGTCCGCGCTCCTGTGCGCGGATCTCGGACGGCACCGCGCCGAATCGCCGGCGGAACATCCGGTTGAAATACGAGACGTCGCCAAAACCGCAGTCGTAGGCGATGGCGCTGATCTTGTCGCCGTCGCGGCGTGCATCGCCCAGCAGCCGCCGGGCCTCCGCCAGCCGCTGCGCCAGGACATAGTCGGTGAACGTGGTGCCCTCGTTCTCGAACAGCCGCTGCAACGAGCGCGGCGTGCAGCCGTGCCGGTCGGCCAATGTCGCGACCGACAGATCCCCTCGACCGAGATTGGCGGCGATGTCCTGTTTGATCGCGTGCAGCCGCCCCGCCCGCAGGCCGCCCTCCTGCGCGGCGTTGGCCGCGTCGGGGGTCGCGCCGATCGCAACCGCCATCAGGTCGTAGACGTGCGAGACCACGAGCTGCTGAAGGTCGCGATTGGCAAGATTCTGCTCGCTGGTGAGGATGTCGACATAGTCCCGCAACAGCCTGAGCGCCGGAGTTCCGTCCGGGATCAGACGCAGGAACCTGTCGTCCATGTCGGTGACGAGCCGCGCAAACGCAGCGCGCGGCACGCGGAACGCAAGCACGTCGCCTGGCGGGTAATGCGTGAAGCTCGCGGGCTCGGCCGCCGATATGAATGTGGCCTCGCCGGCCGCGAGCGTCAGCACGCGTTCGCCCTGGGAGATGATATAGGGACCGCCGAGATTGACCATCAGCGAGCAATGGTCGCTGCCGTCGGCGAGCATCTCGCGCGTTCGCCGGTTGCACGAGCCGTGCACCTTGCCGACCAACACCTGAAGGTCGGGCAGGTTCTGCAGCCTCACGTCGACCGCAAACGGGACGTCACGCAGCGGCTCGACGTCGAGGCGGAACACCGTGCGCCCGAAAAACTCGCGATAGATGCCGGGGCGCTCGTGCTCGGGAATGTGATCGAGCGAAAGCCTGATCGGCACAGCGGCGAACGCCGCGCCTGACGGCAAAGCATGCATGGCGGATGCAGGCTCGATCGGATTCCACATCTGACCTCACCGTAACCGAGCACCGCGGGCGGCTGAACAGGCCAGCCCTACGGCTCACCTTGGTCGCGCGATCCCGCTCAAAGGTTCAAACAAAATTGCGAGGCTGCTTTGCCGTCCCGTTGGTACCGATCCGCTGCCGCTTGGCCACGGCTGCCGTCGGCGTCACGTCCGCACGCGCGCCTGCGCGCGGATCTCCGACGGCACTGCGCCGAACCGTCGGCGGAACATCCGGTTGAAGTATGAGACGTCGCCGAAGCCGCATTCGTAGGCGGTGGCGCTGATCTTGTCGCCGCTCCGACGGGGGTCGCTCAGCAGACGGTGAGCCTGTACCAGCCGCTGCGCCAGCACGTATTCGGTGAACGTCGTCCCCTCGGCTTCGAACAAGCGCTGCACCGAGCGCGCCGTGCAGCCGAAGCGGTCCGCCAGCGACGTCGCAGACAGCCCATGCTCATGCAGGGTCATTGCTATGTCGTGTTTGATCGAATGGAGGCGCGCTGCCCGCAGGCCCCGCCCCTGCGCGGCATGGGCGGCGTCGCGTGTTGCGCCGATCGCGAGCGCCAGGAGGTCGTAGGCATGCGTGACGACGAGGTGTTGGACCTCGCGGCTCGCGACCGTCTGCTCGTCCCAGGCCAGCTGCGCATAGCTGGCGAGCAGGCTCAAGGCCGGATCATCGCTCGCTATCTTTTGCATGTAGCGGTCCTGCACGTGGTCCACCAGCGGGGCGAACTGCGCTCTCGGCAGACGAAGGGCCATGAGCTCGCCCGGCGGCAGATGCGTGTAGCTGCAGCCGTCGGTGCACGACACCAGGATCGCTTCTCCGTCACTGAGCTCGACCTCGCGCCGGCCCTGCGCGACGACGAGCGGGCCTTTCAGCGACATCATCAGCGCGACGTCATCGCCGTTGTCCGCTTCGATCTGCGCGCGCGTGCGGGAAAGCCTGGACCCTTGCAGGCTGCCCAGTGCCATCACCAGCCCCGGCAGCGCGCTCATGGCGAGATCGACTTCGAGCGACATGTCGGACAGGCGAGCGACGTCGAAGTGGACGCGCATCGCGGCAAAGCAGTCCGCCAGCAGCGCCGGCTTGTCGCGCGCGGCCGCATCGCCGAGCAGAAAACGCACCGGTCCGCGCGGTGCGGGCGGCGGGCTGGAGCCGAGCAGCATGTCGGGCGTAAGCGCCGGCAGTCGGCTGAGATCGCGCATGGCCGAGGCACCTCCGCCTCTCTCTCGTCCCTGCCGATGGCTGGGACGCGCCTCGGTAACTCACTTCGTCGCAAACGCGGGGTGCCATAGTTCACAGCGGACCGAAAAATATCAGCCGGCGCTCCGCCGCTCACCTAACGGAAACCGCGCGGCGGCGCGCCAGCCGATCCCCGCCAGGCGAGCGCGCGCCCGGCCCTGCCGCGACGATGAAGCGACCGCTACTTCGCGGCCGCCTGCATCGGCGCGAGCGTGATGCCGTCATAGATGGCAAGCGCTTCCTCGACCCGGCCCGCCGCGCAGGCCTCGCGCGCCTTCATCAGCATGAAGAAGGCCTCGGCCAGCTGCGCGTCGGGCACGGTGCGCGCGACGCCCGCATCCTCGATCAGCGTAACCACCTTTATGTCGCGCGCCGCACATAGCGGCGAACCAATTCGCGCCGCCGCGACGGCCTCGCCGGCCGGGCTGAGCTTCGCGAGTTGCGACTGCACGCGGTCCATTTTCACCGCGGTCAACGTCACGACGACCAGTCCGAGAATCGCGTAGAAACCGATCACGCGCCGATTCCACTGCCTGATCTCGGCCCGCTGCTGCGGAGTGACCTTGTCCAGGTAGAACGGGGGTCGCATGCAAACCTCCTCATGTGGCGTGGGCCGATCCGGAGCCGGCCGGCATGGCCGGCGTGACTACTGCGAACGGTCCGGCCGTTCTTGGCCTGGCGCGACAAAGATCGAGACTGCCGCGACGTCCCAAAATCTTTCGACCGGCGGTGAACCGGCGCACAGGTCGCGGCGACGAAGGAAGTTACGAAGCTGGCGCCCCGCGGCAACGGGGAACAACCGAGGTGCTGGGCATGCGCGACTCAACGGGACATTCGGCACGTCGTCCGGCGTCCGGGCCATCCACTGCGCCCGGGCTGCAGCTCGGCTCGCGGCCGTCCACCACGGGGATGCTGCACCTCGCGCTGGGCGACGTACCCGAGCGGGATCGGCCTAGCCGGCTGAACGAGTTCTTCGCGCCCCTGGGCGAATGCTACGACGCGGAGCGGATCGGCGAGTATCCGATCAACGTCGACGTGACGTTGCTGGGATTGCCCGGCATCCAGCTCCTGTCGGGCCAGCTGCAAGGCGCGCGCTACCGGCGCATCCGCCAGAGCAACGATCCGACCGACGACGTCGGCCTGATCATGAATCCGCGCGGCCGTCTCCTGATCGGGCAACGCGGGCGCGAGATGGCACTTGACGACGGCGACGCGGTGCTGGTGTCGCTGACCGAGCCGCTTGAGCTCATGCACCGCGCGCCGGGCGATCTCCTGGTGGTGCGCTGTCCCAGGCCGCAGATCGCGTCGCGCCTTGCCGGCCAGGACTGTTTCATGCGCGGGATCGCGCAGGGCAGTCCGGCGCTCGGCCTGTTGACCGACTATGCCAAGGTCGCGTGCGCGAAGCAGACGCTCGCCGACATCGTCCTGCAGCAACGCGTCGTGTCGCATCTCTACGACCTGATGGCCGTCACGATGGGCGCCACGCGCGATGCGATGCATGTGGCGCAAGGCGGCGGGCTGCACGCGGCACGGCTGCACGCGCTCAAGCAGGACATCACCACGCAGCTCGGCGCGCCCGGCCTGTCGATCGCCGCACTGGCCAGCCGGCACGGCTGCACCGAGCGCTTCATCCAGCGGCTGTTCGAGAGCGAGGGTACGACCTTCACCGAATACGTGCTGACGCAGCGCCTTGCGCAGGCGCGCCAGATGCTGAGCGACCCGCGCCGCGACGACGCCAAGATCAGCGCGATCGCCTACGAGTGCGGGTTCAGCGATGTCTCGTATTTCAATCGGGTGTTTCGCCGCGCTTTCGACGTCACGCCGTCGGACATGCGCGCGGAGGGCCGATCGGCGGCGCGTCATCGCAACGCCGACGCGTGAGCCTGCGCCCGCAGGCGAAGCGTTCACGCGTACAGGAAATCCATCAGCGCGGTCTCGGCGAGCACCGCCTCGGGAATGCTGTGCCGTGCCGAATGGGCGCGCTGCTCGCTGGTCTGCTCGGCCTGGAGATATGCGCCGAGATGACGTGCGCGCTCGATGATCGCGCGATTGACCGGCAGCCGTTCGGCCTCGAACTGGCGTAGCGCCGCTGCGACGTCGTCGCTTGCCGCGAGCGCACGGGCGAGCGCGCCGGCATCGTCCGCCGCCTTCGCGACGCCGGCGCCGACATGCGGCCGGGCGACGAACGCCGCGTCGCCGATGATGGCGACGCGGCCGAACGCCATGCGCGGCGTCTCGAGGTCATAGATGGGCTGGAGCAGCGGCTCCTCGATGCGGCGCACCAGCTCGCGCAATTGCGGTGCGATCAGCCGCTCGGCAGCGGCGCGCATGGCGGCGATGGCGTCGCGGCGAATGAGCGGCGGCGGGATCGAGATCGCGTGACGGCGCCCGCTCTCGTCGGTGAGCAGGTGCTGCAACTCGGTCGCCTCGTCGGCCGGGCGGTACCAGATGATGTTGTAGCGGCGATGGCCGGGGCGCAGGTCGTTGTCGGGACCGGCGATCGGATAGCCGAGGAACTGCTCGCCGGGCGGCAGGCAGAACGTCATGTAGTCGAACAACTCGCGGTGGATCGCCGGCGGGAACACGCTCTCCATGATCAACGCGCGCCACGCGGTATAGCCGGCATAGAGCGGCGTGAGCTCGGGCGCGCAGAGCTGGCGAATGGTCGAGCGGATACCGTCGGCGCCGACCAGGAGATCGGCGTCGATGCTCTCGCCGTCGCTGAAGCGCGCGACGAGGCCAGCGTGGGCCTGGCTGAAACCGTCCACGCCCTTGCCGCGATGGTAACGCTCGGCCGGGAACGCGTCGCGCAGCGCGCGATAGACCCGCTCCCAGGCGGTCATCACCTGCGGACAATCGAACGTGCCGACCTGCCGCCCCGTCGCGTCGAGCAGCTTGCGGCCCGGCACGTTCACGCCGAGGTCGTCGGGATCGATCTCGATCGCGCGCAGCCGGGCGATCAGCTCCGGCTGCGCGACGATGCCGGCGCCGCGGCCGGACAGCTCCCCGGCGACCCGCTCATAGACGTGCACGTCGAAGCCTGCACGCAACAGCATGTGCCCCGCGAGCAGGCCGCTCATCGAGCCGCCGACCACCAGCGCGCGCCGCGCGGGACGGTCCTTGGGCGCCTCCCGGGCCGGGTGTTCGGTCATCTTTTCTTGTCCCCGTTCGACCGAGTATAGTCGGTCCAGATTCAGCGGAGGAATTGCCATGGCAATGACCATGATGGACAAGGCGGCTGTCAACAAGGACAAGTCCGAGTGGCCGGCTGCGCTCAGGCAGGAGTTCGAGCGCGAGGCGAAGGCGCAGAACGGCTGCGTCGGCAACCAGCTCGTGTCCGAGAGCGACAAGGTGCGGGTGTGGACGATCCGCCTGCGCCCGGGCGAGCGGTTCGGCTTCCACCGCCATGTGCTCGACTATTTCTGGACCGCCGTGTCCGGCGGCCGCGGCCGCCAGCACCTGATGGACGGCTCGACCGTCGAGTACACCTACCAGCCCGGCGAGACCCGCCACGAGAGCTACGGGGCCGGCGAGTATAAGGTGCACGATCTCGAGAACATCGGCGACAAGGAGCTGGTGTTCATGACGGTCGAGTTCCTGGACAGCGCCAACGAGCCGCTGGCGATCCCCCACGCCCAGCGCCTTGCGGCGGCCTGACCGGCCCGGCCGGTCCGTGGGGTGGGCGCCTGCGCGCACCCCCTGCCACCCGATACGCCGCGGCTGCCGCAGCGATAGCGCGACCAAAGTTCGCGCGTGACCGCGGCATCGTCGGCGGCTATGACAGGCCGGGTGCGGCGGGCTAGCCAAGCCGGCGGGCTTTCTGCACACTCAACAAAACAGCGGGCCGACGAGCCCGCGAGCCACGACGCGTGGCGCGGAAATGGGGGGAAACTGCATGTCGGCAGCGATGGTTCGGCGAACGTCTCGGAACCCCGAGCGCCGAATGATGTTTGCGTCCGAGGCCGTGCATGTCGGTTGACCTGTTCATCAATGCGCTGATCGCCGGGCTGCTGCTCGGCGGCTTCTATGCCGCGGTGACGGTCGGGATCTCGATCTCGTTCGGCATCCTCGACATCGTCAACATCGCGCATCCCGGCTTCATCATTCTCGGGTCCTACATCGCCTACATCGTCAACGACCGGCTCGGCATCGATCCGATCTTGACCGGCATCATCGTGCTGCCGGCGTTCTATGCGCTCGGTGCCGTCATCTATCAGATCTATTACGCGTCGTTCGAGAAGCGCGGGCAGGACCCGCTGCGCGGCCTCGCGTTCTTCTTCGGCCTCCTGTTCATCACCGAGGTGGTGCTGATCCTCGTGTTCGGCGTCGACTATCGCTATGTGAAAGCGGGCTACATCGACCAGTCGATCAACTTCGGCTTCGTCAACCTGCCGCTGCGCATGCTGATCCCCTGCCTGATCTCGCTGCTGATGCTGGCGCTGCTGCAGCTGTTCCTCACCAAGACCTTCATCGGGCGCGCCATCATGGCGGTGGCGCAGGACCAGCTGGCGCTGCAACTGATGGCCGCCGATCCGGTCCGCATCAAGCGCATCGCCTTCGCCATCTCGATCGCGACCTGCGCCATGGCGGGTGCCTTCCTCATCATCATCCAGCCGGTCGAGCCCTCGGTCGGCCGCGAATATATCGGCCGCGTGTTCGCGATCTGCGTGCTCGGCGGGTTGGGCAGCCTGCCCGGCACGCTGATCGGCGCCATGCTGCTCGGCGTGGTCGAAAGCTTCACTGCGACGTTCTACGGCCCGTCCTGGGCGCCGGCCGTCGCGTTCGGACTGCTGTTGTTGACGCTGGCCTTCCGGCCCGCCGGAATCCTGGGGCGCTGAGCCGTGCGTTCGTGGTTGTTCTTCCTGATCGCCTGCGTCGTCGGCGCGGTGGTCTTCTTCGCGACAAGGATGCTCGGCAACGAATACTACTTCTTTGCCGGCTACACGGTGCTGCAATTCATCGTGCTGGCGACCGCCTGGAACATCCTCGGCGGCTATACCGGCTACGTGAACTTCGGCTCGGCGGCGTTCTTCGCGGTCGGCGCCTACACGTCCGTGTTCTTCCACAAGGCTTATCCGCTGCCGATCCCGGTGCTGATCCTGATCAGCGGCGCGGTGGCAGGGATCATCGGCCTCGGCATGGGCTATCTGACGTTGCGCCTGCGCGGCGCATTTTTCGCCATCGCCACCCTCGCGCTCGCCGTCGTGCTGCAGACGCTGATCGTCAACTGGGATTTCGTCGGCGGCTCGCGCGGCGCCTACATCATCCGCCCGCGCGAGATCGCGGTGATCGGCAACTACGTGCAGTACCTGTTCCTGCTGATGCTCGGACTGTCGGTGATCAGCCTGACCGCCGCGCGCATGATCGAGCGCTCGCGGCTCGGCTTCGGCTTCGCCAGCATCCGCGACGACGAGCTGGCCGCCGAGGCTTCAGGCGTGCCGACCCTCAAGCTGAAACTGATCGCCACCACGCTGTCGGGCGCGCTGATGGGCATGGCCGGCGCGCCGTTCCCCTACTACATCGGTTATCTCGAGCCGGCCTCGGCGTTCGGCCTGCAATACGCGGTCAACTCGATCGCCATGCCGATGATCGGCGGCACCACCTCGTGGCTCGGACCGCTGATCGGCGCGGTGCTGCTCGGCACCTTGCAGCAATGGGCGACGGTGAACATCTCGTCGGCGGTGAACCTGCTGCTCGTCGGCGTGCTGCTGGTCATGTTCGTCATCATCGCGCCCAAGGGCATTCTCGGCCTCATCGAAAGCCGCGCGCGCAGGAAGAAGAGCTGACCATGGCCGACCTGCTGCAAGTCTCCGGTCTCGGCAAGCGCTTCGGCGGCTTCGTCGCGCTGGACAATGTCGAGCTCACGGTCGCGCAAGGCGAACGCGTCGGCCTGATCGGCCCGAACGGCTCCGGCAAATCGACCCTGGTCAATTGCCTGTGCGGCACGCTCGCCAACGAGACCGGCAGCGTCAAGTTCGACGGCCGCGACATGAACGGTTTGACCGCGCACCAGCGCACGCGGCTCGGCATGGCGCGCAGCTTCCAGCTGCCGCGGCCGTTCGTCAGCCTGAGCGTCGCGGACAACATCCGCGTGCCGCTCCTCTACACGGTCAACGCGCGCTCCGGCACGCATCTCACGGCAAGCGAGCTCGACGAGCGCTGCAACGAGATGCTGCACCTGGTCGGGCTGCGTGAGAAGGCGCAGCAGCACCCGCGCGACCTGTCGCAGGTCGAGATGCGCAAGCTCGAGCTCGCCCGCGCCATGGCGGCGGAGCCGAAGCTCCTGATCGCCGACGAGGCGATGGCCGGCCTGTCGCACAGCGAGGTCGAGGACATCGTCGCGCTGCTGATCCGCCTCAACGAGCGCGGCATCACCGTGATCCTGATCGAGCACATCATGCGCGCGGTCATGAGCTTCTCGCAGCGCCTCGTCGTGCTGGTCTCGGGCAAGAAGATCGCCGACGGACGGCCCGACGCGGTGATCCGCGATCGCGAGGTGGAGAGGGCTTACCTTGGCGAATAGCATCACCATCGAAGGCGTCCACGCCGCCTACGGCCACGTGCGCGTGCTCGAGGACATCTCGATCAACGTGCAGGGCGGCGAGACCGTGGTGCTGCTCGGCACCAACGGCAACGGCAAGAGCACGCTCATGAAGTCGATCATGGGCATCGTGCGGCCGAATGCCGGGCGGATCGTCGCCGACATCGACGGCAAACAGCACGACCTGGTCGGGCGCTCCACCGAGGAGATCGTCGATCTCGGCATCGCGCTGGTGCCGGAGGGCCGCCGGCTGTTCCCACGCCTCACTGTCGAGGAGAACCTGCTCCTCGGCGCGTTCCGGCCGAAGGCGCGCGAGCAGATCAAGGCCAATCTCGAGTTCTGCTTCGAGTGCTTCCCGCGCCTCGCCGAGCGCAAGAGCCAGCTCGCCGGCAGCATGAGCGGCGGCGAGCAGCAGATGCTCGCGCTCGGCCGCGCGCTGATGCTGGCGCCGCGCATCCTGCTGGTCGACGAGCCCTCGGTCGGCCTCGCGCCGATCCTGGTCACCCGCACGATCGAGAAGATCAAGGAGCTCAAGGACAGCTACAAGCTGACCGTGCTGATGGCCGAGCAGAACTTCACCCAGGCACTCAAGATCGCCGACCGCGGCTATGTCATCGTGCACGGCAAGATCGCCTTCGAGGGCGGCTCTGCCGACGAGCTCAACAACAACGATTTGATTCGGAAGTTTTATCTGGGTCTGTGAGGCCGTTCGGCCGTGTCGTAGGATGGGTTGAACGAAGTGAAACCCATCACTACTCGGCTTGATGGGTTTCGCTGCGCTCAACCCATCCTACGGACATACGCAGACAAAACAAAAGCGCCGCGCGATCGCGCGGCGCTTTGTCTTGAACGTGGCGAGTGCGGCGGTTACTTCGCTTTCTCGTAGGGATAGACCACGTCGCCGGTCTTCAGGCTCGGCGGCGTCAGCACGGTCTGATAGTCCATGCCGCGCCAGGTCTCGAGCCCGGCGCCCGGCTTGATGCCGCGGTACTGCACCTGCAGCATGCCGGATTTCTCCCACTCGCCGGTCGGTCCGAACTTGACCACGCCGTGGATGGTCTTGAATGCGTTCTTGTGGATGTAATCGGCGAGCACGTCGTCCTTGAGGCTCTTGGTCGCCTGCACCGCCTGCTCGAGCACCTGGGCGTAGGCATAGCCCCAGCCGCCGAGATAGTAGCCGAGCGGGTCGACGCCGGCGGCGGCGGCTTTCGACTGGTACTTCTTGAAGAACTCCTCGGTGCCTTCGTAGAACATCTTCTCGTCCGGCACCCAGGTCTCGTAGTTCACCCAGCCGTTGAGCAGCGCGCCGAGCTGGTTCTTGATGCCGGTCGCCTGCAGGCCGACCATGGCGCCGCCGATCAGCTTCGGCTTGAAGCCGATCTCGTTCACCGCCTTGACGATGCCGACCGAGTCGAGCGGATACGAGCAGACCGCGACGACATCCGGGTTGGCGGCGGCGATGCCGCGGATAACCGGCGCGAAGTCGGTCGTGCTGGGCGGATAGGTGCGGTCATAGACCGTCTTCAATCCGATCTTCTTGGCGTTCTCCTTGGCGCCGTCACAGGCGTTCTTCGAGAACTCCTGGTCGGCGGCAATGAACGCAACGCTCTCCGGCTTCGGGTTCTGTGCCGCGGCCACCTCGAAGAAGCCGGTGGTAAACGACGGCTTGGTGTCCGGACCGGACGGGATCATCGCGAAGAAACGGTCGTACTTGAACTCGGTGTTCACGCCGAGGCCGAACAGGATAATGTAGAGCTTGCCGCGCTGCATGACGACCGGCATGGCCGCCGCGGCCGGCACGGTGGCATAGGGGCCGAGCAGCAGGTCGACTTTGTCGATGTCGAGCAGCTTGGTGTAGATGCCCGGCACCGGCGCCGACTGGCTCTGATCATCGTAGTAGATCAGCTTGACGGGCCGGCCGAGCAGACCGCCCTTGGCGTTGAGCTCTTCCTCCCAGATTTGCAGCCCGAGCAGCGCCTGCTTGCCGTTCGGTGACAGCGGGCCGGTCAGCGCCATCGAGAAGCCGATCTTGATCGGCTCGCCGGACGGCGCCTGCGCGCTCGCCTGGCCGGTCGCGACGGCCGCGAGGCCGAGCGCAACCCCTGCCCCGGCGAGGCAGGCAACGAGTCGGGATTTCAGCTGTTGAAGCATTCTATCTTCCTCCCAGAGAACGGTTATTTCGCCGTGATCTTATGCGTATTCGCTGCGGCGGCGCCAGGGGCATGCGCCCTCTTGGCAATACGGTAAACGCGACCTAGCGTCGCCCACCTCCCATCGCAACGAGAACACATCATGCCCAAGCTGATCGACATTTCGGTCCCGCTCGAAAACGACGTCGCCGCCGATCCGCCGGGGCGCGGACCGACGATCGCGTATCGGTCGCACAAGGAGACCGTCGCCGAGATCGCTCGCTACTTCCCAGGGCTGAAACCGGAGGACCTGCCGGATGGCGAAGGCTGGGCGGTGGAAGACATCAAGCTCTCCACCCACAACGGCACGCATCTCGACGCGCCGTACCACTTCGCCTCGACCATGGACCGCGGCAAGCGCGCGATCACCATCGACGAGGTGCCGCTCGACTGGTGCTACCGCCCGGGCATCAAGCTCGACTTCCGCCACCTGGCGGACGGCCATGTGGTCACGCCGGCCGAGGTCGAGGCGGAGCTCGCGCGCATCGGGCACCAGCTCGCGCCGCTCGACATCGTGCTGGTCAACACCAGCGCCGGCGCCGCCTATGGCCGTCCCGACTACGTGGCGAAGGGCTGCGGCATGGGGCGCGCGGCGACGCTCTACCTGCTCGAGCGCGGCGTGCGCGTGACCGGCACCGACGGCTGGAGCTGGGACGCGCCGTTCATCCACACGATGAAGAAGTACATGGAGACCAAGGACGCGACCCTGATCTGGGAAGGACACAAGGCCGGCCGCGAGATCGGCTACTGCCATATCGAGAAGCTGCACAATCTCGAAGCGTTGCCGTCGAAGGGATTCACGGTGAGCTGCTTCCCGGTCAAGATCCGCGCCGCCTCGGCGGGATGGACGCGCGCGGTTGCCATCGTCGAGTAGCTCCGTAAGGCGGAATAGCCATCAGGGCGGTTACGCCCGTCTTCGACGGGCTATGGCGTATTCCGCCGCCGCACGGCCCAGGCGCAATACGCTTCGCTATTGCGCCCTACGGCTGCCATATGCCGCGGTTGACCCCGTGGGACGTGGCTCATAGCATCCCGGCCAACCGCAAAAGACGACCGCGCGTTCCGCGGCAATTTTCGAGGGAGATCTACGTGGATAGACGCAGCTTCGTCATCGGCTCGGCCGTGAGCGCCGCGACCCTCACCGCTGGTCCTTCCTTCAGCGAGGACGCCTATCCGTCGCGCGCTATCACCATGATCAACCCGTTCCCGCCGGGCGGCGCCGCCGACGTGGTCGGCCGTCCGTTCGCGGCCGTGCTGGAACCGCTGATCAAGCAGCCCGCGGTGATCGAGACCAAGGCCGGCGCGGCCGGCGCGGTCGGCGCGCAGTTCGCGGCCAATGCCAAGCCGGACGGCTACACGCTCCTTCTGCACATCGTCTCGATCTCCGGCTTCGCCGAGGTGGACCGTCTGTTCGGCCGTCAGCCGAAATTCACCAATGCCGACTTCATCCCGATCGCCCGCTTCATCGCCGATCCGTGCGTGCTCCTCGTCAACGACCAGCAGCCGTACAAGACGCTGGCGGAGTTCATCGACGACGCCAAGAAGCGACCCAACGCGTTGATCTTCTCGTCGTCCGGCCTCTATGGCGCGCTGCACCTGCCGACCGCGCTGTTCATGAAATCCGCCGGCATCCAGATGCGCCACCTGCCGACCAATGGCGGCGGGCCGGCGCTGACCGCGCTGATCGGCAACAACGCGCAGGTGCTGGTCTCGGCGATCGCCGCCGCCAACTCTCAGATGAAAGCCGGCAAGGCGCGCGCGCTCGCGTCATTCGGCGCGCAGCGTTCTGCCGCGTATCCCGACGTGCCGACCATGAAGGAGCTCGGCCATGACATCGAGTTCTACCTGTGGGTCGGCCTGTTCGCGCCCAAGGGCACGCCCGAGCCGATCATCGCCAAGCTGCGCGAGGTGAGCAAACAGGCGGCGGCGACCGACCAGTTCAAGCAGGCGATGACCAATATCGGCCAGGAGGTCGCTTACCTGGATCAGCCCGAATTCAGGACATTCTGGGACGCCGACGCCAAGCGCGTCGAGGACGCGGTCCGCACCGTCGGCAAGGTCGAAGGATGACGCCGGGTAGCCAGTCGTCCGTACAGGCAAGGCAGAGCACGTGATCCTCAAGCGCGACCATGTCGCCGGCGGTGCGTTCATCATCGCCGGCGTGGTGCTCTACGTCATCAGCGGCGATCTGCCGTTCGGCACCATATCGATGCCGGGCGCCGGCATGATGCCCAAGCTCGCGATCGGGATGATGATGCTGTTCGGGCTGGTCCTGGTGCTGCGTGCCGGCGAGAGCCCTCCCCTCGCCACGCTCGACTGGCGCGATCTGGGCCATGCCGCGCGCGTGGTCGTCGTTGCCGCGGCGGCGACTGCGCTCTACACCGCCGCCGGCTTTCTCGTGACGATGACGCTGCTGATCTTCGTCCTGCTGGCGCTGGTCGAGCGCAAGAACGTGCTGCGCGCGGCGGCCGTGAGCATCGGCGTGGTGGTGATCGCCTATCTCGTGTTCGGCACGTTCCTGAAGTCGCCGTTGCCGCAAGGCATTTTGTGGTTCTAGGAATACCCGCGTGGAAGCAACCTTCGACTCTCTGATGCTCGGCTTCTCGGTCGCGTTCCGGCCGGACGTGCTGTGGTATGCGTTCCTCGGCTGCCTGGTCGGCACGCTGGTCGGCATGCTGCCCGGCATCGGCCCGCTCGCCGGCATCAGCATCCTGCTGCCGGTGACGTTCGGGCTCGACGCCACCAAGGCGATCGTGATGCTGGCGGGCATCTATTACGGCTCGCAGTATGGCGGCTCGACCACGTCGATCCTGATGCGGATTCCGGGCGAGGCCGCATCGGTGATGACCTGCATCGACGGCTACGCCATGGCGCAGAAGGGGCGCGCCGGCGCCGCGCTCTGCATCGCCGCGGTCGGCTCGTTCATCGCTGGCACGTTCGGCGTCGTCGTTCTCACCCTGGTCGCGCCGCCGCTCGGCGCCTTCGCGCTGCGGTTCGGGCCGCCGGAATACACGGCGCTGCTGATCCTCGGCCTCGTGTTCCTCGCCTATATGTCGTCGACCTCGCTCGCACGCACGCTGCTGATGGCCTGCGTCGGGCTGCTGCTCGGCTGCATCGGCATCGACGTGATCACCGGGCATTTCCGCTACGCCTTCGACATCCCCGAGCTCGGCGACGGGATCGGCATCGTGCCGGTCGCGGTCGGCCTGTTCGGGCTCGGCGAGATCCTCTCGACGCCGAGCCATCTGATCACCGCCAAAGTGGTGCCGCCGCGCCTCGCCGAGCTGCTCCCGAGCCGCGAGGAATGGAAACAATCGGCGATGCCGATCGCACGCGGGTCGCTGCTCGGCTTCGTCGTCGGCATCATTCCCGGCTCCGCGCATATCATCTCGAGCTTCCTCTCCTATGCGCTCGAGAAGCGCGTCGCGAAACATCCGGAGGAGTTCGGCAAGGGCGCGGTCGCCGGCGTCGCCGGGCCGGAATCCGCCAACAATGCCGCCTCGACCGGCGCCTTCGTGCCGATGCTCTCGCTCGGACTGCCGACCGGGCCGGTCACCGCCGTGCTGATGGCCGCGCTGCTGATCCACGGCGTGCCGCCCGGCCCGCAGCTCGTCACCGAGCATCCGCAGGTGTTCTGGGGCTTCATCGCCTCGATGTATGTCGGCAACCTGATGCTGCTCGCGCTCAACTTGCCGCTGGTCGGGCTGTTCGTGACGGTGCTGCGGATCCCCTACGCCTATCTCTATCCGCTGATCATCATGTTCTGCATCATCGGCGTCTACGAGGTGAACCACTCGACCGTCGACGTCTGGATCATGCTGATCATGGGCGTGGTGGGCTACCTGTTGCGCAAGTTCGACTTCGATCCGGCGCCGCTGGTGCTCGGCCTCGTCATCGCGCCGACCTTCGAGATGAGCCTGCGCCAGGCGCTGATCATGTCGAACGGCAACTGGACGATTTTCGTGAACCGGCCGATCGCGGCGACGCTGCTCGCCATCTGCGTGGTGCTGCTCGCGCTGTCGGCGATATCGCTGGTCGTCAAGCGCAAGGACTGGCGAGAGAAGCTGGCCGAAGCGGAAGCCG
>Ga0081540_1000230_pt1 | contig 58518 bp, 73 predicted proteins | sample TabmetS2T1R1_FD_71024 | JGI IMG/M metagenome (GOLD analysis project Ga0081540, IMG submission 71024) | Tabebuia heterophylla rhizosphere microbial communities from the University of Puerto Rico - S2T1R1 | ecosystem: Host-associated > Plants > Roots > Rhizosphere ...
CGATCGGCGCAAAGACATCAGGCGGTGTCGCCAAATAAAACAGCCGATTGCCCCCGGTGTCGCGCGCGGATTCCAGCCGCTCAAGCTGCTCCTTGAGACGATCGAAAGAAGGGCCGTCGTCGGGATCGGCCTCGACAGAGGTGATGCATTCCAGAAGGCGATTCGCGACCCTGTCTTCCACGGGACGGGTCGCGAACTGATGCAGGCCCTTCATTAGGCTCTCGCGCAGCGCTTCGTTCGATATGCCGCAGCGCGCGACGCCAACGACGCAGAATCTTTCCGGCAATAGTTCGGCTGCCGCAAGATTGTAAAGCGAAGGGATCACCAGCCGTTTGGTCAGGTCTCCCGTGACACCGAAGATGACAAGGGCGCAGGATTGCGGCTTCTGGCAGGGCTGGAAGTTTCTCACGAACGGCTGACCGTGGGGTTGACGATATCACGTCGCCCTCTGCGCCCCTGAGGACGGGAACAGCACCAATTATCCGCCGAGGCCTATGATCACTGTTGAGCGGATTCGATCTCAACGCGGTCATCCTGCTCGGCCGCATAGACAGGGGCGTGCTCAGCGTGAGTCCCGCTCTTCTTTGCCGGGCGGATGGCTGGCAATTGAAGCACCCGAGCATGCTGTCCTTCCGACAGGAGATTCACAAGAACGATGGTGCCGTCGGGAAACAGCAAGGCATCGTGGTGCTGCTTCGGCGCTTTCGGTTGGATCACGCAGAATTGGGCGACACGGAAGCCCGCGCTCTTGGTCAACAACCAGTTGCGATTGTATTTCACGTCCTGCTCGAATCCTAGTTCCGTGCCGGGCAGCAGACAAATGGCGACGGTGGGCTCGTCTTTGGCGGCGAAGCCGCGGGTCGTTGTGCCGTAAAAGCTGGTCGACACCAAACTCTCTCCAACCTTTGCGGGACGTGACGTAACGGCATGTAGGCTGTAGTCGCACATGGATTTTTCTCCGCTGGTTTCTCCCTGACCCTAACCGATGATGCCGCAAACCGCCGAGCGGTCCCTTGACCGCCGTCAAGATATCGGTGGCCTGTTTGGAAATCGCGACCGTCCGGGACGGTGGCTTTCATGATCGCATTCGAACAGCACTCGTAGTCGCGGCAGCAGCGCGATATCCGAACGGGATCGTATCCAGTCGACCGCTGCCGACCTTGACGATGGTCATTTTCGCAAGTCGTGGCCACGATACATCTCGGCATCGCCGCTGCTCACTGCGGTGATTGGACTGCAAGTGCGCTTGTGGTTTCGCGCGCGTCTTGACTGGCGCTTCGTTCACTCTCGTCTCGCACTCGGCCGTTGGCAAGCGCAATGTGTAGCTCCGCCCCGACGACGGCACCCTCACCGATCGCAGCACCCACGCGCTTGACCGACCCGGATCGCACGTCGCCGGCGGCGAATACACCGCCTACGCTGGTTTCGAGCAGCAACGGACGGCCAGCGCCACTCTTCGAGCGGATGGTGGAGGGAGCGTCCCATCCCGTCAGCACAAAATTCTTGCTGTCCAACGCGATCCCGGCGTCCTTAAGCCAAGCCGTCGCCGGTTCCGCGCCGATGAAGAGGAAGAGGTGGCGGATCGGCTTCTCGGTTTCCTCGCCGGTCGAGCTGTTGCGCCAGCGTATGCGTTCCAATTGCCCTTCCCGGCTGCCATAAAGCGCGACCACCTCCGTGTGAGTCAGCACCTCGATATTGTCGAGATTCGCAATGCGGTCGATCAGGTAGCGCGACATGCTCTCTGTGAGGCTTGGTCCACGGACCAGTATCCAGATTTTTTTTGCGAAGTTGCGCAGGAATACGGCGGCCTGGCCCGCTGAGTTTCCGCCTCCGACCAGGACGATCTCCTCGCCCCGACACAGGCGTGCCTCGATCGGCGAAGCCCAATACCAAACGCCGCGTCCCTCGAAATTCGACAGATTCGGCACGTTGAGGCGGCGGTAGCGGGCGCCGCTCGCAACCACCACCGTCGAGGCCCTCACAAGCCGCCTATCCTCCAGGTGCAGCGTGAACGGCGATTCACTCGAATCGAGCCGCGATATGCCGGCAGGGATCACCATCCGTGCGCCAAATTTCTGCGCCTGGACGTAGGCGCGGCCGGTGAGCGCTTGGCCGGATATGCCGGCGGGAAAACCGAGATAGTTCTCGATCCGCGCGCTGGCCCCGGCTTGCCCGCCGAAGGCACGGGCGTCGAAGACGACGACCGACAAGCCCTCTGATGCGGCATAGACCGCCGTCGAAAGGCCCGCCGGGCCAGCGCCAACGACTGCTACGTCATAGGTTCGGCTCTCGTCGTCGATCGGCACCATTCCAAGCGCTCGCGCCAGCTCTGCCTCGCTCGGATTTTTCAGGATCGTTCCCTTCGGACACACGGCAAGCGGCAGGTCTGCCGGATTTGGAGCATATTGCTGAACAAGCTTCGCCGCGTCGGGGTCCTTTGCTGGATCTAGCAATTGATGTGGATACGCATTGCGGGCGAGAAAGCCCTGCAGACGCACGACGTCAGGGCTCGATTCCGGGCCGATTAGGACCGGACCACCGGCGCCGGCCTCGAGCAGCGCGACGCGGCGGAGGATCAAAGCCCGCATGATCCGCTCACCGAGTTCGGGCTCCCCAATCATCAACGCACGTAAATTCTCTGGCGGGATCAAGAGCGCTTGGACATCGTCAATGGCGTAAACATCGACAAAGGCAGGCTGGCCTGACAACTGTCCCACTTCGGCGACAAATTCACCGGGTCCCTGCTCCACAATCGGGGCGCAATGGCCTAGCGGATCGCGCCTGACGACCCGCACCGAGCCCTTGATCAGCACACACATGCCCGGCGCGACTTCTCCGGTCACGAACAGCGCTTCGCCGGCATGGTAGTACCGCACCGTGCCGAAGCGGCGAAGACGATCGATTTCATGCGGCGCCAGCTTGGGAAACATCTGTTCGCGGCGGTCATCAATCGTCGGCATTTGCAATCTCGCTGTCGGAGACGAGAGTTCCCGCCACGCTAGTGCGCCATCAGCAGCGGGACAGGCGCTTCATGCATCAGGCTGTAGGTCACGCCGCCAAGCAGCCGCTCGCGCAGGCGCATATGACCATATCCGCCCATGACAATAAGGTTCGCCTTCCGGCGCTCGGCCTCCGCCATCAATTGCGGCGCGACTTCGCTGGAGCGGCACTTGATGCGATGCAGGCTGGCCTCGATTCCATGATGTCGAAGATGGTTGACGGCATCGATCCCCATAACCGCTTCCTCCTCGGTAGGCTTTTCGCCGGTCGCAACGATGACCGACACTTTTTCCGCCTTGTGCAGAAACGGCATCGCTTCGGCAAGCGCACGAGCCGCTTCCCGGCTCCCGTTCCAAGCGACCATAATGCGGTCGAAGGCGATCTTCGGCCGCTCCGTCTCGGGAACCAGATAGACGTTCCTGCCCGAGCCGAACAGCACGCCTTCGACGAGCTGCTCCGGATCCATCGCGCCATTGGGACGAAGCGCCACGAAGGTGTCGGCGGAGCGCGCCTCTCGCGCGGCAATTTTTGCAACGTCATCGGACAAGACATCGAACCGCCGGATCTCGACCATCCGATCCAGCATTCGCAGCCGCTTGGCCAGTGCCTCCTCCATCGCATTGCCAGTTTCGCGCGCATGCTCGACAATTGTGGCGATTGGGTCGCCGTCGATCGGCCCAGGCAATGGCAGAACGTTGAGATACAACCCGATGACCACGCGGGTCTCGAGCCACCGGGTCAAATCGGCGACGGCTGCCAGGCGAATTTCGTCGGAGGCGCCGCCGTCCAGCCACACCATTACATCCCTGATCATCGCTCTCTCCTCGCTCGACGACAGGCGTCGCGATGTTTGGCTGCTCTGCCGCTTGCGTGCAGCTACAGCAGCAGATTGAAAATGCGAAAGCACTTCCGCCAGTGAACGCCCGATGGATTCTTCAGCCCGGAATCGATGATGTTGAACGTGCGCGCGAGCGCAACGCTCAGACCACCCACGATCTCCGGTAGGCGAGCCTCGACATCTTCACCGTAAGCAAGGTCAAGCGGCGGGCGTGTGGCGAGGTGGTCGAGGATCGGCCGCAGCTCGATCTCTTCGTCGAGTCTCTCGAACTCGTGGATGCATTCCTGCAATCCCTTGGTAATTGGCAGGTCGAATGGTTCCAGTATCACACGGCCGTTCGCCTTGGCGACCGCCTGGGCCCGCAGCAGGAGATCATAAAGTTTTTGGTTGATGAAATCGCTGTAGCGCTTGAGGTCCTGCTTGTCGACATCGAGGCTGGCGGCGATCCGAAAAAATCGCTCGAATCTCGCGATGCTCATAACATGGCTGGCGGGCGGCTGGTTCGATTGCACGGCGGCGATCATCATGGCAGCGGTCTCCTCGCCGCAAGATGCCGTGCGCAGGCCGGCCTCCCCCTTGATGGCCGTCAGTTTCGCGCGATTTTCTCGCACAGACGTGAAAATGATCTTTATCACGCCGCCCTTCTTCGAAGTTGCGACATCTTGGTGCGTGGCGTGGACTTCAGGTCCAACCCTACCGGCTCGGTCCTTTCAGGCTGCCACATCGAATCGTCATGGCGCTCTTGACGCGCTCGCGGCGCGCCAACCGGGCAACGTGCCGAGTTCCCTCGCCGACTACTACGCGCAGCGTGCATGCGCAGCCTGGTCGTAAGCCAGGCAACCCACGTGTCGATGCATGGCCAGGGTTACGCCTGGACTCGCGGCATCCACAGCCGCGAGCGGGTGGAAGCATAGGGTCACGTGAGCTGTGCACCCTCCTGACGGATTGGTTTTTCAATCAGCTTTGACAGCGGGCGAATTTCGCATCCGGCGCTGCAGCCCGACAACATGCTTCCCGTCGCCCCCTCGGCTGTCTACCGACGACCTAGCGACTTCCTCAACTTGGCCGCGCCGAGTTCCAGCGCCCGCTGCTCCTCGGCGGACATCTCGGGCTCGAAAACTCGAAGCACGCCCTCGCGCCCGACGACGCTCGGAAGTGACAGAGTGACACGAAACCTGTCATTATAGCTGCCAATCGGAATCACCGCTCGCTCATCGCGAAGAACAATTTCCGCAATCCTCGCCGCAACGATGCCAATGCCAAATTGGCTCGCGTCGTTGCCTTCGATGATAGAGATATTCGCGTAACGAACGTCTGCCTCGACCCGCCGGCGCAAACAGTGAGGCACGCGGCCACGAATTCCGACGATCTCGCCGACCGGCACGCCGGCGATCCGGGCGGTTGACCAGAGAAATACCTGCGAGATCCCATGTTCGCCGATCACCTGCGCCTCCACCTGATTGGCATCGATGTCGAAATGCGCCGCCAAATGGACGCGGAAGCGCAAGGAATCCAGAAAAGTACCGGTGCTCAGCACGCGATCATGGCTTGCGCTTGCGCGCGCAATATCGGCGAGCGGATCCGGCGGATCGGTCACGACCAATATCACGGCGCGAGGCGCGGCGTGCACAATGCGTGGAACGATCTCTTGATAGATTTCGGCATTCCTGTCGAGCAACCGCAACCTGCCTTGCGGATCGTCGCGTTCGGTGGCGCCGCCGGCCTTTTCGTTGATGCCGGCGGTAATCATCACCAGCTCTGCATCGACAAGCTCTTCAAAGTCGCCATCAACAATGGTGGTCTTTGGGCAGAGCGGCGCTCCGTAGCGAAGATCGGTGGCGACCGCCTTCGCCCGCTTAGACGTTCGGTCCAAGATCACAATCGTCCGGGCACTCCCCCGTACTACCATGGCGAGAGCACAGGAACACCCTACCCTGCCTGCTCCGACGATTCCGACTTTCATGATCGAACCTGCATTCCAAAGAACGTCAACCGATGCCCCAACACGAGTGCATTATTCGTCAATCGCGCAGTAACCGCCGGTTCGCAATGTTCGCTAGCGTTCGACGACTTAGCAATCGAGACCATCAAATGTCTGGACAGGCTTCATGCGCACACACAACCCTCCGCATGCCTTGTCGAACGACGGTGGCAAGCCGGACGAACACCCTGAAGGAGCGCGCGGTCTCGCCAAGACGCTCAATCCATGAGCGTCGGAATCATAGCGATGACAAACGTCAACTTCTGCTTAACATTTGACGATTCGGGCAAACGTTACCGGTGGGGACGCTTTCGGATGGCCAAGCGTTGCGCCAACAGAGAGCTGTCAGATAAACGGCTTCCCGCCCGTCACCGCAACCGTTGTTCCTGAAGTGTAACTCGACAGCGGGTCCGCCAGCATGACAAAAGCCGTTGCAAGTTCGGCGGGCTGCCCTGCCCGCTGCATTGGGACCTGCGCGCCGAAATTCCTCACCGTTTCTTCAGGCATGGTCGATGGGATCAGCGGCGTCCAGATCGGTCCGGGCGCCACCGCGTTGACGCGGATTCCCTTCTTGGCGAGCATCTGTGCAAGACCACCAGTGAAATTTTGGATCGCCCCTTTAGTGGTCGCATAGGCGAGAAGAATGGGGTTCGGTGCGTCCGCATTGATCGATGTAGTATTGATAATTGCGCTGCCGGGCCTCATGTGAGGCACAGCGGCCTTGGTCAGGTAGAACATCGAATGGATATTCACCTCAAAGGTCAGCTGCCATTCCTTGTCGCTGATCTCACTAATATCCCCGAATGTCGCCTGATGGGCTGCATTGTTGACAAGTATATCGATGCCACCGAGTTCGCCGACAGCGTGCTTGATGATGGAGCGGCAATGCTCGGGACTACCAATGTCGCCGGCGATCAAGACAGCCCTACGCCCCTCCTGCTCAACCAGCGCCTTGACCTCCTGCGCATCGTCGTGCTCGATCAGATAGGCGATCAGGACGTCGGCACCTTCGCGCGCATAGGCGATTGCCACCGCACGTCCAATGCCGCTGTCGCCGCCCGTAATTACAGCTCGCATGCCTTTCAACTTACCTGAGCCCCTGTAGCTGTACTCGCCATGATCCGGACGCGGGTCCATCTTGGCGGTCCAACCGGGTACCGGCTGTTTCTGATTGGGGTAAGGTGGCTTCGGATAGTCAGGCAACATAGACCATCTCCTCTTTCGCGTAACCGCCGTCGATAGGGGCGCGGGTCTCTTTTTTGCGTTGGCGCGCCCCTGATTTTCAAGACATCGAAAACGGGTCGGCTTTTCATTGGCGCTTGCCACTCTCGCTTTTCGAAGTGTCATCCCTCGTCGGTAAAGTACCGGGGTGCACATGCTATAGATGATCGCGATCACCCCCTATTTCGCCTGCCGAATTTGCTTATCAGGGCGTAGGCGCCTCATCGACCCAGGATATTCCGAACTTGTCGAGGCCCTCGGCCAGGAGATCGCCCAACAGCGGCTCGCCGAGCAGGTAACGCACGGTCTCCCAACGCGGATTGCGGTATCCGTTCCGCCGTTCAGCCGCCTGGCTACGCAGATCCTCCCACTCGTCGATCGTGCCATCGCCGCGTCCGAGCCACATCAACGCGACGAGGTCGATCTGTTCGTCCTCGTTCAAGGCCCTAATGAAGCTCGCCATCTCGGCAGCGACAGAGTCGCAGCCATCGTCCTGCAATACGTCAACTTCAGCATCGTCAGAAGGATTCGATCCGGACTCCTCATCGACCGGCAGGTCTTTGACATCAAACTCATGCGCTTTTTCGATCAGAAAGCTGACCTTTTCGCGTGAAACGGCTAGCTCGGGCATCGCTTGCTCCTTAGTCGTGGGAGTTTCGATCAACGCGCCGGACCGCGAGATGATCCATTGCGCTACACCGCAGAAACTCGTCGCTTGCCGGCCCGCTCAAGCGGTACAGTCAGCCAATCATCTATTGCGATCGATTGACTGGTTCATGGAGTTGAATGGCTGAGGTCGGAGCCGTCTTACAGCACGGTCGGGCGGCCTCGGTCGCTCGCGAGGTAATGACTCGGGATGCTGCTGACCGGGCTATTGCTCCGGCATCCGTTCTGAACGGCGCCTTTGCGAAGAGGTCCCGTTTGAAACGACGACGCCTCAGCATATGCTACTCTAGTTGGAGCGAATCTGGGTTCTCATCGAGACCAGATGCCCGATTGGATGATCGCAGCACTTCTGCGCGCTCCAAGCTATGAGCTATCGTTTGTTTCTTTGGGTTAGTGGAACGATCAGCGCGCTTTTGCCGCAGATGGCGCCGGCAGCATCAGAGGATCTCTGAGGAGGACGATATGACGCTCGCCTTCCGCGTCGATAACCTCGAGGCTGGACAACTCCAGACCTTCTCCTTCGATGTATATTTCTCTGGGTTTGTGGATCAGATGGTCGTGTCCTTCGAGCACGAGCGAGATGACGTCGTCCTTCGGATCATAGGAAATCCCAAAGAACGGTAGCCAGTGCGCCTCGATCTGATCTCCGAGCTCAAGCGACGCAACCTCGATCTCGGCACGTTTGCCGCCCAGTGCTCTGGATATGAGATCGAAATAGACGCTCCACTGCGACTTTTCGAGTTTCTTTGCCATTTTTCGTAGTCTCCGCGTTAGCCTCCGCCGAACTCTCGACGCCACTAGCTGGCAGCCCGCTTCTACGCGCTGACAACGATCAATTTCCACGAAGTTTGCCGTTACGGCGGCGCAGCTGAACTGCTCCTTGTTCGCGAAATCGGTGATGGCCCGAACGCCTCCTCTCCCTGGTCGAGGATGAGGACAAGGCTCCGATCCGACGGATCTTGCTTCCATCTCTTCGCGAGCGCGGTTGGGTCTAGGCTACGCTCCTCCGGAGGTGGCGGCCTTCCTTGACCTCCTCGATGATCTTCGCGCTGAACGCTTCGAGGTCACCCGGGTTGCGCGAGGTGATCACCCCTTGGTCGACCACGACCTGGGAATCCTCCCATTTCGCGCCGGCATTGATGACGTCGGTCTTGATCGACTTGTAGGACGTCATCCTCCGTCCCTTCGCGATTCCGGTCTCGATCAACAGCCACGGCGCGTGGCAGACTGCGGCGACGACCTTTTGGGCGTCGAAAATCTCCTTGATGAACTTGAGGGCTTTGGGCTCGACCCGCAGCAGGTCAGGATTGATCTGCCCGCCCGGTAGCACGATGGCGTCGTAGTCCGACGATGAGACTTGATCGAGCGACTTGTCGACTTTCACCGGCCGACCCCAGTCGTTCATGTCCCATCCCTTGATTTCGCCCGCAGCCAACGAAATCACCTCGACGGTTGCACCCGCTTTCTTCAAACGGTCGCGAGGCACTTCAAGTTCGGATTGCTCGAAGCCGTGGGTGGCCAGGATCGCGATCTTCTTGCCTTTCAGATCCATCGGAAAACTCCTTCAGAACAGGTCCCCCATCAATCGGCTTTGCTATCAATCGGCTTTGCGCGCTATCGTTCCTGCGGCTTCAAGCGCGCAACTTTTATCTGATTACTGTACAAAGCGATTGACTGTCCTGGCAGGGGCCCCAGATCATCACTCTTTCGATGGCCGAGGTGGATGCTATCCCATTGTTGCGTCGAGCCCAAAGCCAGCGGTCGCCGGAGTCTGGTTGCGCTTGGGACAGCTTTCCAGTGGGTCCCCAGCGGCGGCTTATTGTCCACCCCCTTCGTACTCCAGCCAACACGGTTCTAAATTCCGAGCCACAAATTTGATACTTATCAATTAGGGTTAGAAATAATGCATCTGTGTATCCGGGCCGCCATCGTTACGCGTTGAACATTGCCTGCGTCGCTTATCGAGGGGCAGGCCAGGCGTGACCTAGAACTCTTTGCAAAACTGTCACTGCGCTCGTGCTCACGATCTGGACGAATGCAGCAAATTGACGCCCATCAAGGCGACCCATGCGGTCGCGCGCAAAATCTTGCAAATCTTTGGGGTCGCGACCACCACTCGGGCTCGACCCGCATTTGGAATGTCCGCATTCGATCCGGAAGGTGTGATCATGAGCTTAACAGGCCTAGAGGTGTTTGACGAAACGCTTCACAAGACGAACACGTGGCTCAAAGAAATCGGAGAGATGCTAGGCTCCGATCGTCGCGAGGCCTATCAGGCGTTGCGAGCGGTGCTGCATTGCCTGCGCGATCGCTTGACAATCGATGAGGCGGCTCATCTCGGTGAGCAACTCCCGATGCTAATACGCGGTATCTACTACGAGTCGTGGCGTCCCGCCGGCAAGCCGGAAAAGATTCGGTCACGGGAAGAATTCCTAGCCTTGATTGACACGCGCCTCCCCAACACGGCGCTCGTCAACCGCGAAGATGCTGTACGTGCCGTCTTTCAGACCCTTGAGAACCATGTCTCCGCAGGAGAAATCGGCCACGTAGTTCAGTCTCTGCCGAAGGAGATCCGCGCACTTTGGCCAGTCACCTGGGCGTCATCTGGCCCTGCCGCAAAGTAGGCAACCCAGCCAGAAACTCGTTGCAAGCCGACAGACGATAGATTTGCGAATGGAGAGACTGATGGCCCCACGTGCTTACTGGAAGGGCTATCTGCGTGTGTCGCTTGTGTCGTGTCCGATCCAGCTGTTTCCGGCGATCTCTGACCGCGAGAAGGCCCGATTTCACCTGATCAACAAGAAGACCGGGCACCGGATCAAATACTGCAAGCTTGATGCTGAGACCGGCGAGCAGGTAGACCCGCAAGACATCGTCATGGGCTACCAAGTCGGTGGGGGGCGATATGTCGCCCTCACCGAGGATGAGCTCAAGACGATCGAGATCGAAGGGACGCATACAATCGAGATCGACCAGTTCGTGCCACGAAACGAGATTGACGATCTCTATTTGAGCCATCCCTACTACATGACCCCGGCGGGGGAAATCGGCCGGCAGGCGTACGTGGTCATCAGAGAAGCAATCAGGAAAGAAGGCGTGGTAGCGCTCGGCAGGGTGGTGCTCACGACGCGCGAACATGTGATGGCGATTGAGCCGCGTGGCAAGGGCCTGGTGGGCGTGACGCTGCGATATCCCTATGAAATCCGGAACGAGAGGGACTATTTCGGTGATCTGCCGGAGGAGAGAGTACCGAGAGAAATGCTTGAGCTTGCGAGGAAAATGCTCGCGATGAAGGCTGGTCACTTTCATCCCGAACAATTCGAAGATCACTACGAGCGAGCCCTGCGAGCGTTAATTAAGAGAAAACAACGCGGCGAAACGATCGATAAACCAAGGGGGCGACCCTCGGCTGAGGTTATTGACCTGATGGAAGCATTCCGCCAGAGCGTAGCAGGTGGCCGCAGCACGCCTTTAACACATCATCAGCGTGTCACTAAGGGACACAAGCGCCCCCCGGCGAAACGGTCGTCGATGCGAGCCAGGAAGGTAAGCTAATTGGCGTCGAGCAACGGCCTCGAAAGCCAAATAGCTGTATTCGCCCGGTCGGAGCAGCTTCACGCCTGCAGAAGCAGCATCACCCCCTAAAGGCGCCGCTCTCCGAACTACACTGACATGTCTGATGGAGGAACAGCATGAAGATTCAGAACTTCAGCGATCTCCATTTCGACGTCCTTTCGATAAGGAAGTTCGCGGTCGTCGAAGGCATCGACGCGGTCATCGTCGCCGGGGATACCTGCGAGGGCCTTAGCAATCGTCTCCTATGACCAATCTTGCAATCTATCGCTTCGGCGCATTTTTGCGCGTTCCGCTCGCCCACGGAACTGGTGTCGGCATCGACAAGCCCCGCGATGATAGCCACGCATTCATGCGTTCAGCTGTATCAACCTGCCTGATTTTCCTGACCAATGCATCCCTTTCGAAACCGCCGGGCAGCTTCGCGACCTCTCGTTCCAGCCGCTCTTTTTCTACCGCCAGCTGGTCTTCAAAACGGTGTGGCTTTGATCGATGGCGCATGGCAGACGGGACCTTTACCGGGTACGACCGTCAGACGAGGGTCCGACGTTGCCCGCGAAAGGCGGCCTAACGTTCCCTGTGGTTTGTGCTTGCCTACGCAGGTCCGTTGCAAACTCACGAAGCTCCCGCGCTAGCCTGCCGTTGTAGATTCGCGCCTCATGATCCGTAGCCAGATCAGCAATCAAGGCCGATTCGGCCGCCTGAATCTCTATTTCATCGATCCGCTTCTGAATGTCCTGCATGCGACGCCTCAATTCGCCTTGGTTCCAGCGACTGGTAACTACTAAAACCCGACGCAGTCAGACAATTCGGTAGTTTTACGTAGCTGCCTGTCCGGACGATCATCGAGAGGAATTAACCCTTTTCGATGATTATTTTTCCTCTGACCACAAACAGGGTGCGCGCGCCGTCCGAGATTTCTGTGGCTATAAAGTTGTCGTTCTCGCTCTCGCGGATCGCCATCCTCAAACGAGCGGGTGCTCGGCGAATGGCGCTGGTACAGGCGTCGGCGGCGCCACGAAAGATCGTGCCTTCTCGATCTTCGAATCGCCGGCCGTTCGTGTGCTGATGAAAGTAGTATCGCGGCATGGTCAACTCTCTTGGTTGGGAGAGTGATGCAGGGGGTGAAATCCTAAAGTCGCAAATAGGTTGCTGTACTATTTGCCCGACAACCATCACTGTCATAAACCGCAACAAGGAAACTTATCCCGCGACGATTGTCACATATTTGGGCAGGAACACCGTTTTGCGGTGCCGAACCATTGGGAATTTTGCCAGTGCCGATGCCAAAAGCAATGGTTGGAGCCAAGCCGCGCGTCACAATGAAACACCAGCTTCTTCGATGTCGCCTCGCGATCTTCCCGGCGTTGCGATTGTCGCCATCGAACAGCAACACCATGTCCGCTAGCTGCTTACTCGTTGGGCAATTCGCGATCAGTGATGACAGGGAACAGCTTCGGCCGAAGATGCGATGACAGTTCGTGGGTTTGAGGTCGTGAAGGCGATTACGTAAAATTACGTAATGCGCCGTCGATTTGAACTGAGCCTAAACGGGTATAGATGGTTTGCCGCACACGGAGCTTTCTTGACTACCTGAGCGTTCACCGGTCGCACGCGGACCATGGCGGCCAAACGCTACCGACAAACCCGCAGGTTCACCGCGATGACGTGGGTAGAAAAGCTCTCTGACTCGCACAATCTGCGGAAATGCTTGCGCGATCTGATCGCACTTTCGACACTGCCCGCCACCTGGAAGGACTATCAGCCACAACAGATCGCCGACAGCGTGTCGGCAGCCTTGCTTACGATGCTAAGCGCCGACTTCGTTTACGTGACACTGCCGGGTACAAGAAACGGTCCGTCAGTCGAAGCGACCCGTTCTGGCAGCCGGATGTCGGCGGCCTTTGTAAGCGCTGTCGAGATCGCCGTACGCAGCAGCGGGTCGGGGCCCAGCGAACAAACGATGTTGATGGCTAACCCGACTGGAGCGGGCGAACTCGCGATCGTTTCAGTGCCCATCGGCTTCACCGGCACCGCGAAGGTAGTGGCTGGATCGCTTCGATCCAGGTTTCCAAACGGAAAAGAGCGTCTGTTACTTGGCATTGCCGCCAACGACGCCACTCTCGCGGTGAGCCGCTGGCAATCCGAGACGGAACAACGGCGTCTGGTGACAGTCATCGAACGATCATCCGAATTCATTGGCTTCGCCTCAATGGAAGGTATTCCGCAATACATCAATCCGGCCGGCCGCGACTTGGTTGGGCTGTCCCTCAACGCGCCAATCTCGCACCTCCTGATCTTCGATATCATTGCCGAGCGCGATCGCGAGCATGCGCGCGAAACGCTGTTGCCGATCGTGCTGCAAACCGGCCGCTGGCTTGGCGAGCTGGATTTCCAACATTTTCAGACTGGCGAGACCATTCCGTTCTTTGTTGACTGGTTTCGGATCGACGATCCACGCACCGGGCGGCCGATGAACCTGGCCACGGTGAGCCGCGATCTCCGAAATCAGAAGAAGCTGGAGGCCGATCTGCGCAAGGTGAATGAATCGCTCGAGCGGCGCGTTATCGAACGGACGACCGAGCTCGACGCACAGATTGCGGAGCGCGAGCGCGCCGACGCCCGAGCACGAGATCTGCAGCTGGAGCTACTGCATGCATCTCGTCTAAGCGTTGCCGGTCAAATGGCCGGTGCGCTCGCACATGAAATCAATCAGCCTCTAACCGCTCTCGCCAACTCCGTGAACGCCGTGCGCCGGATGATGGCCAACAGTAGCGCTCATCGCATCGACGCCTATCGTGAAATCATGGACGAGGCTGCAGAACTGGCGCTTAGCACTGGCCGGATCATTGGGCGTCTGCGCGAATTTGTAACCCGGGAGGAAGCGGAAATGCGTATCGAAGCACTTTCCGTTCTCATTCGCGATGCAAGTCACTTCGCGCTGGCGGGCAGCGCTGCACGGATCGCTCAGGTCAGGTTCTCCTTTGATCCGAAGGCCGAGAATGTGCTGGCAAACCGGGTCCAGGTGCAACAATTGCTGGTCAACCTGCTCCGGAACGCCAATGAAGCGATGATGGGTAGTCATCGCTATGACATCGAGGTAACGACCGCGTTGCTCGATGATGAGTTTGTCGAGATCGCTGTTGCCGACCGTGGCCCGGGACTGCCGGCCGAAATCGCCAGCCATCTTTTCGAGGCATTTCGATCAACTAAGCGCAATGGCATGGGGCTCGGCCTTACGATCTGCAAGTCAATTGCCGAATCGCATGGCGGTACGCTGCGATACGAGGCAAACCCCGGAGGCGGATCGATCTTCCGGTTTACCCTCCCTTCTCTGCCAAAGAACGTACCGGCCGATGCCGGATAAAAGCGATTGGTGAGTTTGACAATGGTCAACGCCCGACGAAGCCTCCTAGTCTAAGGAGAAAATCCGAAGTGAGGAGAGAGAAGATGCTGATATTCGGTGAACCTCGTCAACTTGATGATGGACTGCCTCGCAAAACCGAGGATGACATCCAGCAGGAGTTGCTTGGACCTCGTGGTGTTCCCGGCAAGCCATCGCCGGCAAAGATGACGCCGCAACGCGCGAAGAAGACGCCGACATATCTGGATCCGCCGCACACGGCCTAGCAGTAGCACGCCACGTTCAATTACAAAGGTGGCAGCGTGGGCCATTCGCGCTCCAGTCAATCCCCGCAAATCTTGACGATGGTCAACGCCCGGTCAGCCGCCTTGCCGTTTCCTTGCGAGTACCAGTGGCCGACGCCACGCCGGGACCATTGGCGACCTCGACTCCCGATCCAGGAGATACACTATGAACAGACTCCTTTGCGCAGGCACCATCGCCCTTGCACTTCTTGGCAACACAGGTTTCGCCGCTGCCCAGAAGCCCGATACCGCCCAAGCTGATCTGACGTCGAATCAGCAACAAATGATTAGCCAAGGACTTGCGTCCTCACCATCACAGCCCGCGCCTGGCGGCACGCAACCGCAGGTCGGAAGCAAGTTGCCGGATTCGATGAACGCGCAAGCGCTTCCCAATAATGTCACCGACCGGGTGCCGGAGGTCAAAAGCCTTCTCTTTGTAAAACTGCCCGACCGGATCGTGTTGATCAATCCTGATACGAAACTCGTGACCGAGATTGTAACGGAGCCTACTACCAGCGGCTCGAGCTCCGAGAACGCCGTCCGTCGTTCAAACTGTGGCACCGGCACCGCACGCCCATGCCAGTAACGCGCAAACGCCTCTACCGCATTCGAAGGAAGCCTCTCCAACGAGGGCTTCCTTCGCCGTGGCTTGCTGCGGTTGCCGTTGTCCTCCTCTGTCTACCGGGGCAATACTCGGCGGCGCAATCAGTCGGCCTGGTTACGCTTGATGTCAACGAGGTCGCGAACGGCTATCCCGCCGAGACGCTGAAGTTGAAGACAATCGTCAACGACAAGAACGAGAGGATCGGGAAGATCAACGATTTCATCTTCAGCAAGGACGGACGTATCTTTGCCGTGCTTTCCGTGGGCGACTTCATCGGAGCCGGACCCCGCCTGGTCGCCGTTCCCTTCAACAGTTTGAAGCTGGAGGATTCCCGCGGCTTCATCGTGCTTCCGGGAGCAAGTCGCGCGGCATTGGATAAATTGCCGGTCTACCTGTACAACGCGCAAACTCAGACGTCCACACGCTGATCGCGGTCGCGCATTAACTGGTAAACGACGCCCAGCGCCACGAGCACGCAGCGATGCATCCGCCCACCGGATCATCAAGGCTGAACGGAAGTTGAGCGTTGTCAATGCGCGGCCCTGTTCTATCCGTAGTCTCTGATAATCGGCAGTATCCTCCTGCCGGTGTCCCTTCCCAGGGTCTTTCCTCCCAGACTTGGACCGCCGGCGAAATCCGAGCGGTCCTTCTTTTTGGGCGTGGCGACTGGCCAGGACGATAGCGTCAGGTTGAATATCTGGCAGATCAAGTCACCCCGGGGCACTTGCAATTTCGGTACACCAGGTTGACGACCGTCAAAGTGCCAGTGCAGATCCGCAGCAATTGTCCAGTTAACGCAATCGGGATGTGCGCCATGGAAACACTGACCGGCCTTGTCGATCTCAATCGCATCTTGCCGACCCGGCTCGTCTTCTGCAAGCGCGACAGCTTTTGCATCATTCCAGTGGACAGGGTCTTGCGGTCATCAGCGATGGTCGTTTGGTTTGAGCTTGAAATCCAGGCATGATGACCGATCGATCGCCAACGCTCGCGGCGCCTTGCGAGGTCATTATGATCAAGGACATCTTGGTTCGGTTGGATGGGACACCAGGAGACTTCGCGCGGCTGGCCGCTGTCAGCCAAATCGCCGCAACTTTCGAAAGTCATATCACCGGGCTGATCTTCAACGTCTTGCCGGCGGCTATAACCGATGGCATCCAAGATGCGGGGTCCGGCGGGTCGGCAAAACTGCTGAACGATGCAAGGAAGGCCGGCGACGCCCTCGAAGCCACGGCGCTGCAGCGGCTGGAGCGGCTGCAGCAACCAACCTTCCTCCGGCGGTTCGATGTGGCCGGCGAACGCGACGTCGCCGATACTGCTTCGCTCCTGGCACGGGCCGCCGACACCTTCGTGGCGCTTCGCCCAAACGGCCAACCAAACGAACCGCAGGGTCTGATCGAAGAACTCCTCTACGGCGCGGGACGTCATCTGTTTCTGGTTCCGGAGGACAAAAAAACCATGGCCCCCCTCGATCATGTCTTGGTTGCCTGGAACGGAAGCCGGGAATCTGCGCGCGCGCTTTCCGAAGCCCTGCCCTATCTGCAGCGAGCAAGGAAAGTCTGGCTTCTCGTGGTGGAAAACGACCGCCCGGCCGAGACCGATGCGCTGAGGGGCAACGATGCCGTGCAGCATCTGCGGCATCACGGCATCAACGCGGTGAAGTATCGCGCGGTCGGAGAGGACGACGAAATTGCCGACATCGTGATCGAGGAATGTCGTCGGCTGGGCGCCGACCTGCTCGTGATGGGCAGCTATGGCCACTCGCGCCTTCATGAATTGTTACCAGGCAGCACGACCTCACGACTCCTGCATCATTCACCGGTACCGCTGGTCATCGCCCACTAGGGCGGTCCCGCGATGGCTGCCGTTGACGATCGTCAAGGTCACCTCTCGAGTTGCGTCGTAGGCTCCGCGGGCACGCGCATGAGGATGAGATGACATGGCCGCAGTCGATCCAGGAACTCTTATGTGGGCCACTGCCTGCGAAATGATCGAGCGCGCCGAGCGCTTGCATCGTCAATTCTTCCAGCCGATTACCACTATCGCTTCCGCGGCCTGTTGGGAGCCTCCAATCGATATCATTGCGACCGATTCCGAGGCTCGAATAACGGTCGCTCTTCCCGGCGTCGACCGTGACGACCTGAAAGTGACGATCGATGATGATGGCGTTTCGGTCGTTGGCCTTCGCCGTCAGGGCACGATTCCGCGCGATGGCACCGCGTTCCGTCTCGAGATCCCCTATGGGAGATTCGAGCGTCGGATTGCGTTTCCGACTACGGGCCTACGGTTCGGTCAATCGGAATACCGCGACGGATGTCTTGCGCTGACCTTCTTCAAGCAATCGATGGAAGGACCTATCGATGGTTGATGCATCCAAAAGCGAATCCGGCACCAAGACCGATCAAAGCCCGGCTGCCCTGCCCGAGGATGCAATCATCGTCTTGCCGGTTCGCAATATGGTGCTGTTCCCCGGTATCGTGCTGCCTTTGACGATTGCCCGGCCGTCCTCCGTCGCTGCCGCGCAGGAAGCCGTCCGCAGCGGCCGCAAAATCGGTCTGCTGCTGCAGAACGACCCCGCCGTTGAGCAGCCCGGGCCAGAGGATCTGCGGCACGTCGGCACGGTGGCCGAAATCCTGCGCTATGTCACGTCCGAGGCGACCCACTACGCGATCTGCCGCGGTGTAAACAGATTCCGCGTCAAGGAATTTCTTTCCGGTTTTCCCTACATCGTAGCGCGCATCGAGGAGGTCGGCATATCCGAGGTGATCACCCCCGAGGTCGAGGCGCGCATGGGTCTGCTCAAGATGCGCGCCCGGGAAGCGATCCAGTTGCTACCGAATCTGCCGCCGGAACTTCCAGCGGCGATTGAAGGCCTCGATTCGCCGTCCGTTCTCGCCGACTTTCTCGGCGGCATAATCGATATTCCTGTTAGCGAGAAGCAGGATCTGCTCGAAACCTTCGACGTAACCCAGCTTCTCGACAAGCTGCTCGGCCTGCTGGCGAAGCGAATCCAGGTCCTGCAGCTTTCAAAGGCGATTGGCGAACAGACGCAACAGACCCTTTCGTCGCAGCAGCGCGAGCACATTCTTCGTGAACAGCTTCGCCAGATTCAGAAGGAACTAGGCGACGACGACGTCAAGGCCATCGAACTGAAGGAACTCAGTGACAAGATCGACAAGGCCGGAATGCCGAAGGAGGCCGAGGAGCAGGCCAGACGGGAATTGAAAAGGCTCGAACGCATGCCAGAGGTTGCGGCCGAGTATGGGTTAACGCGAAGCTACCTCGAATGGCTGATCGAGCTGCCTTGGTCGAAGCTGGATCCGGAGCAAATCGACATCCTCGAAGCGCGGCGAATTCTCGATGACGATCACTATGGCCTTGAGAAGGTGAAGCGGCGAATTCTTGAACACCTTGCTGTCCGCAAGCTCAATCCGGAAGGCAAGAGCCCGATACTCTGCTTTGTCGGGCCTCCCGGCGTTGGCAAAACCTCGCTCGGCCAAAGCATCGCCCGCGCCACGGGACGCAAGTTCGTGAGATTGAGCCTCGGCGGCGTCCATGACGAAAGCGAAATACGCGGACACCGCCGAACCTATATCGGCGCACTGCCGGGGAACGTGATCCAGTCGATCCGCAAGGCAGGAACGCGCAACCCGGTGATGATGCTGGACGAGATGGACAAGCTGGGTGCGGGATTTCACGGCGACCCGGCGGCGGCGCTGCTCGAAGTGCTAGACCCCGAGCAGAACGCTGCGTTTCGCGACAACTACCTTGCGATTCCCTTTGATCTCTCCAAGGTCATGCTGATTGGCACCGCCAATGTGATCGACAACATCCCGGCCGCGGTGCGCGACCGGATGGAGATCATCGAGATGCCGGGTTACATCGAGGAGGAAAAGCTGGCGATTGCCAAGCGCTATCTCCTCACGCGTCAACTGAAGTCCGCAGGTCTAACCAGCGAGCAATGTGAAATTTCCGACGACGTCATCACGACCGTCATCCGCAACTACACGCGCGAAGCCGGCGTGCGAAACCTCGAGCGCCATATCGGCGCCATTTGCCGGTACGCGGCTATGCGGATAGCCGAGGCGAGCGTCACACGCTTTATCGCCGCGCCGACGGACCTTCCTGCCATTCTGGGGCCGCGGCGTTTCGAGCAGGAGGTCGCGATGCGAACCAGCGTGCCCGGGGTCGCTACTGGCCTCGCCTGGACTCCTGCCGGCGGTGATATTCTCTTTGTCGAGGCGACTAGCATTCCCGGCCGGGGCAAACTGATCCTAACCGGTCAACTGGGTGAGGTGATGAAGGAAAGCGCGCAGGCGGCACTCTCCCTCGTCAAGTCGCGCGCCATTGAGTTTGGCATTGATACGATCGCGCTGCAGAAATCCGATGTCCACGTACACGTCCCGGCCGGCGCCATTCCCAAGGATGGCCCAAGCGCGGGGGTGGCTATGTTTCTGGCACTGACTTCACTTCTGACCCGCCGCACGGTTCGGAGCGATACAGCGATGACTGGCGAGATTTCGCTGCGCGGCCTGGTCCTCCCGATCGGTGGCGTGAAGGAGAAGGTGCTTGGCGCGCTTCAGGCAGGGATTTCCACGATCATGCTCCCTGCCCGCAATCGAAAAGATATCGAGGATGTCCCTGAAAATGCGCGTAGCCGATTGCGCTTCATATGGCTTGAGCGGGTCGACGACGCGATTGACGCTGCACTAAATCCCCCGCAGACGCGCGATCCCCGCTTCGAGGGCACGCCACACGTAGCGCCCGCGGAACGGCAGGCGGCGCATTCCCGATAACTTCTGGAAGCACACAGCGGCCACGTCACCTCTTTATGGGCTCTGCCGGTGATGGATCATCGTGTGACGGCGGGTTCCGAATGTCGCGAGCTTTTCGCAGATACTACCGAGCCAAGCCACTGAGGGGCGTCAAGGCATCCCTTGAGTGCATGGAATAGGAACAATCACGGTGCAAGGCAGCGAAGCTTCCATTAGATCGGAAACCAGGTTGCACTTGGGAGAATGTCATGGCGAGCAGCACAGTTAATTCCGCTTTCGACGCCGGGTCCACCTCGGCGAGCGAGAGTTTGGCGCAGAATTGGTGGCTATTCCTGCTGCGAGGAATTTTGGGAATCCTTTTCGGCGTTGTCGCGCTGATCTTTCCCGGCCCAACGATGCTCTCGCTGGTGCTCCTGTTCTCGGCCTACACACTTGTCGATGGCGTAGCCGGCATCATCTCGGCCGTAAGGGCGATCCGGCGCAAGGAGGATCGGTGGGGATGGCTGATCTTCGAAGGCCTGCTGAGTATAGCCGTAGCCATTCTTGCCTTTCTGTGGCCTGGCATGACTGTTCTGGCGTTCGTGTTGCTTGTTGCCGCCTGGGCGATCGTCTCGGGTGCGCTGATGACGGCCGCTGCCTTCCGGCTGAACGTCAGCCACGGCAGGTGGTGGCTCGTTCTAGGCGGATTGTTGTCCCTCGCCTATGGAGCGCTTCTGGTTGCCACACCGCTCATCGGGGCGATCGTGCTGACATGGTGGATGGGCGCCTATGCCATCGCATTTGGCGTCGCACTCGTCATCCTATCCTTCAAGCTCCGGTCCAGACAGCACCAACAAATCGACCGAACGGTCGCCGGAAGGGCCGCCTAATAGTAACAGGTAACGGCATTGATGTCGAAGGGAGTGAGGAGATCGAGCAACGGCTGTTTGAAACCTTTCCGGCGAGCGACCAACCATCATGGATTGTCTTTGCGCGAACAGCACAACCCATGCGAGTCTTACCGAACAGAACCTTATGATTTGAACAAGCTGCCGGCTGTCGATGTATCCAACGCAAACCTAGTTGCCGGCACAGAGACCGCAGTGTCACCCGCACCACTTTGTCAAGCCACGAGCGTCAATTTTTTATTGCTTATCCCCTTTTTTATTGCTTATCCCCCAAGACAGTATCAAGTTGTACGAGCGCACAGTTACAGAATGTGACCGCGATCGATCATGACGCCCACGATATCGATTGATGGTCGCACTCGATATCGGGCGGGCCAATATTTGATGATCCTATCCGGACGATGTGCCGATGCCCGCGGGACGAACTGTTTATGTTCTCGAAGACGATGAGCCAGTCCGCCGCTCTCTGGAGCGACTTCTGCGCTCGGCGAAGTTCGAGCCCGTTACCTTCGAACATCCGGACGCGTTCCTCATGGCTGCAAAAACGATCAAGGCGGGTTGCCTCTTGCTGGATATCCGCTTGCAAGGCATGAACGGACTGGAGGTCCAGCAACATCTCAACAGGATCAGACGCGATCTTCCGGTAATCGTAGTGACCGCTCAGGGCGATATTCAAACAGTGGTGCACGCGATGAAGGCGGGCGCGATCGATTTCCTTGAAAAGCCATACAGCGACCGTGCGCTGTTGGGTTCGATCGAGATGGCCTTTGCGACAGACAGACAGTCCGATTACAACGACGAGGTTGCGGACGCAGCACGGAGGATCGCGGGTCTTAGTCCGCGCGAGCGGCAGGTGCTTGACGGCTTGATGGACGGTCACTCCAACAAGGTGATTGCGTATAATCTCGGCCTCAGCGTGCGGACGGTCGAAGTTCACCGCGCGCGTATGATGGACCGGCTTGGCACGCGCCAGCTCGCGCAAGCTCTTCGTTTGAGAATCATGTCGAGACTCAACAGGCTTACGGGATAGAGTTAGGCCCCTGCTCGCTGGCTTTCGCCAACATGTTCTTCCAGCGCGGCGCGATTTTAGGATCTTGACCGTACGCTTGCCCGCCGGCGTAATGGCGCCCCGTTGCTCCAGGTTGGTGAACGAGCGACATACCGTCTCGACCGAAACCACGAGGTAGTCAGCGATATCGTAGCGCGAGACGGGTAGCACAACCTGTCCATCTTCGCCTGAGGAACGACCGTCGAGCGAAAGGAGAAATCCTTCTCGAGTGCGGTGACGCCGCCAACAATCATCAATTGGGCCTGGGATCTGGTTAACTGAACGCTACGTCGCGGAGCTCCCGCGCGAACTCTGGATCACGCTCGGCCAGCCGTTCGATCCGTTCGCCGGGATACGTGGCAAGCGCGGTCTCTTCCGCAATCGCTTCGATGGTGGCCTCGTCCCCGTCGCCTCGCACGAAGAAACAATCTCGGGGCAGCATCAAATCAAGGATTTTCCGCCGTCCGTCGTCCGGAGCGCACCTGCGACCCGCCCCGGAAATGACACAATACCAGTGACCGGCGGAACTCACACTTCGTGGAATTTCCTGACCACGATTGCAAAGCACAATCTTGGCGAATGCATCTAGTTGCTTCAACGAATGGGCCTGCCCTGAAAGAATCCGCCGATAGTAGTCTGCCGCATGCGCTCTCGTTTTCATGATTTCACCCTTCTTTCGGAGGTCGCCGGCTCTACCTGGTTCCATAAACTTTGCAGGATGCCGGCGTTCCAAACATTCGCGGGATCTGCATAGCGTAATATTACGTAACGCCGGCCCGATCTGGGCCACGCATCTCCGTGTGCAGCTACGGTGACGATTTTGAACGCCACCCAATTGACGGCCATCAACGAAGCGAGCTGCTCATTCCTCTAGAACGGCATCGATTCAATTCGGGCCGCAACTCACGCACGAGGTGACGATGTCATCCATCCTGACGGCCGGTATCGTCGCGCCGAACTTCACGCTGCGTGTCACCCCCGACCAAATGCTCACGTTGTCCGATCTTAGGGGCAAGCCGGTCATTCTGGCGTTCTATCCGGCTGACTGGAGTCCGGTCTGCGGCGATCAGGTGACGCTGTATAACGAACTGCTTCCCGAATTTCACAAACACAACCTGGAAATACTCGGCATTTCGGTCGACGGCGTTTGGTGCCACGCGGCCTTCGCCCGTGACCGGCATTTGCATTTTCCGCTGCTCGCTGACTTCGAACCCAAGGGCGCGGTAGCAAAGAAATACGGCGCCTATCGGGATAGTGAAGGCGTTTGGGAACGTGCGCTATTCGTCCTGGACCGCCATGGAACGATCGCGTGGAGCTATTGCTCACCGGTTGCGGTCAATCCCGGCGCAGATGGGATTCTCGACGCTCTCGAACAACTCTCCGACCAGGCAAACGCACATGGCCAACTTGAAAACGCCGATCAACAAAAGTGACCATATCCGGGGACCGGCCCACGCTGCGATAAGTCTTGTGGAATATGGCGACTATCAATGCCCATTTTGCGCCTCGGCGTGTGCCGTCGTCGACCAACTGGAATCGTATTTCGGAGGACAGATGCGATTTGTCTTCCGCCATTTTCCGTTAACCGAAGTGCATCCCTATGCCGAGGTCGCGGCCGAAAGCGCCGAATTTGCCGGTACGGCGGGCGTGTTTTGGGAAATGCATGACGCGCTGTTTCGAAACCAAGCCATCCTGAGTGTTCCGACGATCATGCTAATTGCCGAGAAGCTCAGGCTTCCCGAGACGATGATGCGCCTTGCTCTCGAAACGGGACAGTTCAGAAGCAAAGTACGGAACGACTTCATGGGCGGTGTACGCAGTGGCGTAAACGGCACACCTACCTTCTTTATCAATGGCGTCCGTCATGAAGGTCCATTCGACTTCGCGTCCCTGGCGTCGGCAATTCAAAGTCGCCTTGCAGCCGACAGCCATGCCTGACAGACCAACAGGTCGGCGTCGGACGTGCCGAGCGATTAGCGGCCCGCCACATTGACAACGGTCATCGCCGCTACCGGGATTGAGTGTTTAATTCTGCAGTGATGATCAACCCCAGGAGATACCCATGATTGCATTCAACAGACCTGGAGCCTCTCTTGACTCTGACACCCGCACGGCATCGCCGCCCTCACCCAGTCGCGCGCTGACAGCGTACAGGACTGCTCCGGACTGGATGATTTGGTTTGCGCTCGCGGCGTTCGCGGCAATCACTACCACTACTACTCCGGCACTTCCGCAAGCCGGCGTAAGTCTCATCAAGGTCGACTTCTCGGTTGTGGCCAATGGTTACCGCATGAGCAAGCTGCTCGGCAGCAACGTTATCAACGACAAGAACGAAAAGATCGGGACCCTCGATGATGTCATCGCGGACAAGAAGCAAGTGAACTTTGCTGTGCTGCAGGTCGGCGGGTTCCTCGGCGTCGGCGCCCGCCTGATAGTCGTGCCCTATGAGAGCCTCGTCATCGACGACAAAGGACAAAAGATCACCCTACCCGGCGCATCAAAGGAGGAACTGAAGAAGCTGACGGAATACCATCATAAATCCTCCTAGTCGGACCGGAGCGCGCCCGATGTCCGAGCCTCCCGATGTCCTTGACCGGATCCGTACGCGAGAAGTGACGGGCGTCTTCCATTCTCGGAAAGCGCTCGACGACGCGGCGCAGGATTTGTTGTCCTCGGGATTTGACCGGGCCGACATCGACGTCAGCGCCTCGCCGGACGAACAGCAACGGCGGCTGAACTATCAAGCTATCCCGGCTGCCGACCTTGCCGACATACCGGCGGCGGCGCGGAGGCCTTATGTAGGCGGAGACGATCGGCTTGGCCTCGAAGTCGTCACGGCCAGCGTGGTCGGCTGCGTTGTCGCCCTTGTCGTGGCGTTCTATCTCGTATCGCGCGAAATGACGCCACCGAGCGTTATCTTGGTCTCTGTCCTCAGCGGGATCGTCGCGGCCGCTGCTGTGATACGTCCGCTGCGACGGGTGATGCAGCGTGACCGGGCTCGCGGATTGGAGCCTGTTGCCGAATGGGAAGGGTTGCTGATCTGGGTACGGGTTCAGTCCCCGGAGAAGGAAGCATTGGCCCAGGAAATTCTGCTTCGCCACGGCGGAGAAGCCGTTCACATCCACGAAATCGATGTCGCCAAGACGGCCGACGATCTCCCGCTTCACTCGCTGCGGCCCGATCCGTGGTTGGGGAACGAACCGCTGGGGCGGCCATAGTTCATCATTCATTGGAGCCGCCATTGCGCAGCACTATCGGCGGGCGGCTTCATCGACCGCACAAAACCTGGTGTGGAAGTTGATGATCGTCATGGCCGCATCCCTTGGCCGGCATAGATCTAACTCTATCGGCAAAAATGATCCGCCGAGTCAGTTTACCGAGTCTCGTGCAAACCAGGAGAACGACATGAAATCCGACAGCGAAATAGAGCGCGATGTTCGGGACGAACTTAAATGGGATCCCGATCTGAATGCCGACGATATCGCCGTGTCAGTCAAGAATGGTGTCGTTACGCTAGCGGGGTTCACCCACAGCTACACCGACAGGCTTGAGGCCGAGGCAGCCGCGAAGCGCGTGGCCGGTGTTCTTGCCGTCGCAAACGACATCGAAGTGCGGATCCCAGCGATCGACCAACGTCCGGATCCCGACATCGCCCGAGACGCAGTTGCCGCGCTGAAGTCACAACTGCCAATTTCCTACGACCAGATCAAGGTCATCGTCAAGGACGGCTGGATTACGCTCGAAGGAGCGGTGGAGTGGCAATACCAGAAGACCACCGCAGACACGGCGGTCCGCAAGGTCAAGGGCGTGAAAGGCGTCACCAACGTCATCACAGTGAAGCCCAAGGTCCAGCCCACCGACATCCAGCGCAAGATCCAGGATGCCTTCAAACGCAGCGCCGAGGTGGATGCGGAGCGCATAAGCGTGGAAGTGAGGGGCAGCGAAGTGGTGCTGGAAGGCACCGTTCGTTCCTGGATCGAGCGCGAGGAAGCCGAACGTGTTGCATGGTCGGCGCCCGGCGTCACGAAGGTCGAAGACCGGATTGTCGTCAGGCCTTACTAGTCTTCCCCAAGCTAGCAAAACTTCACTCAAAGAAGGAGAATTCCAATGAGGTTAAAATCACTGGTCCCATTTGGAGACGCCGGCGCATTGACGCGACCCGATTTCGGGCTGTTCGGTCTGCATCGGGAGATCGATCGGCTTTTTAGCGAGTTCGCGCAAGGCATCGGCCCGAGCGGCAAAGCGAACATCGTTCCGAGCATCGAAATTTCGGAAAGCGACAAGGCGATCGAAGTTACAGCCGAGATGCCCGGACTCGAGCGCAAGGATGTCGAGATATCGATCGAGGACGACACTCTCACCATTCGTGGCGAGAAGAAGGTCGAAGAACAGCAGAAGGACAAGAATGTCCAGCACAGCGAGCGCAGCTATGGCGTGTTCTATCGCGTACTGCAATTGCCCTCCGGCATCGACCCTTCGAGCGTTCAGGCAACCATGTCGAACGGAGTCCTGAAGATCACGATTCCGAAGCCTGCCAAACCGGAGCCGAAGAAGATCGAGGTCAAGGAAGCCGCCTGAGCCCAGCGGCTGCGGGACGCGCACATCGTCGTTCTCCTCCCAGCGTTGCGCGTCCCGCTCGACCGATTGATGCGACATCACGCCAACACATGTGGCGGTCGACGACCGCTCCACAACCGAGCCAGCGCAACTACATCGAAAGGAGCCAGTCATGGCGAAAGCAATCGGCATCGATCTCGGGACCACCAATTCATGCGTCGCCGTGATGGAAGGAAGCAAGGCCAGGGTCATTGAAAACGCCGAGGGCGGCCGCACCACCCCGTCGATGGTCGCTTTCACCGATGAAGGCGAGGTCCTTGTCGGGCAACCCGCCAAGCGACAGAGCATCACCAATCCGGAAAACACCGTCTACGCCATCAAGCGACTCATCGGCCGGCGCTATGACGACCCGATCACCGAGAAAGACAAGGGTATGGTTTCCTATCACATCGTGCCCGGCGACAACGGTGACGCATGGGTCGAAGTGAGGGGCAAGCGGTATAGCCCAAGCCAGATCAGCGCTTTCATTCTGACCAAGATGAAGGAAACCGCCGAAGCCCATCTAGGAGATAAGGTAACGCAGGCTGTAATAACCGTGCCTGCCTATTTCAACGATGCGCAGCGTCAGGCAACCAAGGACGCCGGACGGATTGCCGGGCTCGAGGTACTCCGTATCATCAACGAGCCGACCGCGGCCGCGCTGGCCTACGGCCTCGACAAAAAGGGCAGCGGAAAGATTGCCGTTTACGATCTCGGAGGCGGCACTTTCGACGTTTCCATCCTCGAGGTTGGAGACGGCGTGTTTGAGGTGAAGGCTACCAATGGCGATACCTTCCTCGGTGGCGAAGATTTCGACAAGCGCATCATCGACTATCTGGCAGACGAATTTCGCAAGGAGAACGGCATCGATTTGCGCAGGGATCGCCTTGCACTACAGCGGCTCAAAGATGCCGCCGAGAAGGCCAAGATCGAGCTTTCGAGCGCCACCCAGACCGACGTCAACCTGCCCTTCATCACCGCCGACCAGAACGGGCCGAAACATCTCAACATCAAGCTCTCCCGGGCGAAGCTGGAGGCACTGGTCGACGACCTGATCGAGCGCACCACCGGGCCCTGCAAGGCAGCGTTGAAGGATGCCGGGCTTCAGGCGTCCGACATCAACGAAGTGGTGCTGGTTGGCGGCCAGACCCGCATGCCGAAAGTGCAGGAAACCGTGCAGAACCTGTTTCAGCGTGAACCACACAAGGGCGTCAATCCGGACGAAGTGGTCGCGATCGGCGCCGCAATTCAGGCCGGCGTGCTGCAGGGCGACGTCAAGGACATCCTGCTGCTCGACGTGACGCCACTGTCGCTCGGCATCGAGACGCTGGGCGGTGTTATGACGAAGCTGATCGACCGCAATACAACCATTCCGACCAAGAAGAGCCAGGTATTCTCAACTGCGGAAGACAATCAGACAGCGGTTACCATTCGCGTGTTCCAGGGCGAACGGGAAATGGCGGCCGACAATAAGCTGCTGGGGCAATTCGACCTCGTCGGGATTCCGCCGGCACCCCGCGGCGTGCCACAGATCGAAGTCACCTTTGATATCGACGCCAATGGCATTGTCAACGTCTCCGCCAAGGACAAGGCCAGCGGCAAGGAGCAAAGCATCCGGATCCAGGCCTCCGGTGGCCTTAGCGAGGCGGATATCCAGAAGATGGTCAAGGAAGCCGAAGCCCACGCCGAGGAGGACAAGCGCCGCAAGGAACTCGTCGAAGCACGCAACCAAGCCGATGCGGCGATCTACAGCACTGAAAAGGCCTTGAAGGAATCGGAATCCAGGATCCCTGCCGATCTCAAGAAGGAGGTCGAACAGGCAATCTCCGATGCAAAGCAGGCCCTCACGGCCGAAAACCCGCAATCGGTTCGCCAGGCGACGGATCGCTTGCAGCAGACCGCCGCCAAGATCGGCGAGGCGCTGAACCGCGCCGCCTCGCAAGGCGCCGGCGCACAGGCGTCGTCGAGCGGAAGCGGTTCCTCCGGTGAAGACGTCGTCGATGCCGAATTCGAGGAAGTCGACCCGCGCGACCGAAGAGCATCGTGAATCGCGAACTCGCATATGAAAACAGGCGAGGAGTATGACATGGCGACAAAAACCGTGGACGAGGATCTTGACAGGGCGCAGGCGAATAGCGCCGAAACTCAGGTGAATAGCGTCGAGACCAGGAGCGGCGATCTCGAGGTCGAGAATGAACACTTGAGGGAACGTTTGATGCGCGCGCTCGCGGAGACCGAGAATACCCGCCGGCAAGGCGAGCGGCGCACGGAGGAGGCGCAGAGATACGCCATCGCGAGCTTCGCCCGCGAATTGCTGCAGGTGGTCGACAATCTCCGGCGGGCAATCGGTGCCGGCACTAACCGTGCCGACACTGGCCAGCAGGATCCATTGGTCGAGGGCGTGGCAGCAACTGACCGCATCCTGACAGAGATCCTGAAGCGGTTCGGCGTGGAGGAGATCAAGGCGCAGGACGCACCGTTTGACCCCGAGAAACACGAAGCGGTGCTGGAGATCGATGCAGCTGGGCAGCCGCCCCGCAATGTGGTTCAGGTTCTGGAGAATGGCTACACGCTGCACGATCGTCTACTGCGGCCGGCGCGCGTTGCGGTAGCCAAAGCCCAACAGCCATCTCCGCAGGCAACACGACAATGACGCGGGCTGCGCGCGGCCCAACCGCGCACAAAGGAACGGGAGCGGATATTGGCTGCAGACCCCTATGCGACACTGGGAGTAAGAAAGGATGCCACGCAAGCAGATATCCAGAAGGCCTATCGCCGTCTCGCGAAGAAATCGCATCCTGACCTCAATCCCGGCGACAAGGCCGCTGAGGAAAAATTCAAGGAACTCTCCGCCGCCTACGATCTGTTGAACGATCCGGAAAAACGCGCGCGCTTTGATCGCGGCGAGATCGACAGTTCGGGCACTGAGCGACCGCGGCAGCGGTACTATCGGGATTTCGCCGATCAGGACGGCTGGTCGACCTACACCAGCAATTCCGGTTTTGCCGATTTCGGCGACTTTTCCGGCGGCGAGGATATCCTCTCGGAGATTTTCGGTCGCGCGGGCCGCGGCGGCCGCAGACGGGGCCAAGATGTCCGCTATCATCTCGACCTCGCCTTCCTCGATGCCATCAACGGCGGCAAGCAATCGCTTGTGCTTCCCGATGGATCCACGCTCGAGGTCAACATTCCCCCGGGCGTGCGGGACGGCCAGACACTGCGCCTGAAAGGCAAAGGCCGTCCGGCGGCCGGCGAAGGTCAACCCGGCGATGCCCTGATCGAGATCAGCGTTCAGCCGCATCCCTACTTCACCCGCAAAGGCGACGACATCTATCTGGATCTACCGATCTCGCTGAAGGAAGCGGTGCTGGGCGCTAAGATCAGCGTCCCCACGCCGAGCGGGACGGTTACGGTGACGGTACCGAAATGGTCGAACACCGGTCGCTTGCTCCGCCTGAAGGGGCGCGGCGTTCAGCATCCTGACGGAGTCAAGGGCGATCAATACATTACCCTCAAGCTGGTGCTGCCGCAAAAGCGGGATCCGGAACTCGAGAAATTCGTTGCCCGATGGCACCCGGCCGCGGAAAGCCCGCGTCAATCGATGGGAGTTTGACATGCAGATGCAGCAATTCATCGACCGATCGCATCTCGACCTCCCGACCCTGAATGCGTGGATCGAAGCGGAATGGCTGGTCCCTATCGCTGCAAAAAGGAGATTGGACTTTTCTGATGCCGAACTCGCGCGGGTGCGCTTGATCCAGGATCTCAAGGCCGATTTCGGCGTTAACGACGAAGGCATTTCGATAATCTTGCACCTGCTGGATCAACTGCACGGGCTGCGTTGCCTGGTCCAGGATATCCAGACCATGGAGACGCTGGATCGTGCGAAGCATGGCGGCTGAAGCCGCACGAAAAATGAACGGAGCCAATCCTGCATTCAAAACGGAAAGACTGATGTCAGTTCCCAAGAGCCTCGGTTCGTGGCTCGTCATCATTCTATTGTTGTTGCTGTTGGCAGCCGCCGGCTTCGTTGCGCATGAGGGCTTGCGCCTCGGAGATGCCAAGGTGCCCGCGTCGGGTTACATTGCCATGGCACTCGGGGTGACCTTCTCGCTTGCCGTCGGCTTCGACTCATGACCCTGCTCTTTTACAGCAGCCGCAAGGGCTATGACGAACCTGCCGTGTTGATCAAGGAACCCAAGCCTGGTGCCGATCCGACGTCACTCGACCCGGATTCGGAAGACGTGTAGCCGGTGCCGTAACATGCCTCCCGTCCTTCGCACGATGCTCGATCCCAAGAGCGGCACAACCATCCGCATGTTCGTATGCTCGTGCAGGGGGCGTAGCTGGTCCGACGATTAGGCAAGGCCGCCCCAGTTGGCCACCCTCTTTGGTGGTTCAGGCTTTACCGAATTCGACAGCCCCGGCTACAGGTCGGGCTATCGCATAAGGAAAAAACTCGGAGAATCCGAACGGAAGCAGCGAGATTGTTCGGCATTCGATTCCGCTTTGTTCGCGATCCGCTTCAGTCCCACGTGGCTTCTCGAAGCCATATGCGATTGCCCTACGGCTACAACGACGGAAGCCGCGAGCTTGGCGACACAGTCTCAACCAGGATTGCGACGGACGCACATCTGTTCGTGCCGAAAAGATCGCTAATGCCACGCGCCGGGTCAACACCCTTAGCTCGCGCGACGCGAAGTACTACAGGGATGATCGACGACAGCTCCAATAAGATGATCGTTCATCTGCTGGCCTTAGTGTGCGCACGATCGAGATTCACCGCGCGCGTATGATGGTGCGGCTGGGCATGCGTCAATTTCGTGCTCGTTCTTCTCCTCCAAGACATTTCGATTAATGATCCTGACGGTGCGTTTTCCAGCCAGCCTGATCGCGCCACGCTGCTGCAGGCTGGTGAAGGAACGACAAACGGTTTCGACCGAAACCGAGAGATACTCGGCGATGTCGTAGCGCGTCAGGGGCAATACGATCTGCCCCTTTTCGTTCGACGAACGGCTCGCCAACGCAAGCAGGAATGAACCGACCTTTTCGACCGCCGTTACGCCGCCAATGATCAGCAACTGATCCTGAATCCGCGACATGGTCTGGAATGCGACATTGCGGAGCTCGCGGGCGAACTCCACATCGCGCTGCGCCAATTGCTCGACCCTTTGACCAGAGTAACTTGCCAGTGTTGTTTCCTCCGCGATCGCCTCAACCGTCTGATCTTCGTTTCTATCGACGACGAAGAAGAAATCTCCCGGCAACATCAAGTCGAGAATCTGCCGTCGCCCGTCTGAACGGATGGCGGATCGCCGGACCGCCCCCGTGATTACGTAGTACCAATGGGCCGCCGGCTCCGAATTGACTGGAACCTCCTGGCTCCTGGCAAACAGCATAATCTTGGCATGCTCATCGAGCCCCTTCATTGCATGGTTCTGCGCGGCTAACATTCGCCGATAGTAGTCCAGTGCGCGCGTTTTCGCCTTCATGGCTGCACCTTCCTGTTCTCGTTCTTACGCTGCCCATTCGCGCCACACCAACCCTGTTATCGCCCTGGTGATCCAAACCTTTTGCAAATCTCCGTACCGTAAGAATACGTAATCGGCCGCCTGGAGGTCTTTACGGACCGCAAAAATTGACCGCGGTCAACGACACGCCGGCACCGCGTGCGCTATGAGAACGAAATTCGGAAATCAGGCGCAGGCGGAAGAACACTCATGGACACCTTGAAGGTGGACATCAACCAGAGCGTCACATCCGCGGACTGATGACGGCCGCCCGAACGACCAACGAGGAGAGTGCTATGAGACTACGATCACTTGTTCCATCTCGTGAGACGCAACCGGGCTTCGGATTGTTCGGCTTGCATCGGGAGATCGACCGGCTGTTCAATGAAGTCGTCCAAGGCCCGAGTGCCAATGGCGGGTCGGCGACTCTCGTTCCTACCATCGATATCACGGAGACCGACAAGGCGATCGAGGTCAGTGCGGAGATGCCCGGCCTCGAGCGCAAGGATGTCGAGGTATCCATCGACGGTGACACCCTCACAATTCGCGGCGAGAAGAGGATCGCAGAGGACCAGAAGGACATGAATGTCCAGCACAGCGAGCGCTGCTACGGCGTGTTCATGCGCGTGCTGCGGCTTCCCCCCGGCGTCGACCCGTCGAGCGTGGATGCCGCGATGTCGAACGGCGTCCTGAAGATCACGATTCCGAAACCGGCCAACCCGGAGCCGAAGAAGATCGAGGTCAAAGATGCTCCAAAGGCAACGACCGAACAAGCCGCCTGAAGCCCGGGCGCTCCTCGCGGGACGCGCATGGGTACCTCCTCGCGCGAGTGAAAAGTCGCGATGGCAAAAAACACACATTTTGTCTTAGTCATATCGTTGCTCTGACCCGTTTGGTTGACGATCGTCAGTGAAGGCGGCTCACCAGGTGACTAGGATTGTCGCGAGGTTTTTGCCTTTGCAGGAGCAGGCGATGGATGACGTGGCGACGATGGATGACGTGGCGACAGCGACACCAAAGCAAGAAGCGAGCCGGGAGACCGATACCGCACCGCTGTTCCAGCCGTACCGCCTTGGTCCATTCAATCTGCCCCATCGCGTGGTGATGGCCCCGCTGACGCGCTCGCGCGCTCGCCCGCCCGGCAACGTGCCGGACGCGCTCGCGGCCTGCTACTATGCGCAGCGCGCCTCGGCCGCGCTGATCGTCGGCGAGGCGACGCAGGTGTCGATGCAGGGCCAGGGCTATGCCTGGACGCCCGGCATTCATAGCCGCGAGCAGGTTGGGGCGTGGCGGCGCATCACCGACGCGGTCCATCAGGCGGGAGGCCTGATGTTTTGCCAGCTCTGGCACGTCGGCCGCATCTCACATCCGGCGCTCCAGCCCGACAACATGCTACCCGTCGCTCCATCGGCCGTCATCCCAGCCGGAAAGGCCTTCATCGAAAACGACCGTGGCGAAGGCACGCTCGTTCCCTTTGTACGACCTCGCGCGCTTGACATCGAGGAGATGCCCTACGTGGTGGCGCAATATGTGCGTGCGGCAAGGAATGCAGTGGCGGCGGATTTCGACGGCGTGGAGATCCATGCAGCGAACGGCTACCTGCTCGACCAGTTTATCGAGAGTGGCACCAATCGGCGTAACGACGCCTATGGCGGGGCGGTGGAGAGCCGCACCCGCCTGCTATTTGAAGTCATCGAGGCCCTGACACCGGTCTGGGGGCCGGATCGCATCGGCGTGCGCATATCCCCGATGGGAAAATTGAACGACATCCATGACGATAACCCGCAAGCAACCTTTGGCTATGTGGCCGAACGGCTGAGCGAATACCAGTTGGGCTATCTGCATATGGTCAACCCCGCGCTGGAGCAGATGCAGAACGGGAAGGAACCGGATCCACACGCCCTCGATATGGCGAAGCTGGTCCGGAACAGGTTCAGGGGAACCCTGGTCGTGGCAGGCGGCTTCGATGCCGAGAGCGGAGCGCGGTGGCTTCGGGAGGGATGGGCCGATCTGATCGCGTACGGCCGGAAATTCCTCGCCAACCCCGACCTGCCAGACCGTCTGCGTCTGGGCGCGGCACTCAACGAAGATGATCCCAGCACTTACTACGGCGGAGGTGAGAAGGGATACACCGACTATCCGTCGATGGCCCAGGACCGCGGCGAACAGCCCAAGGCGTGCGTAGACCAGAGCTGGCGATAGTCAAGCTGGCATTTGCAAGCGCGCAAATTGACGGCCGTCATGGTCTATCGAACCTCGCATACTCATGGTGATCGACGCAGCGAGTGCTGCCCGAGCCGAGCGTGATCCGAGGACCATCCGCCATGACATTTCAATCCATCAACCCCACCACCGGTGAGCCGTTTGCGACATATGAGGGATGGTCGACCGAGGAGGCGCAAGACGTCGTCGACAAGGTTCACCGGGATTACCTCGCCTGGCGCCGAATCGATTTCGAACACCGCGCTTCGCTGATGCGCAACGCAGCCGACATCCTGAATAAGAAGGCGCGCGAATATGCGCAACTAATGGCGGAGGAGATGGGAAAGCCCCTCCAGGACGGCGTCGCGGAAGCCGAGAAATGTGCCCAGGCCTGCGAGTTCTTTGCCGACAATGCGAAGAATTTCCTGACACGTCACCCGATAAGGACGGAGGCACGCAGGACCTTCGTCACGTTTAATCCGATCGGGGTCGTGCTCGCGGTGATGCCCTGGAATTTTCCGTTCTGGCAGGTCTTTCGCTTTGCAGCGCCGAGCCTAATGGCAGGCAATGCCGCACTGCTCAAACATGCCTCGAACGTGCCGGGTTGTGCGCTTGCGATCGAACAGATTTTTCGCGACTCCGGATTTCCCGAAAATCTGCTCCGCACATTGATGATCACAAGCAAGCAAGTCGAGGCCGTGATCGAGCATCCGCTCGTGCGCGCGGTGACCCTGACGGGCAGCGGCGCCGCCGGACGCGCGGTCGCGAGCAAGGCTGGCGCCATGCTCAAAAAGACGGTGCTCGAACTCGGCGGCAGCGATCCCTATCTGGTCCTGGAAGATGCCGATACCGACTCCGCCGCCGCCATTTGCGCAAGAGGCCGGCTGCTGAATTCGGGCCAGAGCTGCATCGCCGCCAAGCGATTCATCGTGGTCGAGAAGGCCAGGCCGGCTTTCGAGAAGCGCTTTGTCGAGCTGATGAGCCAGACTAAAATGGGAGACCCATTCGAGCATGGGACAGAGATAGGACCGCTGGCGCGGCACGATTTGCGCGACACGTTGCACCGGCAGGTCGTCGCAAGCGTCGGAAAGGGTGCACGCCTGCTGCTCGGCGGCATTGCGCCCAATCATCCGGGAGCCTACTACCCGCCGACAGTTCTCACCGAGGTGAGGAAAGGCATGCCGGCCTATGAAGAGGAACTGTTCGGCCCGGTTGCGGCAATCATCCCGGCCCTGGACGAGACCGAGGCGATTGCGGTCGCGAACGACACCCCATTCGGACTTGGCGGTGCCGTGATCACCCGCGATCTTGCGCGCGGTGAACGGATCGCAGAGTTCGAGATCGAATCTGGAATGGTCTTCGTCAATGACAACGTTCGTTCCGATCCGAGGGTGCCCTTTGGAGGCATCAAGGAAAGCGGCTATGGGCGCGAATTATCCTGCTACGGCATCAGGGAGTTCGTCAACATCAAAACCGTAATGGTGGCGTGAGGCGGCCCGCTCTGCGGTTCAGGAGGCTGCAGGTGCGGCCGATGGCGCATGCTGGCGCAACCATTGGCGCAACGCCTCGGCACCCACAGCGCCCGCGCGTTGCGCGACGACATTCCCTTTATGGAATAGCATCACGGTTGGAATGCTTCGAATGTTGTAACGCCCGGACAGCTCGGCTTCCGCCTCTGTGTCAACCTTCAGGAAACGAACTTCGGGTTCGACCTCGCCGGCGACACGCTCGAAAACCGGTGCCATCACCTTGCAGGGCCCGCACCACTCCGCCCAGAAATCGACCACGACAGGAATATCATTGCGCTGGATGTGGGTGGCAAAGCTGCGAGCGGAAACCGGCGTCGGATGTCCCGTAAACAGGAGCTGGTGGCAATGGCCGCATTTCGCCCGGCGCGCATCTTTCCCGGCCGGAATTCGGTTAATGCTTGTGCAATGCGGACAAACGATGTGGCGGATTTGTGCACTCATGTTAGGATGGCTCCCGAACTGGGCTCAATGCGTCGCCAGAGGTTGTTTGCGGTCCGGCGGCGGAAAGGTTTCATCGAGATCGGCGAGATCCTGCGGCGTCAGGCGAACGTCCAGCGCGCCACGATTCTCGCGAACATGCTCCGGCTTGCCCGACTGCGGTATCGCACATACGCCATCCTGGCGCAGCACCCATGCCAGCGCCACTTGTGCCGGGGTCGCGCCGAGACGAGCCGCAATGGTCTTGAGTGTGACATGACGCAACACACGGCCCTGCTCGATCGGCGAATAGGCCATAACGGGAACGCCGCTGCGCTGGCACCATGGCAAGAGGTCGAACTCGATGCCGCGACGCTCGAGATTGTAGAGCACCTGATCGGTCGCGACGTTGGCACCATTGGGCAAGTCGGCGAGTTCCTGCATGTCGCCGATATCGAAATTGCTGACGCCCCAGTTCCGGATCTTGCCTGCGCCCACCAAAGCCTCGAAAGCATCGACAGTTTCTTCCAGCGGAGTGAGTCCTCGCCAATGCAGCAGATAGAGATCAATCTCATGCACCCCAAGCCGGGCTAGACTTTGGTTGCAAGCCGTTATCGTGCCCTGTCGGGTGGCGTTCTGAGGCAGCACCTTGCTCACAAGAAAGATTTCGTCGCGCCGTCCCTTGATGGCCTCGCCCACAAGCCTTTCGGCGCCACCGTCGGCGTACATTTCGGCCGTGTCGATCAGGTTCATGCCGAGATCGATGCCGAGGCGTAGCGCTTTGATCTCGTTGCTCCGGTTCAGCGGATTCTCGGCCATGTGCCAGGTCCCTTGGCCGAGTACTGGAATGTGTTCACCTGAAGGAAGTACGGTAGTGCGGGTAGCCTCGGTGACGGTCATGATGCGAGTCCTTTGATCTTCACGGCAGACTAATTTTCACGCATAGCCCGGCGTGACGGATGGCGCAAAATTGAACATCCCCGCTGCCTGGGTCGATAAACCAGATCAACGGCAGGAACGGGTTGACCATCACGGAGCCTGTCACTGCATGCGCCACATATGTCTCGTTTAGCGATGGCCGGCCGATCGTCGGGTCGAGCTTGACGCACGAACCATTGTTCGCCGTCAGGTCACGATAGTTGTAGCGCGCCGAACAGACAAAAAATTGATTTTCTTTCTTGTCTACCACATAGGCCGTAGCCGTCCGGTAAGAGGTGTTGGACTTGACATCCGGCTCAGGGAGCAGCTCGTAGCGCACGCTGCCTTGGCCGAACGCTGGGGATGCGACAGCGATCGCGAGAAACGTGACGATGCCTTGCACTATCTTCCGCATGGCCAATCCCGAATGAATGAGCCACACTAGCCCCTTCATCGCGAGCAAGCGTTGACCGCTATCAATTCAGAAATGGAAACCGCCATTGCTGGCCGATACCTGCCAACCGCTAACCAGTCCGTGTTACCCTCGCCGCGCTGTCGGCGTTCGTTGTGCGCCTGATCGCACAGCGTCCGCTCGATAAGATGCACCTCTCAGGGATCTGCGAGATACGCAAAGTCCGTAGCCAAAGGCTGATTATTGACAGACGTCAGTGTGCCGATTCCGCTGCTTCATGCCCGGCAGCATGACTTGATTTGGAATGCTCGTGCATCATTACCCGGAGGCACGGCCGGCCATAGCCCGCGGAACACCACCCGCGCGGAAATGCTTCAGCGCATTCCACAACCGCTCACCACGAACGGCATCATGGCCAACACGTTCAGCGGCCGACTAAGATGATTTCCGTAGCGCTGTAAATTATACCGCAACGTGTTCACTGGCGACCCGATTCGAGCGGCCCGGCTTGAGGGGCAGTACCGGTTACGCAGGAGGCCTGCTGCCGCTCCGCCGCTCGCTCGGCAATCCGGTCATACTCCTCGGCGATCTTCAGCAGTCGATCGCGCGAGATTCGCATGCCGAACTGCTCAGCCTTGTCTCTCGTTCTCGCGGCTAGTTCTTGCCAATGTCGCGGATCAAGCACATCTGCCATACTTAGCTCCGTACTTACTCATCTTGAGGGCAATGTTTCGGACCTGCCAAGGAGCCTACAAGCCATGAGGGACAGCCCGCGATCTAGTGAAATTACGTAACTGCGGCGGTGACGCTTGTCATAGTGCAGTCATGTTCGGTCCCGATGTCCGTGGTGATTGAGAAGCGGGCAGCGTCGAAGATCGTAGCCGCGAGCATCAACTGGCAAGCGCGGAAATCCACAATTCGAACGATTGCCCAACGAATCGTGGCACTGGCTTTCGATTGCGACGCGGGATCGGGGCGTCCCGGACTTGAACTAGGTAATCGGAAGGCGATGGTGTAAGCGCCGTACCGCGTTCCAACCCACCATGAGCGCATCAGCAGGTAAACGCTGAGCAAGGTTGGAGCAGCAGCCTCGGCATCAATACCATGGATCGAGGCCGCTTTCCGCGAACGCCCCCGAGAACGGCGAGCCATGTGCCGGCGCCCGCAAAGTAGACACCAAGCAGAGCGAAGACTGCACTTGAGATCACCGGTCGAGAAAGCAGCATCAGCAATATGAAGCATTCGAGAGCGTCTGGTGGCCAAGTTGGCGCTCTACTGCCCAAGCGCGCCTATGACAGCCATCAATTTCCGGCCGCGCCTCATGTGCTTTACTTTCGCAACCGGCGGCAACATCCAACATCTCTAAGCGTTGGCACCCAATGCCAACCGGTCAATTGCAAGGAGAGACACATGAGAACTTTCGTGATAGGTCTTGCGGGTATCATGACGACCTTAGTCGCATGGCCCAGCTCAGCTCAGGTCTGGGAAGAAGAAGTTATTCGTCCTCCAGCTCGAGTGGTCGAACGCGACGTGATCGTGCGCGAACCGGCGTGGCGTAGCTACGCCTGGGACGACTGCCGCGTAGTAGTCGAGCGCCGCCACCGGCCCGACGGCACTTTGATCGTTCGTAAAGTACGGCGCTGTTAGAACTCGCGGATCGGTTTCGGCGCTGGCATGAGACCGGCGCGGCGAGGATCACGCAATGCCCACTACGGTGGACGCCCCCGAAGAGTCGTCCATCTCAATCCGACCGTAGCACTCGGCGCGGGCCCCGGCGCCACGGATGGCCTGCTCGCTGCCGGGGAGCCTGAGCTGCGCCATGATATCGGCCCCCTCCTGTGGAGGCAGTAAGGTGCGCCGCGTTTCGCGGATCTCCAAAAGTCGAAGCTTGGATTCGGGTTCATGCGAATCGCACAGATTGCCCCCTTGGCTGAAAGTGTTCCTCCGAGACTCTACGGTGGAACAGAAAGGGTCGTTGCGTGGCTCGTCGACGAGCTCGTCGCGCTCGGGCACGACGTGACCTTGTTCGCGAGTGGTGATTCGAGAACCCATGGCAAACTCCATCCTGTCTGGCCTCGTGCTCTTCGGCTCAGCCACCCAGCCGCGGATCCCATGGCGGCGTGCACCGCTCTGCTTGAGGCAATGTCGAAGCGAGCCAAGGAATTTGATGTAATCCACGCCCATACTGATTGGGTACATTTGCCGCTGTTGAGCCGCCTCGCTGTACCTTTCCTCACCACGATGCATGGACGCCTTGATCTACCTGGCCTCTCTGACGTGACTCGGGAGTTTCCAACGGCCCCTTTCGTGTCAATCTCAAACAATCAGCGTCTGCCGCTTGCCGCTGCGAACTGGTGCGGCACCGTCCATCACGGCCTCCCGATCGACCTATTTAGTCCTTCGTACCAGCCAGGCTCCTATCTGGCCTTTCTAGGGCGACTTACCGCCGAAAAGGGGCCTGAAGCCGCAATTCGCATCGCGCATGCGACGGGAATGCCGCTTCAGATCGCAGCAAAAATCCCGCGAGATGAGAAAGCCTATTTCAAGCAGACTCTGGAACCGCAAATTGATGGGAAGCATATCCAACTTCTCGGCGAAGTGAACGATAAGTCTAAGGCATCATTTCTGGCAGGTGCTGCGGCTCTACTATTTCCAATCGAATGGCCAGAACCATTCGGCCTTGTCATGATCGAAGCAATGGCGTGCGCGACTCCAGTAATTGCCTATCGATCCGGCTCGGTGCCAGAGATAGTCGAGGAAAGCATTACGGGCTTCGTGGTCGAGGGTGAGGAGGAAGCAGTTCATGCGGTTGGCCGTCTCGGCCAGATTGACCGCCACAGGGTACGTATACGTTTCGAGGAACGCTTCACCGCAAATCGTATGGCGAGGGAATACATCGACAAGTACGAGTCCTTGATGCGCGTCCGGAGGCTCTCGAAGGTCATCTGAGCTCGCCGCGCGTTACGCTTCCGAACTAATGGTCGCCGAAGAGGAACACAGGCGCGCCGGGCGACATAGATTCGCATCAGTCAGTTAGGACGCGCCGTGGAAGCAGGTCAGGAGAGCTAGGTCGGTGCCCTAGTCGACTGATCACCATGCTATCCTGTGGCCGATCCCTGATTACTCGATTGGCCTCCTGTTACGCGCTGAAACGCTCTTCACTTGAAGCAACGATCGCTATGCAAGCTGGAGTCGAGGGCACCAAATCGACCATGCCGCAGACCGTTCACAAGCGTTGACGACCATCAATGCGGCGGAGGCGATGGCAGCGTAGCTGCTTGCAATAGAGTGCAAGCCTCCGAAGCCATGATTGGGTAGATCCGGGGCCGATGCTCTGGTTTTGAATGTGCCAATCAAGGAGACAATCACATGGTGACTACAATGCAGCGCACACCCGCGACGGAGAGCGGAACTGTGTCTTCCCTGATCGCGAGCGACCGCGTCGAAGGCACTGCGGTCTATGACGCGCAGGGCAAGCGCATTGGGAAGGTCGAGCGGCTAGTGATCGACAAGGCCGGCGGCCGCATCGTCTACGCGGTCCTGAGTTTCGGGGGATTCCTCGGTATCGGAGGGACTCACTATCCGATTCCCTGGCCGATGCTGAACTACGATGAGAAGCTCGGTGGATATCGCGTCGAGATCACCGAGGAGCAACTCAAGAAAGCCCCGAAGGCCGAACCAGTGGAAGGCTGGGACCGCGACGAGCGGGTCCATGGTTATTGGGAGCAACCCGCACCGGTGCAAGAGGGCCACACTTCGTCCCTCATCACTAGCGACAGCGTGGAAGGAATGCCGGTCTATGACGTACACGGCAAGCGTATCGGGAAGGTCGAGCGCCTGATGATCGACAAACTCACGGGCCAGATCGCCTACGCGATCCTGAGTTTCGGCGGCTTCCTCGGCATCGGAGAGGACCACTACCCTATTCCCTGGTCGATGTTGACCTGCAATGAAAAGCCAGATGGCTTCCAGGTGGACATCACCGAAGAGGAGATAAAGAACGCGCCGAAGGTCGAGCAAGGGGAAAACTGGGAACAAACAACTCGGGCCCGCAACCAGGACGTCTACGACTATTGGGAGGTCAGATACTATTGGATTGCTGCTTCCGATCTTTCGTGAACACCATCGCGGGTCTCTCATCGAAGGCATCGCGCCTCGGCGCGCCGCCGAAATCGATGCCCACTACCGGGAAGGTTCAGCCGATACGGCCGGCGACCTCAAGTTCGTGCGCTGGGTTTCCAAAATTGAACCGATTTTGCGTGTTCGAGGTCGACAAAAAGCCGCTTCGCTCATGGCGCGAGGTAGTTTTCGAAGAACTCGCGATCGGCACCAGCCTGAGCGACGATCTCGCCTGCGATCAGACCCGCCATGACCTCGCAAGGATTGAAACGTGATCTTCGGGTTCGGACGGCCCAGTCGACGCAGAGCCCGCCAAAGGGTGTCACGCTGGCTGGCGAGCGGACGGCCGTACGGCGAGTCGGCCAGATAATGGGACGCATACGGCAGCAGCCGGCCCAGTCCGAACCCGACAAACAAATCGAAATACTCCCGCGCAGCGCTTTGCTCGCTCGAGCGGCAGGGGCCTTCCCCAACAAGGCATGAGCTCGTCCGAGCGTCGCGTCGCCCATCAGCAGCGCAAGCTGACCGATCAGTCGGGCATCGGGACTGTGAGAAGGCAGCGTTCCGAGCAGCGCGTATTCCCGCGCCCGCATACAGTCGATCTCATCGACGGCGGATTCAGGCAGTAAGGGTGAGGTCGGCTCTTGCATCCGCTTGGTTCTCGTTTCGGCCTGTGGCTCAGCCGGACGTTGCCTCAAGTCAAACCTTGATCCGCGGCAAGGCACTGCCATGCGAACGCCGGTTCGGCGCACCACCATATGTATCAGCAGCGCGATCGCTGCCGGCCGTGATGCCTTTCGCGTCGCTGCCAACGGCCAACCTTCCAGGATTGGGGCGGGTTTCCGACGCAACGTCTAGTGTCCTGCCCGCACTCCGGTCAAGATTTGTGGCCTCGCGATCCAGCACAGACGACTGCGCTTGCGCGCGAGACGCCGGAAATGCAGCCATTGTTTCCGCGAGCCTGTCGGCATTGCCGAGCGCCTGCTGCAGAAGAAGACTTAGCAGATTGTCGCTTGCCCGCAGCGGACCGAAGCCGGGGATTGCATTCGGATCATTGAAATCCCATTGATTTTCCGCGATTCCAATGAAGTCACGGATTGCAGGATCGCTCGCCCACGCCCGGCGTAGCGCAAGGCGCGTCAGCTCGGAGGGCACGCGTTCGTCCAGAAATGCGCGGATATCGGTCTCAGCGGCGATTGTTTCGATCGATGGCAGGCTTGCCGGATCAAAGGCCCCAATCGACGCGCGGTCCCTGGGCTGGGCAGGGTCCGATTCCAGCTTCGGCCGGCGTCGCCGGTCGCTTCCGCGACGCCGCAACGGGCGCAGTAAGGGCATTTTCCATCTTACCGCGAGACCCGAAATTGACCATCGGATACTGCGGCGCCGCGCGCGGGCAAGCATAGAAGCAGTGGCCGCAGCCGATGCGCAAATCTTCCGAAGCAGCACGATGCAATCGTCTGTCGGATTGATGCATGTCCACACGGCAAACCTCCGCACAGCGTGGGCCCGTGCAATGCATGCAGCCCATCGAAACCGAACGCTCACCGGGCTTGCCGTCATTCTCCCGGGGACGTCATTCTCGTTTTTGCGGGCGGTGACGCAGGAATTGCAGTCGATGTTGCGGTCGGCACAAAGGAGTTTCATGCGCGCCACGACTCTATCCTCTTACGCCGCCCTGATCTGACAAAGGGTGGCCTTCGGCTCCTGCATGCCGGTCGATGGATCGTATCCGTAGGTCGTGAGCGTGTTCACGCTCTCGCCGAGTACGATCGGATCGGCACCTTTCGGATACCTGGGACGCAGATCGGCGCCTTCGTACCAACCGGCAAAGTGGAAAGGCATCCAGGCCACTCCCTCGCCTACTCTTTCCGTCACGAAGGCCTTCATGCGAGCCCTCGAATTACTCTCCGGCCCGGTCACCCAAACCCATCCGCCATCCTTGATTCCGCGGGCGCGAGCGTCCGTCGGATTGATTTCGACGAACATGTGCTGCTGCAGCTCTGCTAGCCATTTAATGGATCGCGTCTCTTCGCCGCCGCCTTCATATTCGACAAGCCGGCCCGAATTCAGGATCAGGGGAAACTGCGTGGCAATGCCTTTGTCAACGGCAGCCTTCTGGACGCTGAAGCCGATATTGGGCACGCGGAATTGCCTGGCATCCGGCAGCGTCGGATAATCAGCCACGAGATCCGGGCGGGGGGTGTAGATCGGTTCGCGATGGACCGGAATCGGATCAGGCAAATTCCAGGCGATCATGCGCGCCTTGCCGTTGCCGTACGGCGAGCAGCCGTGCTCGATCGCGACACGTTGAATCCCGCCGGAAAGATCCAGCGCCCATGACACCGCATCGGGATTGGCACGATTGACGCGTTGAATGACCTCCATTTCCTGCGGAGTCAGGTCCTTGTCCCAGCCTAGTTTCTTCAGCACGGCCAGCGTAAACTCGGGGTAGCCGTCCTTGATTTCGGAACTGATCGAATATGAGCCTTCAGCAAGCAAATTGTCGTGTTGCTCCTTTTCGACTTCCTGTCCGTTCTCCATCACCTTGCGCTTGACGATGCGTTCGACGCCGAACCGCGCGCGGAAAGTGCCGCCGCCTTCGCTCACCGGAAGATTGGTATTGTAGAGAATCGGCGTACCCGGATGTCTGTACTCAGGCGTCCCCCAGCACGGCCACGGCAGGCCGTAATAGTCTCCGCCCACTTCCGGATCATCCTTCGGCGCCCGCAAGGTGACAAGATCGAATTTGCCCCGGTTCCTCATGTGCGCCTTGAGCCGTTCCGGCGATTGTCCGCAATAGCCGGTCGACCAGCCGCCGCGATTGATCTCGCGCAGAATATCCTCCACCGATACCGCGCCGTTTTCTACCTTGATGTTCTTGAACATCCGGTCGGCGAAACCCAGCTTGCGGGCGAGCAGATACATCGTCTCGTAGTCGTTTTTCGATTCGAACACCGGGTCCACGATCTTCTCGCCCCACTGCAGCGAGCGGTTCGAGGCGGTCCGCGAACCATCCATCTCGAAGCTAGTGCAGGCCGGTAAAAGATAGATGCCGTTCTTGCGTTCCGAAAGCACCGACCATGCGGTCGGATAGGGATCACACACCACTAGCAGTTCGAGCTTTTCTATCCCTCGCTTGGCTTCCGGCATCCGCGTGATCGTGTTGACGCCATGTCCCATGACGAACATCGCCTGCACATTGTCGGGCTGTGCGACCTGATCCTTCGGCAATAAAGTCGCGTCGAACCAGCGCGTGCTAGGAATTCCCGGAGTTTCCATCAGCGTTTTGCTCGCGAAGCGCGAAGCGATCCAGTCGTAATCGACCTCCCATACCCGGCACCAATGCTGCCAGGCATCCTGGGTCAGGCCGTAATAGAGTGGCAACGTCGTCACATCGAGGCCGAGATCGGTAGCGCCCTGCACATTGGTGTGGCCACGGAAAATATTGGCGCCGCCTCCGGGACCTCCGACGTTGCCTGTCGCCAGCAGCAGTATGCAACTGGCACGGACGTTCGCTGTACCGGTCGAGAATTGCGTCTGACCCATAGCCCAGATCAATGTTGCGGGTCTCTCTTTGGCGAACATTTCCGCGACGTGCTTGACCTGTGCTTCAGGCAGACCTGTAACACGCTCAACTTCCCGGGGCGTCCACTTCGCGACTTGCCTGCGGATCTCGTCGATGCCATACGACCGCTGGCGGATAAATTCCTTGTCCTCCCAGCCGTTCTGGAAAATGTGCCAAAGCATGCCGTAGATCGTCGCGATGTGGGTTCCGGGGCGAACGCGAACATACTCGGTCGCGTGCGCGGCCGTCCGCGTCATTCGTGGATCGATGACGATCATGTTGGCCCGGTTCAGCTCCTTGCCTTCAAGAATGTGCTGAAGCGAAACCGGGTGCGCCTCGGCCGGGTTGCCGCCCATGACCATGATGGTCTTGGCATTTCGAATATCATTGTAGCTATTGGTCATCGCGCCATAGCCCCAGGTATTGGCTACCCCGGTGACCGTCGTGGAATGGCAGATACGCGCCTGGTGGTCGGAATTGTTCGTGCCCCAGAAGGCCGCAAGCTTGCGGTTGAGGTAGGCGGCCTCATTGGTGAACTTGGCGGATCCAAGCCAGTACACCGACTCCGGTCCGGACTTCTCGCGAACCTCAATAAGCTTGTCCCCGATTTCGTCGATGGCCTGCTCCCATGACAGACGCATCCATTGGCCATCGACAAGCTTCACGGGGTAGCGCAAGCGGCGCTCACTCAAGACGTCATCGCGAACCGCGGCGCCCTTGCAGCAATGCGATCCACGATTGATCGGGCTGTCATAGTCTGGCTCCTGCCCAATCCACACGCCGTTCGTGACTGTCGCGATAACCGAACAGCCGACCGAACAATGTGTGCAGATGTTCTTGCGGGTGTTAACCGTGGCACCCGCGGGAGGCGGCGGGCCGGCTTTCGCCTGGCGAACGCGGCCGAGCGGCAGGTCGCCAAGCACCGCCAGCGCACCGACGGTGAGGCCCGAGCGATTCAAGAACGCGCGGCGATCAATGCCCCTGCGTGGTTGAGGCGGCGCGATAGCTGCTTGCCCCCGACCGCTGCGACGTTCCGACTTCCTGAACAGCATGCGCGCCTCCTTATCGGGCGGGATAGCTGTTGACGCGATAGAAGTTTTGAACCTCGGCTGAGTTCGCCTGGTAACGAGGCTTGCGCTTACCGGCGCTACCCGTAGGCTCAGCCACGATGGGCTCGATGGTCAACGTTGCAACGGTCGCGGCAGCAGTGCTTGCAACCGCGAGGCGAAGCAGATCACGCCGATACACGGCTGCCTGGACACGTCCTTTCATCATACATGAGCCTTTCCCATGCGGTCCAACGGACGTTAGAGATCAAACTCAATCCCCACTATGCGCACAGCATGACCCTGGGTATCGTGACAAACATCAATTTTCTAAAACAGGTTTTTTCCCTGCCCCGTCTGCTGCGCGCCGATGGCACGGTTCTTTCCCCTGTGATTGCGAAAACTGAGAATACGGAGGCCACCTGCCCTTGACCGCGTATACGGCGTCAGCAAACCGCAAGGCCAGACCGGTGAAGGACCGTTCATCGGGGCTTTCCCTCCGTGCAGCCACGTCACGCGTTACTGTTTAGGAGAAGGATCAACGATGCTCTTGGTCGCACCGCCCGGCGCGGGTTGCATGTCTGGCGGTGTGCCCCCCTGTGGACTTGTCGGTGGCGCGCCGCCCGTGCCGGTCGACAGTGGGCCGGTCCAGCCCTGTGGCTGGGGTTGCCCCTGGTTGTCCGGCAATACCGTGCGTCCGGTACTCCAAGGAGAATCTTCCGACTTTTTATCTTCACTCTGCGGCTGGGCTGCACCCATGGAGCTGCAAATGCCCAGGATGAACGCGGCAAGAGCGATGCGGGTACACGAACTTCGCATGTGATCTCTCCCTCTTGTCGAACCAGCAGAGCGATGAACCTAAGCGTACACGCACGGATTTCGGACTGCATCGGCTGGTTGTGATCGAGATTGGCAATCGCAATTCCACCCGAAGCGGCCATGACAGCGACACAGCTCGACGAAAGGGGTCGGCGGACTACTCAACGGCACCAGTCGCGCAATTCGATCAGATCAGCCCATTCAACAGCGTGGAATCTTTTCAACACTCGGCCTTTCTTCGTTCGAGGGGTGCGGAAGCGCGGCAGAGTATGCCGCTGCAGTTGTCTATGGGCCTTGACAGGCATCAATTCTCATAAACCGGAGATGCTCAACTGAGATCCTCATCACGTGAACGATGATGCATCTGTCGGAAGTAGAGGCACGCAGCCGCCAGCGCGCCAATTTCCAACGCCTGCGCGTAATGCATTGACCGACATCAACGACATAATATGTTTGCGCAGCTCAGAGTTGATCATCGGCAAGGTTCGGCCGATGATAGGTTCACCATGAGAAGTCCGGAAACTGACGAACTCGACCGGAAGATGATGATCCGTTGTATCGCGCTTTCGGTGCTATCTGGAGAGAAAGGCGTATATCCCTACGGCGCCGTGATCCGCCGCGCCAGCGAAATCGTTTCCGAATCCATCAACCGGGTAGCGAACGAAGGTGATGTAACACGGTATGCCGAAGTGGTCGTAATCTCTGGAGCGCAGAAGGCGCTCGGCACCGTGAATTTGGAAGACTGCGTGATATATGCGAGCGCCGAGCCATGCGCCTATTGCTCATATGCGATCCGCGAGAGCATCACCAGCCTCGGGCCGGCAGTGGTCGCGCTCGTGCCCCATTCCGCCCTAAAGGAGGCCATCGACAAATCAACTTTCGAATGGGAGCAGGCCATCCAGCAAAGTTCCAATAAGGAGCAATGTCGTATGCCGCGTATCACTTGCCGCAGTTGGACTGCCGAACAGATCAAGCTTCTCCGTGCACTAGCCGATGGTGGCGCCTCACCCGCCCGTGCGTCGGTGGTGCTGAAACGTTCGCGGCTTGCCGTCCAGAGCAAAGCGAGAGAATTGGGCGCACCGTTTGGGGATTTCAGACAGGTCCGGGCAGCGCGTTTGGCACGGAAGGCCAGCGATCGGAAGGCTATCGAGTAATCGGCGCAAAGCACGCGCCCGTGATCCGATCTCGTTGTCTCCGGCAGGTTTCAACCGCCGAACATCGCGGAGCGCTGCCGTTAGGCCAAGCAACGAATCGCAATGCGCATCCTCATTGTTGGCGGCATTGGCTTTATTGGATCTGCGATCCAGGCAAGGTTTTCGACTGAAGCGCACGAATGTGTATCGGTGTCCCGCGCTCCCAGCGGGCTGCGCAGCACCCTCCACCCTCCACGTGGCCCTCGATGCCGTGCAAACGACGGCCGCCTGGTTGGCGTTCTCAAGCTCCCGGCAGTGCACCAAGCTGAAGATTGTGGGCACCAGGTCTTCCAGGGTTCGATAGCCATCGGCGGCATGCCGATGACCATGGCGCTCGCGGGCAAAGCTGATCACCAGAATGCCGTTGGCAGTCGCCACACCATGCGCATGATCGCGCCGATGAGCGCCGGAACCGAAAGTGTCGTCCCGGCAACAGCCACCTGACGGGCCGCAGGCTTCAGGCGATGGATGCCGCTGAGCTGGCAAGCGCAGCGACCTTGGGACGCACTTCGGCGGCGATTTCAAATGAGCGCAGTCGCGCCGTGTGGTGGTAGATCTGTGCCGTGAGAATAAGCTCGTCCGCCCGAGTCTCGGTGATGATCCGCGCGAGTCCGCGTTCGATCGTGGCCGGGCTGCCCACAGCCGAGTAGGCCAGCGACTCCTCGATCATCGACCGCTCCGCTGGCGACCAGCGCCGATCCAGGTCGTCGGCTGGCGGCGGCAGCGGACCGGGAGTGCCGCGTCTTAAACTGATGAATTGCTGCTGCAACGAAGTAAACAGATGCTGCGCGTCCGCATCCGTGTCCGCGGCGAAGACATTAACGCCAACCATGGCGTACGGAGCTTGCAAATATTGCGAGGGGTGAAACCGGGTGCGGTATATGTTCAGCGCTTGGAACAGCTCCCTCGGCGCAAAATGCGATGCAAATGCGAATGGCAGGCCAAGCATTGCGGCGAGTTGCGCGCTGAACGTGCTGGATCCCAACAGCCAGACCGGCACCCTAAGTCCGCTGCCGGGAACGGCCCGCACCGCCTGGCCAGATTGCACCGGTTCGAGCAACGCCATCAGCTCCATGACGTCGTGCGGGAAATTATCGGCGCTTTCCGCAAGGTTCCGCCGCAACGCGCGCGCCGTCCGCTGATCCGTTCCGGGAGCGCGGCCGACACCAAGGTCGACGCGGCCCTCGTAAAGCGATTCAAGAGTGCCGAACTGCTCGGCAATAACCAGCGGCGCGTGGTTCGGCAGCATGATCCCGCCCGATCCGACGCGGATCGTTTGGGTGCCGCCGGCGATGTAGCCGATCACCACCGCGGTCGCCGCGCTGGCGATGCCGGGCATGTTGTGATGCTCAGCCAGCCAGAACCGCTTGTAATTCCATCGCTCTGCGTGCTGCGCGAGATCGAGCGAGTTGCGGAAGGCATGAGCTGCGTCGCTGCCTTCGTTGATCGGCGACAGATCCAGTACCGAAAAGGGAATCACGATCGCCTCCATCTTCACGCTCATGGCCACTACAGCCATGATCCGTATTTAGGCTCTCTTCGTCATGATGTCGGTCGCACTCATGTAGAGGAATCGCTGGTGTGCAGTCAGCGGCGGTGCCAGACCAGCGCTCGCATGTTCGATCGCCTGATGAGGAGTGCCTTGTTTCAAGTCATAGCTACGACGATTATCGCTCAAGTAGGAGAACAATTCAAACCTCGACATCGCTACCCTCGGTTCGAGCTACCGGCTTTGTGACGTGACTGGGGATTATCGGGCCCTCTAGCTTGCGCTCCATGCCAGCAAGGCGACGCAGGAGATGATGGCAATGATCACTGCGGTCGTGAAGCCAATTCCGCTTCCGCCCGCCTTTCGAGCCTGCTCCATTCGATTCGTCACGAGTCTCATCATGGACTATCCGTCGGAATAAACCACTCTACCGGCTCTTGTTCTCGGGACCGCCGCTCCCCCTGACGCTGTCGGCACGGGCGTCATTACTAGGCAAGGGTGCCGCAGGAACGGGGCTCTCATTGGGTGGCCTATATGCGCTTCGCGGCGTGTCGGAGGCCTGGCGCTGCAGACGTCCGCTGCTGGTTCCTTCCATTGCCCAGAGCATGAGAACGACGGCGACGCAAACCATCGCGATCAGGAAGATGATTGCATAAGGTACATTTCTGTTCATACGATGCTCCTTTGCCCTCCGGCATTGCCAGTGTGCCTGGCCAGTGTGCCTGCCGCCTCATCCATCATAGCGGTCAAACGGCAAGGCGCATTGATGACACGCAACTTCCGCGACTCTAGCAAAACCACCTGCACGGCATCACCTGCACGCCCGCGCAAGAAGCGGACCGCGATGTCGTCGTATGATGCGCAGAGAACCGATTGACGACCGCTAATCGGGAGGGTCCTCGATACCATGACAGATATCAGCGACGAAAATTCGCCCAGCCCGCCGGCCAATAGAGGCGAAGCTGCCTGCCGCCGTCAGCGGACCACGGCGCAGCGCCTGGAGGGCGATGGTGTGAAGACTATTCATCATCGCGCCTCAATACCTTGTTTATTGAGTCGGAAGAAAAGACCCCGCCGGTATCATCATCCCGGACACGGCAAAGGAGAAGCCGAGCGAAGGCGAAGTCCTGGCCATCGATCCTGGCGCGCGTGACGAGACAGGCAGGATTATTCCGCTCGACGTCAAGGTCGGCGATCGCGTGCTGTGCGGAAAGTGGGCGGCTACCGACGTGCTGATAGACGGTGGAGAGCGGCTCATCCTCAAAGAATCCGACATACTGGGGATGATCGAAGGTAAGACGGGCGCGAGAGCAAGATCTGCCTGACCGCGTTGGCTTTGGCCTTCGACTCCACCGACGCGGGTCTGACCTGTCGACGGGGCTGCAGCTTCGACGTTGCCCGCGAGGCGCGCGACTCGAGCTTCAACCGGACGCCAGAAAATTGTTGCAGGCGCAGGCGTCAAACTCAGGACGGTCGAACTCAGGACGTTGGACCGGAGGTGGTGAGCGCGCCCGACAAGCGATTGCGGTTGTCGATGTGAGGGGCTGTTGGACTTTATCCGCGATTTGCGGACCAAGCCAACAGGCCGGCGTGCTCGCATCTAACCCCGCCCCTTGTTGGCGACGTGATCTGCCAACTGCTCGGTCTCGATCCATTTTCCGTCTTGCCCGCGATCGCCGGACTCGACGACCTTGTCGCGGTTCGAGAGCACTACGTTCTCTCCAACCAACTCGTCTTGCAGGTTGGTCATAGCGCCGCTTCCCGCGCCTTTCGGCCGAGCCTTGTTGACATGTAGGCCCTCCGCTAGGCGCGGAGGAGGCTCACGGCCATGATCGGGCGGTCCGCGGCGAGCGTTGCGGACCTCTGCCTTGTCGACGCCCCCTTGCGGATTTGTGTCGTTCTCGACGTCACCTTCGATGGTGTTCACGCCTTCGAGCTGTTGCAATTGCTCGGCCGTCACATGAGCCATGGTGGTTCCCTTAGATCCACCGATCAGCGGATTTCGGCGGAGATTCACGTCAGTTGGCTTCTTCTGCTTTGGGTGCTTTGACGTCATGATTTGCTCCTCACGCGCCTGACGTTTCCTTTGGAGGCCGGCTGCGATGCTTCAGCCCCATGGGACAACACCCAGCGGGGCCGACGGTTTCTTGATGAAGCAACTGTGTAGACGAGGAAAGCGCTACGCTGAACTCGACACGTGAGCCGGCAATGGCTCTTCGTGCGGCTGGTCCAGCTTCGTTAAGATTCCCAGATACTGTGGAAGCCCGTTAGACGATGGGCCGGCCGCAGTCAGAATTGACGGCCGTCAAGGTACCACGCCATGGATCGATTAGCTTCAGGCGACAACGACAGAGGAACTCATATGGCTTCCAAACATATCACAGCCGCGCTTCTGAGCGTTGCCCTCATGACCGGCGGCGCATTTGCCCAGACAGACACAAGCAAGAATTCCTCCGGAACCAGCGCGGCGACGACGGAATATAGTGCGTACAAGCTCGTAGGCGTGGATGTCTATAACAACAGCAACGAAAAGCTCGGCGAGGTCAAGGATATCCTTCTGGAGCGAGCTGGCAGGGCGAACAAGGCGATCCTGTCGGTCGGCGGCTTTCTCGGCCTCGGCGAACAATACGTTGCGGTCCCCTACGATCAGCTGAAATGGGTCGACGAGCCCGCACGCACCGCGTCCGGCAGCACAACCACCACGACGGGATCGTCGGCGACAGGTTCGAGCCGCAAGTGGTATCCGGACCACGCGATCTACAACACGACCAAGGATCAGTTGAAGGCGATGCCCGAATTCAAGTATTGAGGGCACGCGTACCACTGCAGGTCGAGATCTAAAGAAGAATTTATTTGCCTGTCGGCGACTCGCAACTTGCAAGTGCTGCAGTGCAGCGGATTTCTTGATCTTGGTTAGATACTGACGGGCGGACTTGCCAAATGCGCGAGCGGCCTGCCAGGCCTCGGTGTTTTCAGCCATGTTTCGCGGAATTTTGTACGCCCACCTTTTGTACGCCCAAAAGGCGGGAATTTCGTCAACTTGTCTCGGGTAAGGTTGAACAGGCGCTCGACCAGGACGAGCTTCAAAAGTTCGCCGACAATCAATGTGACCCACAACCAGAAGCCTGTGCCGATCAGCGCTGGTTTGAACTTTGACGGCAACATTGATGACCCTCAATGAACGTCGAGCAATGATGCCCAATGCTCCACTGCCACCCAAGTGCTGAGCAGAGGAGCAACCCTCAGATGAGGATATTGATCGTACTAACCTCGCACGACCGACTTGGGGACACTGGCAAGAAGACCGGCTGCTGGTTCGATGAATTCGCTACGCCCTACTACATCTTCAAGGACGCCGGCATCGTTCTCACACTTGCATCTCCCGACGGAGGCCAGCCCCCGGTCGATCCGAGAAGTGAGTGGCCCGAGGCGGAGACCGAAGCGACTATTCGCTTTCGGCGCGACGGTCACGCGCAAGCCGAGTTCGCGAACACCCGGACGCTGTCGAGCATTTCGGCCCGCGACCATGATGCCGCCTTCTATCCAGGCGGCCACGGGCCGTTATGGGATCTCGCCAATGACCCCCACTCAATCGCACTGATCGAAACCATGGCCGGCACGGGTCATCCATTAGCGCTCGTCTGCCATGGCCCCGGCGCGTTGCGTTACACCATGGCGTCCAATGGCCTTCCCCTTGTCGCCGGCAAATCCGTCACCGGATTTTCCAACCTCGAGGAGGCTGCAATTGAACTGACGGACGTCGTACCGTTCCTGGTTGAAGATATGTTGAGGAACAACGGCGGCAACTATTCCCGGAAAGACAAGTGGCAGCCCTATGCCGTCTCCGATGGCGATCTGATCACGGGACAAAATCCAGCATCCTCGGAAGCTGTTGCCAACGCTTTACTCGATCGATTGGGGATCAAGGGCCCAGACCCGAAAGTTGGTAACGTCGCGGCTCGGAGCGCCTGAATAGTAATGCGGGCTTTACCCGAATGCGGCGCCGGTCCATCGGGCAAATCAAGCATGAGCTCGTCGAGCGAGCAGCAGCCCCATCAGCGACGGGACAGCGCCTCGTCAAATGATACGGGTCATGGTTGTGATCTTTGCGCCGCGGTCAAGTTCAATCCTGGGTTTGATAATCCAGGCAAAGGAGAGCTCCCATGAATCCCGAAAGCCTTTTTGCCGTCCCGGTCATCGTCGCGTTCGTCTGTTTTGCTATCGTGCTGATGCTGTGGGCCACTCATCGGCACCAATGGACCTGCCAGCATGGACGCAGCAAAGAAGTTGCCCCAAACCACCAGCATGGCCGTCCACCGAGTATCGGATGAAATGGCTGTTCCGGTCGCAATGCCGCCGTCGAGCAATATGGCAGGTGATAGCGATCGCGCCGACCAAGGTCCGGTTAACAGGACTCGCTGAAGCCGATGAACATGCGGGACCTCGCGGCTGTGTTGGGTCTGCTAAGCGCATGGAACCCTTTCTAAGTTCCCTTTACCTGTTTGACCGGCGACCTCACCGCCCGCCCTTCCGCCAGCAATGCCTTGCGGACCATCTTGAACTCCTGCAGCGAAGCAGGGTCGACCTTTGGGAACTGCAAATCGAGCGTGTCGAGCGCGCTGACGACAGTGGAGCCGATCACCACTCGCGCGAACCATTTGTGATCGGCCGGCACCACGTGCCACGGCGCCGCCTCGCTTGAAGTATGCCTGATAACATCCTGATACGCCGCTTGGTATTTGTCCCACAGTGCGCGCTCGGCGATATCGGCCATCGAAAACTTCCAGTTCTTCGAAGGCTCATCCAGTCGCGCGAGAAAGCGCTGGCGCTGCTCTTCCTTCGATATGTTGAGGAAGAACTTCAGGATGACTGTGCCATTGCGCGCGAGGTAGCGCTCGAAGGAAGAGATGTCCTCAAACCGCTCACGCCAGATATTCCTGGTAACCAGCCGGGCGGGAATCTTCTGCTCGGCGAGAATCTCCGGATGCACCCGCACCACCAGGCACTCTTCATAATAAGAACGATTGAAGATGCCGATGCGGCCACGCTGCGGCAGCGCGATCACGCTGCGCCACATGAAATCATGTTCGAGCTCAAGCGTTGACGGCCGTTTGAATGAGTGGACCTCGCAGCCCTGCGGGTTGATGCCCTTGAAGATGCTCTTGATGGCGCTGTCCTTGCCGGCGGCGTCCATGCCCTGGAAGATCAGCAGCAATGACCAGCTGTCCTGCGCGTAGAGCTTTTCCTGGAAATCACTCAACCGTTTGTGGTTGGCCTCGATGATCTCCTCTCCCTGGCCCTTGTCGAGACCTCCCCTCTCTCTGGTCTTCTGCGATTTGAGGTGAAACTCGCTCGATCCGTCGAAGCGGAACGGAGCTACAAAAGGCTTCAACTCGGCTACGAGAGATTGCGAAGGCTTTTTGTTCACGATGGATGCCCTTCCTGCTGGGTGCCCATCTGCGCCTCGATGAACGCGGTGACAAAGCGAGGCATCGCCGCTTTGAGATCGCTGGCACCGCGCACGAAATGGATCGCGGAAATTTCGGGCTGAGTCTGCCCGGCAAGGTTGGCTCGATCCCGTAGCGCAGCGCTTCGCTGGATGTCGGCAGCAAGGCCCATCTGGGGACGCGGATGCACTTCCGAAGGCGAGCCGCACATGCCCACTAAAGTACAGGCTGCACCCTGGTTGACCGTAGGATGGATCATCGCACAATCGGGCATGCCATCGACCCAATCGACCAACATGCCCGCCTTTACGTTGTGCTCGCGCAACCAAATTTGAAAGCGTGAGATTTTGGTCAGGGTGGCCCGCAGCATGAAATCCGGTGCAAGCGCATCGAAAGCGCGAATGGATGCCATTTTTCTCCTTCAAGCGAGGTCGAGAGGGGTCGAACTGACTGTTGCCCATTCAACGATCAGCATCGTCTCGTTGGTGCAATCAATTTCCAGCATGCAATTCTGTGCCCTTCGTTTGTGACATCGGCGACCGCATTACGTACTTTTACGGTACGGGATTCCGCAAGATTTCGTTGAACGTTCTTGCGGAGCGATCGTTCACCTTTCCGCCGGTCCCCTCGAAAGGGTTACCTCGAGACAAAGGCAAGGCGCGAGTATGAATACAAGAACCTATCCCGTGGATAGCTATCAGCGGATACTCTCGGTACAACCGCGCGCGCTGAAACGGCTCGATCGTTCACCAAGATCATGGCCTGCAATCGTGGTCAGGAAATTCCCAAATAATCCTCCGGGCCACTGGTACTACGTTATCAATGGCGCCGTTCGGGCTGCGCCGTGCGTTCGGACGGCCGGCGGCAGATCGTTGATCTAACCGACCGGACGCCCTTCGCGGGCGTGTTCATCTCGCAGCCATAGGAGAGCTAAAATGCCCAAGTTGAAGACCAAATCAGGCGCAAAAAAGCGCTTCAAGGTGACTGCCACCGGCAAAGTGATGGCGGCTCACGCCGGCAAGCGCCACGGCATGATCAAAAGGACCAAGAAGCAGATTCGGCAGCTTCGCGGCACCCGCGTGCTGTTCAAGACCGACGGCGACAACATCAAGAGATACTTCTTGCCGTACGCCTGAGCGCGACCCGCGATCACGGTCCCACTTCGCCGATTCGCGTCCGCGCGCGACCCGGCATGTCGCTTTTCCGCTGTTGGTGGGGACCAAGCGGACATTCAGTAAGCGAAAATGCGAGCAGTTGCGAATTCTAAGTACGCGCCCTAACTAGCTCCTGGGCGCCATTGAGGACCGAATTGCTGTGACGGATCCCGCCTATTCCACAAGCCCATAGTATCTGACTTCCCAATAGTCCTAGATGTCCTGGGTTTCGATGTCCTTGTTTCGTTTGCATCCCTAGCACTGCCGGGACCGCTCGGTAATGCTTTGCGATAACGCGGAACGGTCAAAATATTCCGTAGTTCTCCTTAGCTAACCCGCCCCTTGTATCCGCCACCCACCGGCTTGCGATCCGTCAATGCAAATGGCCGCGCCGGGGAGGAAATTGAGCCAGCACAAGCGGAGTGGCGAACATGGACACGGTACAAATCGTTCTAGGCCTATTGCTTCTGCTGTTAGTCGGTGGCGTCGCATATTACCTCTTGCAGCATGGATCGCAGTCTCTGCGGCCAGCTCCGGCAACGCCGCAACAGACCGACTTACGACGGCAATCGGAAATCCAGCGGGATTTTCAGCGCGTCTTTTCCATGACGAGCGCGCAGGGGAAAGAGGGCCTCATCAAGCGCTGGATGGATCGGACCGGTTGCGACCGCACGGAAGCCATGCGACTGGCAACGGAAGAGTGGCGCCGGGATAACCGCTGAGAGCCGAGTCTATTTCCAAGTCATTAAGCGCTGGGTCCGATTGCGCGTTTATCGCTGACTTGCTTTACGGCCATCAACCAGCCTTCCGACGGCACCAACCGGCGCGCATTCTTCCAATTCAGGCCGCCGACCACAATTCTGTCATGAGACCATTCATGACGCCGCCGGACGTTCTTCAGAAAGATCCGCAAGGCAGCGTATGCCTCGACAGCGCATTTTCGTTCGCTGCTTTGGCTTTGGTCGACTGTTTCGTAACACCGCGCCTCGATGGCGTTCCGAGCGTGAGACCTCCATCCAACTATCTCCTGAACTCAGGGCGCATTTGAGGAATTGTCAGGGCCAAGTATCGGCGCGTCGAAATGTCGTCGACCTGACATCGCGGTTCGTCCCGTGCAAAGGACAATTCGGATCGGGATCGATCGACATGCCGGCGGGTTCCCTCTCTTGGGTGTCGGACTCACGAGCGATGAACTGGCAGATGCAACCGAGCTCCAATGCTTCGGTCATTCCGGGACCGGGTATTATGTTCATCGACGTCTGAGGTGAATTGGTTCGCATTGATGGCTCTCTCGTGCGATACGGCCGCGGTCTCGTCCCGGGATCATGCTTTGAATGACGGAAACTCTGCGTCAATAATCTGAACGCGGTCGGCATGGAGCGACAATCCTTCAGCCTCTCGCACTCGCAAAACCTGATCTTCGCCAGTTCGGCGGCGTCCGCCTGGCTGAGGGCTTCGATCTCGATAGAACTCTGACAGATTTCGGCCTCATGTCCGTTTCCGCTGAGCACATTCTTCATGAATCGAACGACATAACGAGTCATATCGGGCCTCGCCTTGCAAATATCTCGTCCAACCTGATTCCAGCCTACGATCAGTGAGTTCTTTCGTCTTGACGCAGGTCAAGCGGTGCAGCCGCGCAAACCGGAAACGATCCACTTACGCGCGGCGGCCCTCCTCTTTGTCGAAGTGCTTCTTGCGTGCGCCTGCTCGTGCGCTGACCAGAATGCGCCTGCTAGAGAACTTAGATCGAACCTAAGAGCGCAGCTCCGGCAATCGTCAATTTTTGAAGATTTTCCCGACCATCGGCTGGTCGTTGAGCCGGCATGAAGACGGGTTGGTTCAGAGCCCACCATTCCTG
>Ga0081540_1000231_pt1 | contig 58494 bp, 54 predicted proteins | sample TabmetS2T1R1_FD_71024 | JGI IMG/M metagenome (GOLD analysis project Ga0081540, IMG submission 71024) | Tabebuia heterophylla rhizosphere microbial communities from the University of Puerto Rico - S2T1R1 | ecosystem: Host-associated > Plants > Roots > Rhizosphere ...
GCACCGCCAGTGTGCGTTTCTTGTGTCGCTCTCGTCTCACGGCGTACGGGCTCGACTGATGCGCGCGGCTGAAATCCTCTGAGCAACCGGCCCGGGAAGCCGCGCCGACTGCGATCAGCGACGCATACTGGAAAACCATAAATCCCTCGTGAAACTACGTCCGCGGATGCGAATGATCAACGCTTATGAAATGCTATGGTTGCCTGCGGCAGCTCGCCTCGGTCGCACCTTCAACACGCCTGAAAAATCGGCCTTCCGCCGTGTGGTGTGAGAGCGATGTCGGGCGAATCACCTTCGTGCTATGCGTTCAGCCCATGGGGGCAACGGTCACGCGAATCATCGGCATCGATCCCGGCCTGCGACGCACCGGCTGGGGCATCATTGTTGCGGAGGGTGCCCGCCTCACCTACGTGGCAAGCGGGCTCATCACCTCCGAGAGCGAGGATGATCTCGCCTATCGTCTGCGGGCGCTGCACGCGGGGCTGGTTGAGGTGATCGCGCGCTTTGCGCCGCAGGAGGCGGCCGTCGAGGAGACCTTTGTCAACAAGGATGCGCGCGCAACCTTGAAGCTCGGCCAGGCGCGCGGCATGGCGCTGTTGGCACCGGCCCAGCGCGGGCTCAGGGTGGCCGAATATCCGCCCAATGTGATCAAAAAGACGATTACGGGTACAGGGCACGGCGAAAAGCAGCAGATCGCGGCCATGATCGGCTTCCTGCTGCCGCGCGCCAAATTCGAGAGCGCCGATGAGGCCGATGCCCTGGCCATTGCCGTGTGCCATGCCAGCCACCGGGCAAGCCCGCGCCTCAACCAATCACCGCCGCGCCAGCGCGTGCCGGAGATCGCCCCGTGAGCTCCACCACGCCCGAGGTTGGCGTTCCCCCTCCGCAGCTGGCCTGTCGCCTGCGGCCGCCCAGGTCCTGCCGATTTGACCCCAACGCCTGGGCCGGCCTGAGATGATCGGCAAGCTCAAGGGCACGGTCGATGCCATCGGTGAAGCTCATGCCATCATCGACGTCGGCGGGGTCGGCTATGAGGTACAGGCCTCGGCGCGGACGCTGCGCGCGCTGAGCCTCGGGCAGGAGGTGAGCCTCGCCATCGAGACCCACGTGCGCGAGGATGCCATCCGCCTGTTTGGCTTTACCAGCGAAATCGAGCGCGCCTGGTTTCGCACCTTGCAGACCATCCAAGGGGTGGGCTCCAAGGTGGCGCTCGGCGTCTTGGGCACGCTCGGGCCCCAGGAGCTTGCCAACGCCATCGCGCTGCAGAACTGGGCCGCCGTCGAGCAGGCGCCAGGGGTCGGCAAAAAGCTGGCGCAGCGCATCGTCGCGGAGCTGAAGGACAAGGCCCCGGCCCTCACCGTGGCCGGGTTCGCGACCCCGACCGGGGCCAAAAAAGGCGCTGCGGCCGCGGCCGCTGGCGACGCGGCGGCAGAGGCGATTTCGGCGCTGACCAACCTCGGCTATCAGCCGGGACAGGCGAGCCAGGCGGTGGCGGTCGCCATTCACGAACTGGGCGAGGCGGTCGATACGGCAAAACTCATTCGCCGTGGGCTGAAGGAGCTGGCGCGATAGGCTATGGTGCCGCACCATGGCGGGGTTGGGATGCCTTGCCGGAGCCGCATTGACATCCTAGCCGAGCCGAGTTCTCGTCCCATAAGGCTATGCAGATCTATCTCCCCGTCGCCGAGCTTTCACTCAATGCGTACATGCTGCTCGGCATGGGCCTGGCGATCGGCGTCCTCTCCGGCATGTTCGGGATCGGCGGCGGCTTTATTCTGACGCCGTTTCTGATCTTCCTCGGCGTGCCTCCCGGGATTGCGGTGGGGACCGGCGCCAGCCAAGTGGTGGCAGCCTCCGTTTCCAGTGCGTTCGGTCACTGGCAACGCGGCAATGTCGATTTGCATATGGGCGTCCTGCTGGTCGCCGGCGGCTTTCTGGGCGCTCTGGCCGGCGTCAAGGTTCTCTATTGGCTGCGGGTGTGGGGGCAGCTCGATCTGGTGGTGGCCCTCACGTATGTTATTTTGCTCGGCGTGGTCGGCGCCTTGATGCTGATCGAAAGCGTCCGCGCCTTGCGCGCCTCACCGGCCAAGCTTGCCAGCGCCTCCCACCGCGGCGGCCAGCACGGCTGGATCGAGCGCCTGCCGCTCAAGCAGCGCTTCCGCCGCTCCAAGCGTTACATCAGCACCATTCCCCTGTTCGTGATGGGCGCCTTGATCGGCTGGCTCACGGCCATCATGGGGGTTGGCGGCGGCTTCTTGCTGGTCCCGGCCATGATCTATCTTTTGCGCATTCCAACGCGCATCGTGATCGGCACCTCGACCTTTCAAATCGTCTGCGTCACGGCGCTGACGACGGTCTTGCAGGCCGTGCAAAATCATAGCGTCGATGTGGTCTTGGCGCTGCCACTGATTGCCGGCGCCGTGATCGGTGCCCAGTTCGGCGTCGGGTTCGGCGAGCGGCTAAAGGCCGAGCAGCTGCGGGCCGGCCTTGCCCTATTGGTGCTGGCGGTGGCGGTGCGCATGGCCCTCGGCCTGACGGTGGCGCCGCAAAACATCTATTCCATGGAGCCGCCGGTCTGAACCGGTCTGGACCGCCGGCGTGGGCCCCGACATGGGGAGCCATGGGGGGAGCCATGGGGGGAGCCATGGGGGGAGCCATGGGGGGAGCCATGGGGGGAGCCACGGGGGGGAGCCAGGTGGGGAGCGATGTGGGGGCCGGCGCCAACGCTCATAACTGTGGCTGGCAAAGCGGGGAGTGAACGCGGGGGGCGCGCCCCCGCGGTTGCGCGGCAGGGAGGAGGAGGGACCTGCCGCAATCACTCCCCAAGACCCATGAGACCAGTTGGGCTGCCCCGGTGCTGTGCTGGGGAGCACACGGCCGTCGGGAGGGCAACTTTTGCGGGCGTGGCCTGCCCCCGCGCGCCCCTGCCGGCTGGTGGGCCGGGGGGTGAGCCGGCCGGCGGTCCAGCCTTGGTTCTTGACGCCTTGCCCGAATAGCGCCATCAGAACAAATCATGTCCGATGCCGACCGCCTCGTGACGGGGGCCAAGCGCGAGGCCGATGACGCAGAGCCATCTCTGCGCCCGCAATACCTGCGCGAATTCATCGGCCAGGAGCAGGCCCGCGCCAACCTCAAGGTCTTCATCGAGGCGGCCAAAGCCCGCGGTGACCCGCTCGATCACGTGCTGTTTGCAGGTCCCCCGGGCCTCGGCAAGACGACGCTGGCCCAAATCATGGCGCGGGAACTCGGCGTCGGCTTTCGTGCCACCTCCGGCCCGGTGATCGCCAAAGCCGGTGACCTGGCGGCGCTGTTGACCAATCTCGAGGAACGCGACGTCCTGTTCATCGACGAGATCCACCGTCTCAGTCCGGCGGTGGAAGAAATTCTCTACCCGGCCATGGAGGACTATCAGCTCGACCTGATTATCGGCGAGGGGCCGGCGGCGCGCTCGGTCAAAATCGACCTTGCCAAATTCACGCTGATCGGTGCCACCACCCGCACCGGCCTGTTGACCACACCCTTGCGCGACCGCTTCGGCATCCCGGTGCGCCTCAATTTCTACACCCACGCCGAACTGACCACGATCGTGACCCGTGGGGCGGGCGTGCTCAAGGTTGCCATGAGCCCCGAGGGTGCCGCGGAAATCGCGCGGCGCTCGCGCGGCACCCCGCGCGTTGCCGGCCGGCTGTTGCGACGCGTGCGCGATTTCGCCACCGTCGGCAAGGCGACGGTCATCACCGCCGAATGGGCCGATCGCGCGCTGCGCCAGCTCGAAGTGGACAGCGAAGGGCTCGACGCCCTCGATCATCGCTATTTGACCTGCATCGCCAAAAACTATGACGGTGGGCCGGTCGGCATTGAAACGATCTCGGCGGCGCTGTCGGAACCGCGCGATGCCCTGGAGGAAATCGTCGAGCCCTACCTATTGCAGCAGGGCTTCATCGGTCGCACGCCGCGGGGGCGCGTGCTGACCTTGCGCGCCTACAGGCACCTGGGGCTGAGCGGACCTGCGCGTAACGCCAGCCCGCAAATCGGCCTGTTCGACCAGAAATCCGAAAGCGAAGACGACAACGACAAGGCAGGTTTGGGTTGACCAGCATTGGTGTTGGCGTTGCCTCCATCGTGATCGCAGGCAAGTCCCATGCGCCGTTTGGCGGCGCCTGCCCCCAATTTTTTCAGGCTTTGCCGCCACACCGGCGGCGCCGGGTTGCCTTGCCGTCGCAATAGGTGATTTTGGCGCTGCCCGGGATCTCAAGGCCAAGCAGGAGCGAGCACCGTGATCAGGATGTCCCGCCGCAGGTTTCTGAAGACGCTCGGCCTGTCCGGCGCCGGCACGCTCGCCCTCGGCGGTGGCTATGGCTTTGCCGTCGAACCGCTCTGGCGGCTCGATGTGACGCGCTACGGCGTGGCACCGCCCGGCTGGCCGCGCGGCTTGCAGCTGTCGATCGCGGTGATTGCCGACCTGCACGCGGGGGGACCGGCGATGCCGCTGGGCCGCATCGAGGCCATCGTGGAGGCCACCAACGCGCTCGGCGCCGACACGATCGTGCTGCTCGGCGATTTCGCCGCCAGCCACAAGTTCAAGACGCGCTCCATCGCCCCGCAGGATTGGGCCAAGGCGCTGGCCCAGCTGCGGGCCCCGCTGGGGGTGCACGCCGTGCTCGGCAACCACGATTGGTGGGACGACCTCGCCGCTCAGCGCACGCGCGCCGGGCCCGTGCTCGGACGCCGGGTGCTGGAAATGAGCGGCATCCCCGTTTATGAAAACGCCGTCGTCCGCCTCGGCAAAGGCGGGCAGCATTTTTGGCTGGCGGGGCTCGGCGATCAGCTGGCCTTCATTCGGCGGCGCCGGACGGGCACCTGGCGGCGCTTTCAGGGCGTCGATGATCTCGCCGGTACGCTGGCGCAGGTCACGGATGCGGCTCCCGTCATTTTGCTCGCCCACGAGCCCGACATCTTTCCAAGCGTGCCCGCCCGCGTCGCGCTGACGCTGTCCGGGCACACCCACGGCGGCCAGGTGAGGCTCTTTGGCTATTCGCCGATGGTGCCCTCCCGCTTCGGCAATCGTTTCGCCTACGGGCATATCGTCGAACAGGATCGGCATTTGATCGTTTCGGGCGGGCTCGGCTGCTCTATTCTGCCGGTGCGGATGGGGGTGCCGCCGGAGATCGTACTGGTCGATGTCGCCGTCTGAAGCCGAGCGCCGCTGGCCCGACCTGGCCGGCCACCTGGTCGAGGACGCGGCCGGGCGGCGCCACGTGCTGCCCATTCGCGTCTATTTTGAGGACACGGACTTCTCTGGGCTGGTCTATCACGGCAGCTACGTGCGTTGGTGCGAACGCGGCCGCTCGGACTTTTTGCGCTCGCTTGGCAACGATCATCGCGCGCTGCTGGCCGGCGCGGTCGGTCGCGAGCCCGCGGCCTTTGTGGTGCGGCGCATGGCACTCGAATTCTTACGGCCGGCGCGCATCGATGAGGTTCTCGAGGTGGTAACGCGTGTGGGAACGGTGACGGCGGCCACGCTCACTCTCGATCAGCGCATCAGCCGCGGTGAAGAGCTTTTGTTTACCGCCGAGGTCATGGTGGTGTTGATGTCGGCTGGGGGCAAGCCGCTGCGCCTCTCCGCGCACCTGCGCCATGCCTTGCTGGCGAAAACTGCGCCGGCTTAGACTTGGGATCCCACAACCCTCCGCAACGGGAGACGCTCACCATGCCGGCTGCCGAGGACTTCCAAAAGCTGATGGCGCCCCTGTTTCCAGGGCTGATGGGCATCAAGATCCTGGAAGCGAGCAAGGACAAAATCGTTGCCAGCATGCGGGTGCGGGCGGACCTGTGCACGGCGGGAGGCCTATGCCACGGTGGTGCCTTGATGGCGCTCGCCGACACGCTGGGCGCCATTGGCACGGTCGTCAACCTGCCGCCCAACACGCGTACGACCACGATCGAATCGAAAACCAATTTCCTTGGTGCGGCCGCGGTCGACACCGAGGTGACGGCCGAATCGGTGCCGCTACACCGCGGCCGCACCACGCAGGTGTGGCAGACGACCATCAAGTCGGAAGCCGGCAAGCTGTGCGCCGTCGTCATGCAAACGCAAATGGTCTTGCCGGCTTAGGGCGTGGCCTGAGGCGCGCCACGGGGGCCGCGGCGCGGCGCCGGTGCGTCGGGCCCAATTCCCGTCACATTGGGCGTCAGTATGGCGCTGGTCCGGCGGGCGGGAAACGGGTAGGCAATGAACATCTGACGGAGGGCGGGGAGTCGCCAGCACTGGCGGCCGCGAATGGTACTTGTCGCTACCCCTGAGCGCTCGGCCCCTGCCACAGCACTGAGCGGTCACGTGAGACGGACAACACCATGAATCCCCTTGATATGTTGAAGCCCGCTGGAGGCGGCGGATTCTCCTTTTTGGAGCTGTTTATGACGGCGCACCCCGTCGTCAAAATCGTGATGCTGGGCTTATTGGCGGCCTCGGTGTGGGCCTGGGCGATCATCGTGGAAAAGGTATTCGCCTTTCGCCGCGCCCGGCGGGAGGCCGACCGATTCGAGCAGATGTTCTGGTCGGGACAGTCGCTTGAAGAACTTTATAGCAGCGTCGCGCATGGTCGCACCTTTTCGATGGCGTCGCTGTTCGTGGCCGCCATGCGCGAGTGGAAGCGTTCGGTCGAAGGCAACATCAGGGCGCTCGGCGGCATCCAGCTCCGCGTCGAAAAGGTGATGGACGTCACCATCAGCCGCGAGATGGAGCAGCTCGACCGCCGCTTGCTGTTCCTGGCCACGGTCGGCTCGACGGCCCCGTTCGTCGGCCTGTTCGGCACCGTGTGGGGCATTATGACGAGCTTCCAGGCGATTGCGGTCTCCAAGAACACCAACCTGGCCGTGGTGGCACCCGGCATCGCCGAAGCCCTGTTTGCCACGGCGCTGGGACTGCTGGCGGCCATCCCCGCCGTCGTCTTTTACAACAAGTTTGCCGCCGACTCTTCCGCGCTCAGCCAGCGGCTAGAGGCCTTCGCCGACGAGTTCTCCGCGATTGTGTCACGCCAAATCGACGTGCGCACCTGAGGGAGATGAGCAATGGGCGCCAGTCTCAAGACCGGACGAGCCAAGGGTGGCCGGCGCGGCCGCGCCCGCGGCCACACACCCATGCACGAAATCAACGTCACGCCTTTCGTCGACGTCATGTTGGTGCTGCTCATCGTCTTTATGGTGACGGCGCCACTGCTGCTGTCGGGCCTACCCGTGGACCTGCCGGCGGCCAAGGGCCAGTCGCTCAATCTCAACAAGGATCCGCTGACCGTCACCGTCGATCGCGCGGGCAAGATCTTCCTAGGCTCCTCGGAAGAATCGCTGGATGTGTCGCAGCTGATCGTGAAGCTGAAGGCGACCGCCAAGACCGGCGAAGATGATCCGGTACTGTTCCGGGGCGATCGACAACTCGTCTATGGGCGCGTCTCGGAAGTGATCAGCGCCGTGCGCGAGGGTGGTTTCAAGAAATTCACCTTTGTCAGCGGGCCGGAGGACATCGAACAGGGCCCGGGTCCGTCCGGGCGCAGGTAAGTTTCTCAGCAGAGCTTGGCAAGGGGTTCGATAAGGGAGCGTGCACTTCGGGCTGATCATCTCCCTGTGTCTGCATGCGGCGGTTCTCGGTTGGGCGGTGCTCAACATCCAGACGCTGGCACCCTTGCATGTGGCCGAGCCGGAACCGGTAGCCGTCGACCTGGTAACGCCCGCTGAGGTGACCAAGCTGCGACTGGGCTCGCGCACGGCCAAACAGCTGCAGGCCCAGCCCAAGGAAAGTCCGCGCCCGGACGTGGCCAAGAAGGAGGCGCCGAAGCCCACCCCGGTCGCCGCCGCCCCGCCGCCGCCCGCGCCCGAGCCGCCGCCCCCCGCCAAGGAGGAGCCCAAGCCCGAGCCGCCGAAAGCGGAGCCCCCCAAGCCCGAGCCGCCGCCCAAGGCCGAGCCAGCGAAGGCCGAGCCGCCCAAGGCCGAGCCGGCCAAGGATGCGGTCGCCGAAAAGCTGGCAGCGCTGCCCCCCGAGCCCGCCGCCGTGCCGCCGCAACCGGCGCTGGAAGAGCAACAAAAGCTCGACGAGATGCTGAGGGAGCAGCAACGCCAGGCCGAGGAGCAAAAGAAGCTCGAGGAGGAAAAGCGGCAGGTCGAAGAGGAAAAGCGCAAGCTGGAAGAGGAGAAAAAGAAGCTCGAAGAGGAGACCAGGAAGGCCGAGGACAAGCGGCGACAGGAAGAAGAAGAGCGCAAGCAGGCCGAGCTCAAAAAGAAGCAAGAAGAGGAGAAACGTCGCAAAGAGGCCGAGCTGAAAAAGAAGCGCGAGGAGGAAAAGCGGCGCAAGGAGGCGGAAGCAAAAAAGAAATTCGACGCGGAAAAGATTTCCGCCTTGCTCAACAAGATGCCGGATAAGGGGGCGCCGCGACCCTCGGTGCCACTCGAGGACCAGGCCAAGGCCCTCAACAAAGGGCCGGTGCTAGGCGCCCCCGAGGGGCGCGACCAGCAGCTCTCGGCCAGCGAACTTGCGATTTTGGCGCAGATCATCAAGTCCTGCGTGCAGTCGAAGTGGAACGTGCTGGGCGGCGGCGAGGCCGCGCAGAACACCCAGGTCAAGCTGCGCTTGCGCTTCAATCCCGATGGACGATTGGCGGCCGAGCCGCAGATCATGAACCCGCAAAACACCCCCTACTTCCTGGCGGTCCGGGACAGCGCGGTGCGCGCCGTGCAGGCCTGCGAGCCCTACAGTCTGCCGCCCGCCAAATACGACTTCTGGAAGGATATCGTGCTCAATTTCGATCCCCGCGACATGTTCTAGCCGCGAACCCGTACTATCGGCCGACCGAATCACCACAGCGCCCACGGGAAGGTCATTTGTGATGGACATGCCTGCTTTGCCCCCACGGCCGGCGCCCGCCGCGGCCCGCGTCGCGGTTGCGGGAACGACGTCGGCGTGCTGCCGGCGCTGGGGCGGCGTCGCCTCAAAGCTGGCGCGCCTGGGTGGGGCGCTGTTGGGCACGGGCCTGGCCTTGGCTGTCGCCGGCGCTGCCGCCGAGGCGCAACAGCGCGGCTTCCAAGCCCCACCCCAGCGCGGCGGCGGGCCGCTTGAGGTCGACATCACCCAGGGCACGCTGAAGCCCATTCCGATCGCCATCCCGGAGTTCGCCGGCGAGGACCCCCGCTTTGCCGTCGAGCTCTCCAACGTGGTGGCCGCCGACCTTGAACGCTCGGGCTTGTTCCAGCCGCTCAATCGCGAATCGTTTATCCAGCGGCTGGCCGACCACAACGCCACGCCGCGCTTTTCCGACTGGCGCGCCATCAATGCCCAGGCGCTGGTGGTGGGCCGCGCCGGACGGGGTGGCGACGGCCGGCTGGTTGCCGAATTTCGCCTCTGGGATGTCCTTTCCGGGCGCCAACTGGCCGGCCAGCGGCTCGCCGTCGGCTCGGCCGAAGGCCGGCGGCTCGGGCATTTGATCGCCGATCAGGTCTACGAGCGCCTGACCGGGGAAAAGGGCTACTTCGACACCCAAATCGTCTTCGTCGACGAGACCGGTCCCAAGGATCACCGCAACAAGCGCCTGGCCATCATGGACCAGGACGGCGCCAACGTGCGTCTGTTGAGCCAGGGTCGGGAATTGGTGCTGACGCCGCGCTTCAGCCCGACGTCGCACGAAGTGACCTTCCTGCAATACACCGGCGATCAGCCGCGGGTCTTTCTGCTCAACCTGGAAAGCGGTCGCCGCGAACTCGTTGGCAACTTCCCCGGCATGACCTTCGCGCCGCGGTTTTCCCCCGACGGCCAGCGAATCATCATGAGCATTGGCGAGGGCGGCACCTCCTCGATCGTGGAAATGGACCTGCGCTCGCGCCAGTCCCGCCGGCTGACCCAATCCAATTCGATCGACACCAGCCCCTGCTACAGCCCGGACGGGCGGCGCATCGTGTTCGAATCGGATCGCGATGGGTCGCAGCAACTCTACGTCATGAGCGCCGATGGCTCCGGGCAACACCGCATCAGCTTCGGTGAGGGGCGCTACTCGACGCCGGTGTGGTCACCGCGCGGCGATCTCATCGCCTTCACCAAGCAGGCCGGGGGCAGTTTCCTGATCGGGGTGATGCGGCCCGACGGCTCGGGCGAGCGCACCTTGACGGAGGGTTTTCACAACGAGGGGCCCACCTGGGCCCCGAACGGGCGCGTTTTGGCGTTCTTCCGCGAGAGCCGCGGCGCGGGGGGCCCGCGACTCTTTTCCATCGACCTCACCGGCTACAACGAGCGCGAAATGCAAACCCCGGCCTTCAGTTCGGATCCCGCCTGGTCGCCCCAGCGAAACTGAACGGTGCTTTACGCGACCTTAACCAAATTGGTGTTGTTGTAGGCCTTAGCGCGGCACGGTTGCATCAGGGCAAACTTCAGCGCTTCAAACTGGGCCTCTAGTCTGTTCTGTGCATCACAAATCCAGTGGCATTTTCGCATCAACGACCGTGGAAAACCTTGGCAAAAGCAGCTGCGTTCTTGATCTAAGCGTTATGCATCGGTAGCGAAGTGATGCGATTGCCGAACGTGTAGGAGAGAAGACCATGAACGTAAAAAGCGTGATCGTACTCGCGGCAGTTGTCGCCGCGGTTGCTCTCGGCGCATGCCGCCGCGAGGTAGAGCATGTCCCCATGAAGTTAGGGGCTGATGTACCGGTTTCTCAGGTAGCGCGTTAACACCAACCTCTCTAAGAGACCTTAGGAGAAGAAGCATGAAGGGCGCTATCGTTCTCGCAGCTGTCATCGCTGCTGTCGCTCTCGGCGCATGCCGGAAAGAAGTAGAGCATACACCGATGAAGCTGGGCGCGAGCGTACAAGACGTCGCTCGTTGAGCCGGAGCGATCGCTGCCCTTCGGCAGACGAATCGCAGGATTGGGGCTGTAGCGCGGCAGGTTGTCTGCCTTGCTACGGCCCTGGTTGTTTTTAAACGTCGCGTGGCTGTGTATTGCGGGGAAAAGCCGTCGCAGCCGATTGTCTAACGCCGCCGAAGCACGTTTCACCGGCAGGCGTCGCGGCGGACACATTTTTGAACGAAGCTTTCGCTAGATATTGCAATCGGATCGGAACTCGGCGTGCGGTGGAAACGCCGGTCGTCGCAAAAACAAGGGGGACGGCATGCGGCTGTCGAAGTGGCACAGAACGGGAGGCCCGGTGGTGGCGGCCGTCGCTGTGGCACTGCTGCTGGCGGCCTGCTCCAACACCCCCAAGCCCGAAAGCGAACTTGGGCGCAACAGCCCGGCAACGCCGGGGTCCTCGCGCGACTTTGCCGTCAATGTCGGCGATATCGTCTACTTTTCCACCGACAGCACGGACTTGACCCCCGAGGCCCAGCAAACGCTGACGAATCAGGCGCGGTGGTTGCAGCAATATTCGCAGTATTCGATCACCATCGAGGGCCACGCCGACGAGCGCGGCACGCGCGAATACAATATCGCCCTTGGCGCCCGACGGGCCCAGACCGTGCGCGACTTCCTGGCCCGCAATGGCATCAACGCCGGCCGCATCCGCACGATTTCCTACGGCAAGGAGCGTCCGGTGGCGGTTTGCAACGACATTTCCTGTTGGTCGCAGAACCGGCGCGCCCAGACCGTCCTCAATGGCCGCGCCGAGGCGCGCTCCTAGGCCCCGCGTCCCGGCCTGGCGCGGAGAGCTCCTGGGGCGAGGCCCCTGCGGGCGGCCTTGCTCACGCCACCTCCATCAAATTTTGGCCCTATTGCGGGCGCAGTGTGGCCGTGATGCATCAAGCGTGGGGGAACACGCCACATGCCATGCGGTCGATCGCTCGGCCTCGCCATCGTTCTGGCGGGCACGATTGGTTTTGGGTGTCCGTCGACGGGGGCGGCGCAGGAGCGCATGCAGCTCGGCGCCCCGGACGTGGTGGCGGCCGGGATCGGCCGCGACTTTCGCATGAGTGTCGGCGACCGTGTCTTTTTTGCTGACCGCAGCGTCGAGCTCAGCGCGCGGGCCCGCGCCGCGCTCGAGGCGCAGGCGCACTGGCTCAAACGCAAGCCGGGGCTCATCATCATTGTGGAGGGTCACGCCGACGACTCGGGCACCAGCGACGACAACATGGCCCTCTCACGCCAACGCGCCGACGCGGTGCGCCAGCGGCTGATCGAGCTTGGTGTTGCCACCGATCGCATTCGCGTCACCGCCTTCGGTCGCGACCAGACCGTCGCCGACTGCACGGGCTCCTTGTGTGCCGCCCAGAACCGGCGCGCGGTGACGGTCGTCAGGCCCGGCGCGCCCGCGCCGGCAGCGGCTCCCGGCAACGCGCGCAAGGCCGAAGGGGGCGGGGCACCGGGGCGGCCAGCGCCGGCCCGAGTGTTCTAGGGCCCGTGTCGCAAGCGAGGTGTTTAAGGCCAGCGCGCTCGAGCCACGGTGCTGGCGACCGGTTCTGAGCCAACTGATGCGAAGCGGGTCGTCTCGACAGGCCTTTCGGGCGTTGGTCCGGGGGCGGTGGTCTTGCTCCCGCCTGGAAGGCGTGGTGAAGAGGGCGGCAAAGCTTCACGGCGAAGGCGGGGCAATGGGAGCCAGCATGAGACGGTATGCCATCGGATGGTTGGGCGCGGCGGTGGCCGCACTGTTGGCAACGGCGCCCGTTCTCGCCCAACAAGGCCCCCCCGTGCAGCGACCGTTGCCCCCGCCGCAGCCAGCCCCGAAGGCGGCCGCGCCGCGCGATGCGGGGCCCGCCGGGGAGGCGGCGCTGCGCCAGCGCGTTGAACAGCTCGAGGAACAGCTGGTCGACATGCAGGTGGTCGTCGGCACGCTGGAGTCGCTCGCCAAAGGCGCGCCGGCCCCGGTCGGCATGGGCTCCCCCGGGCGCGGCAATGCCGGCGCCGCCGCCGCGCTCAATGCCACCGATGCGGGGCGTCTCGACAGCCTCGAGACCCAACTGCAGGCGCTGGCGGCGCAGCTTGAGAATTTGCAAGAGCAGATGCGCGCGCTCGCCGGCCGCAGTGGCGCCCTGCCGCCCGCCTCCAACTTTGCCAATGCCGAGCCGCCGAAAGGCGCGCGCACCGCCGAGGTGACCCCGCCGCCGGGGCGTCAAGGCTTTGGCGCGGTCACGGTCTCCCCGGGTGGCCAAGGCCAGCGCGATGATCTCGATCAGCTCCTGAGCCAACCCGGCGCGCCACCGTCCATGGCGGCGCCCTCCGTTGGCGGAGCGTTTGCCGCGGCGCCCTTCCCTGGCGGTGCCCCGCCGGAGGCGGACGTGGCGCCCAAACAGCTCTATGAGACGGCCTACGGTTATCTGCTGCAGCGCGACTATGGCGCAGCCGAAGCGGCGTTCGAAGATTTCCTGCAGCGTTTTCCCAGCGATCCGCTGGCCGGCAATGCCCAGTATTGGCTGGGCGAGTCGCTGTTTGTGCGGGGGCAATACCGGTCCGCGGCGGGTGCCTTCCTCAAGGGCTACCAGACCTATGGCCGCAACGCCAAGGCGCCCGAGAGCCTGCTCAGGCTCGCCATGTCGCTGCAACGTCTGGGGCAGAAGGATGCGGCCTGCTCGTCCTTCAACGAGCTGGCGAGCAAGTACCCGAGCGCTCCCCCGCACGTGAAGACGAGCGCCCAGGCCGAGCGACAGAAGGCGGGTTGCTGACGGCAGCTGCGCGCACCGGGGCCGGGCTCACCCGTGCTCGGGGCTTGCGGCCTCTTGCTGATGGCGAGCTTGGCGTGGTGATGGGTAGCTTGGCGTTGAGCCGCGATTCGGAGTTCGCCCGCGAGGCCTACCGGCCCGATGTGGACGGCCTGCGCGCGCTCGCCGTGCTCGCCATCTTTGCTTTCCATCTCGGGCTTGCCGGTTCCCCTGGCGGGTTCGTCGGCGTCGATGTGTTTTTCGTGATCTCGGGCTTCGTGATCACGCGCGGCGTGCTGCTCGAGATCGACGAGCAGCGCTTCTCGCTCAAGGATTTTTACCTGCGGCGTGCGCGCCGCATTCTGCCGGCGCTGATCGTGACGCTGCTCTTAACGCTCCTCGCTGGCTGCATCATCCTGTCGCCATCCGAGACGGCCGAGTTTGCCGGCAGTGCCTTGGCGAGCATGGTCTCGGCGGCCAATGTCTTCTTTCACGACCGCACCAACTACTTCGCCGACGCCGCCCACTACCGACCGCTCCTGCATACCTGGTCGCTGAGCTTGGAGGAGCAGTTCTATCTGCTGTTTCCGCTGCTCCTGGGCCTGCTCGTCATACGCGCTGGGCAGGCGCCGGCGCGCGTGCTGGCGCTGCTTGTCCTGCTGTCGCTGGGCTGGTGCGTGGTGGCGGGCCTGTTCCGGGCACGCCATGCCTTTTACATGCCGATGGCGCGCTTCTGGGAGCTCGGCGCGGGGGCGTTGGTCGCCTGCGCGGAGGCGCACCGGTTCAAGGTCCCGCAACCCACGCTGACGGGGGTGGCGGGGTTGGCTGGGATCGCCGCCAGCGTGGCTCTGCTGGATGGACCGGAGACCCCGACCTGGATGATGCTCGAACCGGTCGCGGCCGCCGCTGCCGTCATCCTGTCGGGCACCGCCGGCGCCGGCCCAGTGCATCGGCTGTTGTCGACGAGGAGCGTGGTGGCGATCGGCCGCCTATCCTATGCGATCTATCTGCTGCATTGGCCCGTTATCGTGTTTTGACGCATGTGCGTTGCCCGACCGCTCAACGGCCTCGAGCAGCTCGCGATCCTGGTCGGCATTCTGATGGCGGCCCAGCTGCTGTGGCGGTTCGTCGAAAAGCCGTTCCGCGCCGGCAGCGGGCTTGCCAACGCCACGGCCATGACGGCGATCGGGGTCGGTTGCCTTGCCGTGCTCGCCTTGGGCCTGCTCTTGCGCGCCGATCGTGCGAGCCTGTGGAGATTGAGCGAACCTGCGCGCCGTTCCGTCGGCGAACTGCGCACCGCAGCCAAAGTCCAGGCCGCCCTGCCGCCGGGATGCCAGCTGGCTTGGCGACGCGCCGGATGGCGCCAGGGCCTGCCGCTGGTCGCCGCAGCCGAGCGACGGCTCCGATTCGGTCATTTGGGGTGATTCGCATGCGGGGGCGCTGGCACCCGAATTGGCGCAGGCGTTGTTGGCCTCGCGCGATTTCAACTCGGCGGTGCTCCTCAGCATGCCCCACTGTCCGCCGCTGAAAGGGGTGTCCTTGTGGGGCCCCAAGGTCGACGGCGATTGTGCAAGCTTCGTCACCGCCGTCTTGGCCGCAATCGCCAAGCACAGGCCGAAGCTGGTCGTGGTCGCGGGCCGCTGGGCCAACTTTTCCTCCGACGTGCGCTCACCCGGCGATGGTGGGCAAGCCGGTCGCATCGCCGATGCCGACAGCGGCCAACCCATCGGCCTCGCCGAGGCGCTGCGCCGGACGCTCGATCAGCTGGCCCGGCACGTGGAGCACATCGTTCTGATCGGGCCGGTGCCCGAACTCGAATACAATGCGCCGGCAACCCTGGTGCGCGCCCTGCGGGGGCTGTCCGAGCTGCCGGCGGTCCGGCGCCCAGACTTCGAGCGCCGCCAGCGCCTGGTGCTGGCCGCGCTCGCCGACGTCGCCGCGGCGGGGCGCGCGTTGGTGCTCTATCCGCATGCCGTCTTGTGCGATCGGGTAACCTGTGCGGTCGCCGACGGCGTGCGGCCGCTCTATAGCGACGACGACCATTTGAGCGCCTTTGGCGCCGAGCGCGTGGCTCGCGCCTTGGCCCCGCGCTTGCTAAAGTCGCTAGCAGTTCCGGTCGGCACGTCCGGTTCGCCCTGACGGCGCGGCCCCCACAGGGAACCGCCGGCAACGGCCGCCAAGGCGGCGTGCCTCGCGGCGCATGAGGCCCATGACTTCGGTTGATCTTTCGATTGAGCTTGCTCGGCTCGACGGTCTGTTCGGCGACCTGATCGGCAAAGCCGGCGCCGGCGTGGCGCTCGCGGTCTCCGGCGGCAGCGACAGTACTGCGCTCATGGTTTTGTTTGCGGAATGGCTGGCGCGGAACGGACAAACGCCGACCGACGTCTTCGTCCTCACCGTCGATCACGGCCTGCGCCCGCAATCGCGGGCTGAGGCCGAGTGGGTGGCGCAGATGGCCGCGGGGCTGGGGTTTCGCCATGCCATTTTGCCTTGGACCGGGCCCAAGCCGAAAACCGGCGTGCAGGCGGCCGCGCGTGCCGCGCGCTACCGTTTGCTGGCACAGTTCATGGGCACCACCGGCCTCGGCGTGCTGGCGACCGCCCACACCGCCGATGACCAGGCCGAAACGCTGCTGATGCGCTTGGCGCGCGGCAGCGGTCTCGACGGCCTCGCCGCCATGGCGCCAAGGGCGCCGCTCGATGCCCTAACGCCTGCCCTTGAAGGAGACATGGTGCTGGCGCGGCCGCTGCTCGGTATCGCCAAGGCGGCCCTCACGGCGGCCCTTGAGGCGCGCGGCGTGCCCTGGTTGGACGATGCGAGCAATAGCGCGCTCGTGTTTGAGCGCAGCCGATGGCGGGCGGCTGGCGATACGCTCGCCCGCTTAGGCCTGAAGCGGGACAGTTTGGCCTTGAGCGCGCGGCGTCTGCAACGCGCGCGCGCCGCCCTCGATTGGGCGCTGGCGGAGTTTTGCGCCGCCGCGGCCGGTCGCTACCGGGTCGATCCGTGCGGCTTCATCAGCATCGATGGGGAGGCCTGGCGGGCGCTGCCAGGCGAACTCAAACTGCGGGTGCTGGCGCGGGGAATTGCCGCGGCGGGCGGCGCCGGCCACCCCCTGCCGCTGGCCAAACTCGAGGCGCTCGCCGACAGGCTCGCCCGCTCGACGGCGGGGCGATGGACCCTGGCGCGGACCGCCATCCGCGCCGCGCCGGGCACGATCGTGCTCGAGCGCGAACCGGGTCGCAGGCCGTGCCCGGAACTCGCCCTGGCGCCCGGGCAGCGGCGGCTCTGGGACGGCCGCTTTTGGGTGGCGGCCGGGCCTGAGCTTGGCTTTTCGGTCGCCGTGCGCGCCCTGGGTCCGGCGGGGCTCGCGGCGCTGCGCCGTCAGGCGCCGCTGCCCCTTGCCGTGCCATCGGGGAGCTTGCGCGCCTTGCCGGGCTTTTGGACCGAGGCGAAGCTAGTTGCCGTCCCAAGCCTCGCCTTCCCGCAGGTTGGCGGCGTGCTTTCGGCGACCTTTGCCCCGCTGGCCGGCCCCGCGGGGGACCGGGTTGGCGATCGGTGGGAGGGTTCGCCCGGCCCTGTCGGCCCTTAGGCTTTGGGGCCCCGCCGTCGGCTTGTTGCCGCAACCTTGCCCCGTTTCGGGGCGGTGGTTGAGCAAAAAGCGCGCCGGCGGGAGCCTAAACTTGGCAAAGTAGTAAGAGGCCCCTATGTTAAAGTGCACGACGGGCCCGGGGATCATGCCGGCAGCGTGCAACAGCTGGGATCGCGGCGGCGGTTTGGCGTCCCAGGCCATCAAGGATACTCGATGAACTCGAATTTCCGGAACCTTGCCATCTGGGTCGTGATCGTCCTGTTGTTGATGGCTCTTTTCAATTTGTTCCAGAATCCGAGCCAAAGTCGCCGCGGTAACGAAATCAGCTATTCTGAATTCCTGGCCGGCGTCGACAGCGGCAGCGTCTCGGAAGTGACGATCGCCAAGCATCGCATCACCGGTTCCTTCCGTGACAAGAGCAGCACCTTCACCACGGTGGCGCCCGACGACCCCAGCCTGGTCGAGCGGCTGACCAAAAAGGGCGTGAAGATTACCGCCAAGCCGCCCGAGGAGGACGTGCCGTCCATTCTGGGCGTGCTGGTGAACTGGTTCCCGATGCTGCTCTTGATCGGCGTGTGGGTGTTTTTCATGCGCCAAATGCAGTCCGGCGGCGGCCGGGCCATGGGATTTGGCAAGTCGAAGGCCAAACTTTTGACCGAGCGGCATGGGCGCGTCACCTTTGAGGACGTGGCCGGCGTCGACGAGGCAAAGTCCGATCTGCAGGAAATTGTCGAGTTTCTTCGCGATCCGCAAAAATTCCAACGCCTTGGCGGACGCATTCCGCGTGGCGCCCTGCTGGTCGGCCCGCCAGGGACCGGCAAGACGCTGATCGCGCGCGCCGTCGCCGGGGAAGCCAACGTGCCCTTCTTCACGATTTCGGGCTCCGATTTCGTGGAGATGTTCGTGGGCGTCGGCGCCTCGCGCGTGCGCGACATGTTCGACCAGGCCAAGAAAAACGCCCCCTGCATTATTTTCATCGACGAGATCGATGCGGTCGGTCGCCACCGTGGCGCGGGCCTCGGCGGCGGCAACGACGAGCGCGAGCAGACCCTCAACCAGCTGCTGGTCGAGATGGATGGCTTCGAGGCCAACGAGGGCATCATTATCCTGGCGGCGACCAACCGCCCGGACGTGCTCGATCCGGCGCTGCTGCGTCCCGGTCGTTTCGACCGCCAGATTACGGTGCCCAATCCCGACGTGGCGGGCCGCGAGAAGATCCTGCGCGTGCATATGCGCAAAGTGCCGTTGGCCCCCGACGTCGATCCCAAGGTCATCGCCCGCGGTACGCCCGGCTTTTCCGGTGCCGACCTCGCCAACCTGGTGAACGAGGCGGCGCTGTTGGCGGCGCGGCGCAACAAGCGGCTGGTGACGCAGGCCGAATTCGAGGACAGCAAGGACAAGGTGATGATGGGCGCCGAGCGCCGCTCCATGATCATGACCGAAGAGGAAAAGCTCGCCACCGCCTATCACGAAGGCGGCCACGCGCTCGTCAATCTGTTGGTGCCGGGCAACGATCCGCTGCACAAGGTCACCATCATTCCGCGCGGGCGCGCCCTTGGCGTGACCATGAGCCTGCCCGAGCGCGACAAGCTCTCCTATTCCAAGCAATGGTGTGAGGCGCGCATCGCCACCATGTTCGGCGGCCGGGTGGCCGAGCAGCTCGTGTACGGTGAGGACCACCTCAACACGGGGGCCTCCAGCGATATCATGCAGGCGACCGAGCTCGCCCGACGCATGGTGACCGAGTGGGGCATGAGCGATAAATTGGGTCCCCTGCGCTACAACGAGAACCAGCAAGAGGTGTTTCTCGGCCACGCCATCACGCAGCGCCAGAACATGTCCGAGGACACCGCCCGGCTGATCGATGAAGAGATCCGCCGCATTGTTACGGAGGGCGAGCGCAAGGCGCGCGAGGTGCTCGGGGGCAACCGCGACAAGCTCGAGGCGATCACCCAGGCGTTGATGGAGTACGAGACCATCAGCGGCGAGGAAGTGAACGCGCTGATGCGCGGCGAAAAGATCGTGCGTGCGAATGACGACGAGGAGTCGAAAGGACCGGCTGGACCGGCGGTGCCGGCGGCCGGCAAGATGCGGCCGTCGCGGCCGGAACCAGGTCCCGGCGGCCTGGAGCCACAGCCGCAAACGTAAAATGGACGATGGGCGGCCCCGCGTGGGGCCGCGCTGCTGAGGCGCCTTCCTTTCGTCCTTTTTGCCTCGCTTTGTTTGGTATCAAGCGTGGGGTTGCGTATGACGCGCCGCTAACGGCGGCCGGTTTTTTTGTTTGTTGCTCGCGGGGGGTGACGGCTCGGCGCACATGATCGAGGGGGCGTCGTGAAGAGGACGGGCGGGCAAGGGGCAAAGCGGGTGGAAACCACCATCCGTCCGAGCACCACACGCACGTCGAGCAGGCGGCCGCCGGCGGCGGTGCAGCCCTGGCGCGGCGGTGGCCTGCTGCTGGCCAAGGCGCTGGGGATCAGCAGCGTCCTGCTGCTGTTGGCAGGCGGTCTATTCTATGCGCGGCTGCTGCACGGGCCGGTGCCGTTGGCATTCCTGGTCGAGCCGCTGCAGCGGGCGATCGCCGAGGAGTTGGCGGGCTTCGCCGTCGAGATCGACGACGTCGCCGCGCGGCTCAACGATCGCCATCAGCTCGAATTCGAGCTGAGCAATGTCCGCATCGCCGACAGCACCAATGCGCCATTGGCGGTGGCGCCCTCGGCGACGTTTTCCATCAGCCGCCGGGCGCTGCTGCAGGGGCGGATCGCGCCCGAAAGCGTCGATTTGATCTCGCCGCGGCTTCTGCTCTATCTGGGCGAGGACGGCAAGCTGTCGTTGCAGTTTTCCGCCCCGGCGGAGGCCGCCGAGCCCGACAAGCGCCAAGGGGCGGGCGGCGCCAGTCAGCGCAAATCGAGCGCGTCGGCCAGCGCCGCGGAGCTCAGCGACGGCAGCCTCGGCCGCATCGATCTCATCAAGATGCTGTCGGAGGCCTCGGCGCGGGCGCGCCGGCGCGAATATGCCACCGCCTATTTGCGCGAGGTCGGGCTGCGCTCGGCCACCCTGATCGTCGACAATGGCAGCCGCAAGAGCATCTGGCGCCTGCCGGAGCTCGACGTCGATCTCGACCATCGCCGCAGCCGCAGTTCGATTGCCGGCCGCGCCAAGGTCGAATCGCTGGCCGGGCCGTGGAGCCTCAACTTCCGCACCTTCGAGGCCGAGAAGGCCGGAACGCTGCAGCTCGCCGTTTCGGTGCAGAACCTGGTGCCGCGCGGCTTGGCGCGCACCTTGCCGCATTTGGCCGCGCTCGAGGGCTTCGATTTGCCGGTATGGGGTGAGGCCTATCTCGATCTTTCCAGCGACGGCGATATCTTGGGGGGCCGGATCGGCATCGATGCGGCGCCGGGAACCGTGGCGCTGCCCTGGCTGGCGGAAACACCCTTTGGCATCGATGGCGGGCATCTGGAAATCTCCTACCAGAGCGGCGCGCGTCGCTTTGAAATTGCCCCCTCGGTGCTGGTGTGGGGCGACAGCCGCCTGCAGTTTGCCGGCAGCGTCCAGCACGACGCGCACGCCCCGGAAGGGCCCGCCTGGGCCTATGCGTTCAAATCCGAGGGTGGTTGGATCGGCGCGGAGCTGCCCGCCCACGAGCGCCTGCCGATCGACGATTGGTCGGCGCAGGGCTTTCTCGCGCCCGAGCGCGGCCGCGTCGTGCTCAGTCAATTCCTGCTGCGGGCCGGCGGCGCCGAAGTGAGTGCGGAAGGCGACGTTGCCGGCATGGGCAACGCGCCGACGGCACGGCTGGAAGGCAAGCTCGGGGCCATGCCGGAAAAAACCTTCAAGGCCCTATGGCCCGCGGCGCTGGCGCCGCAGAGCCGCGCCTGGATCGGCCAGCGCCTCGTGCGCGGGCAGCTGCAGGGCGGCACCTTCAAGCTGACCTCCGGGGAAGGCTCCCAGGGCGGGGAGCGCTCGGCGCGCCAGAGCGCGGCGGACCGCGTCTCGCTCACCCTGGTGGGGAGCGATCTGGCGCTCCGCTTGAGCGATCACTGGCCGGCGCTCGAACTGCCGCGGGCGCTGGCGCGTCTCGATGGTCACACCTTTGAGGTGTCGGCGCCCGAGGCGGCCTTTGTCGCCAGCGACGGGCGCCGCATCACCGTCAAGGGCAACTTCAGCGTCGACATGCAAGAGCCCATGCCGCGCACCGGCCACATCACGGCAAAAACGCAAGGGCCGGTGTCGTTGGCCTTGGAGATGCTGGCGCAGGAACCCTTCAATGTGCTCGAGGACAGCGGGCTCAACCCGGCGACGGTTGATGGCAAACTCGAGGCCCAGCTTTCGCTGGCGCTGCCTCTGCAGCACACGCTGGCGCCCGCCGACCTGAAAATCGACGGCAAGGCGCGCATCAGCGATGGCCGCATGCCGCAGGTGTTTCCGCCCTACGACGTCAACGGCGCCAATATCGTGTTGGAGGTGACGGGTACGGCCGTGGAGGCGCGCGGCGACATGCTGATCAAGGGCGTGCCGATCAAGGCCAACTGGCAGCACGTGTTCGGCGTGCCGCGGGACAAGCAGCCGCCGCTTACGCTCACCGCCAGCCTCGATGCCAACGATCGCACGCAACTCGGCCTCGACGTTAACGAAATCGTGCAGGGTGAGCTCGCCGCCGAGATCACGGTGGCGCGCGATCAACGCAATGAACAGCGCGTGCACTTGCGCGCCGATCTGGCCAACGCCGAGATCGTGCTCGACAGCATCGCCTGGAAGAAGCCCAAGGGACGCGCCAGCACCTTCCAGTGCGATGTCGTCAGGAACGGCACGACGCATCCGATCGAGCTGATGAACGTGCAGCTGGTCGGCGACAACGTGGCAATCGAGGGCTGGATGGGCGTGGGGCCGGACAACCGCGTCCGCGAGTACCGTTTCCCCAATTTCTCGATCAACGTCATCACCAGCCTCCAGGCGCACGGCAAGCTGCGCAGCGACGGGGTTTGGGAGGTGACGGCCAAAGGGCCGCGCTATGACGGCAGGGATCTGTTTCAATCGTTCTTTGATGTCTCCGGCCTCCACGATCGCGAGAACAAGGCGCGCCCGGGCCTGGATCTGCGCGCCGAGATCGATACCGTGGTCGGCCACAACGACAGTGCGCTGCGCAACGTCAAGGTGTGGCTGCAAAAGCGCAACAACAAGCTGACGGCGCTCGATACGCGCGGCGCGCTGGAGGGCAACAAGACTTTCGCCGCCGTGCTGCGGCCCGAGCCCGGGCAAGCGCGGCTGCTGCGCGCCGAGGCCAACGATGCCGGGCAGCTGTTCAAGCTGGTGGGGTTTTATACCAGCGCGGTCGGCGGCAGCATGAACCTCGAGGTCAACCTCGAAGGCGCGGGCGTGGCCCAGCGCACCGGCACGCTTTGGGCCAAGAATTTCGTCTTGCTCGGCGACGCCGTCGGCGGCGATGTGCTGGTGCAGCAGGCCGACGGCGCCGTGCGGCCGATCGGGCCGGCGGACAGGCGCGGCATCGTGCGCGAGCAATTTGCCTTCGATACGCTGCGCGTGCCCTTTTCGGTGGGGCACGGACAGTTTCTGCTCAACGAGGCCCGGCTCGAGGGCCCAGTGCTCAGCGCCAATATGCGCGGCAAGATCGATTTCCGCTCGCAAAATCTCAACGTCGGCGGCACCTTCACGCCGCTGGCGGGGCTCAACACCATGTTTCGTGGGCTGCCGCTGTTCGGTCCCTTGTTGACGGGGCCGCGCGGCGATGGCGTGTTTGCAATGACGTTCGCCATTCAAGGCACGATGAGCTCGCCGCAAATCATCGTCAATCCGTTCTCCGTGATTACGCCCGGCGTGACGCGGGAGATCATGCAAATGGCGCCCGAAACGCAACGCATCGTGCCGCGCGACAGGCCGCAGGGGCGCAGCGAAGCCGCCCCACGCGCGTCGAGCGCACCGGCGACGGCGACCTCCAACAGCGGCTTTGAGCCTCGGGTGCAGCCCGAGATCGGCGGCGGTTGGTCGGCCGAGGGCGAGCCGGCCGCCCCCGCCAAGAAGCGCTAGCGCCGGCGCGGGCGTCGCCGCGACCTTTGTTGCAAGCGCACCGCGTGCCATAGTTCGCCCAAGCGCCGCGGCCGCGGCGCTTGGGCTTTGGCATCAGCGGGCCGATCGTGCCTCGCACGGGGAACGGGCCGATCGTGCCTCGCACGGGGAACAAGATGGACAAGCGTAAACTCGGAAATTCGGGGCTTGAGATTGCGCCGCTGATCTTCGGCGGCAACGTCCTGGGCTGGACGGCGGACGCGGCGGCCTCCTTCAAGCTGCTCGACGGTTTCGTTGCGGCCGGCTTCGACTGCATCGATACCGCCGACGTCTACTCCAAATGGGTGCCCGGTCATCGCGGCGGTGAATCCGAAACCATTATCGGCGATTGGCTCAAGGCGCGCGGCAACCGAAGCAAGCTCATCATCGCCACCAAGGTCGGCATGGAAATGCCGGGCATCGGCCAGGGCCTGCGCCGGGCCTACATCATGGCGCGGGTGGAGGAGTCGCTCAAACGCCTGCAGACCGACTATATCGATCTTTACCAGTCCCATAGCGACGACAAGGAAGCCCCGCTGGAGGAAACGCTCGGCGCCTATCAGCGGCTGATCGAACAAGGCAAGGTGCGCGCCATCGGCGCATCGAACTACGAGGCCCCGCGACTGGCGGCGGCGCTTAAGACGAGCGCCGCCGACAAGCTGCCGCGCTATGAGACCCTACAGCCGCTCTATAATCTATCCGATCGCGCCCCGTTCGAGAGCGCACTTGCGCCGCTATGCGTGCGCGAGAACGTCGGCGTCATTCCCTACTACGCGCTCGCCGCCGGTTTCCTCACCGGCAAATACCGTTCGGAGGCCGACTTTTCCAAAAGCCCGCGCGGGGCGCGCATGGCGAGCTATCTCAACGACCGCGGCCGGCGCATCCTCGCGGCCCTCGACCGGGTGGCGGCGCGCTTTGGCGCCAAACCCGGTCAGGTGGCGCTGGCCTGGCTGCGCGACCGTCCGGCGGTGACGGCGCCGATCGCCAGCGCCACCAGCATGGTCCAGCTCGAGGAGTTGACGGCTGGGATCAGGCTTCGGCTCGATCAGGCGGCGACCGATGAGCTCGACAGGGCGAGCGCATGATGGGTGGCCATGCTGGGTGTCGGCGGGGGTCGAGCCGTCGCGCTCGGCCTCGCCCGCCCGAGCCCTAGACCGCCTTTAGCAGCACATGGCGCTTGCGGCCGAGCGAAAGCTTGACGACGCCGTCGGCCAGGTCTTTGGGCGTGAGTTTGGCATTGGGGTCGCTGAGGGCCGTGTCGTTGACGCGCAGCCCGCCACCCTCGATTTGGCGCCGCGCCTCGCCGTTGGATTTGACGAGCCCGGCCTGCACGAATGCCGCCAGCACGCCGAGCCCGGCGGCGAGTTCGGCCGTGGCGATCTCGACGGTGGGCAGGCCCTGGCTGGTGGCGCCCTTCTCAAAGGTCTCCTGGGCGGTTGTTGCCGCGGCTTCGGCGGCATCGCGGCCATGCAGCAGGGCAGTTGCCTCGGTGGCAAGCACCTTCTTGGCCTCGTTGATCTCCGCACCCTTGAGCGCCGCCAACTTGGCGATCTCGGCCAAGGGCAGAAGCGTGAACAGTTTGAGGAAGCGCGCAACGTCGCCGTCCTCGGTATTGCGCCAGAACTGCCAGTAGTCGTAAACGGCAAGCAGATCCCGATTGAGCCAGACCGCGCCGGCCGCGGTTTTGCCCATTTTGGCGCCCGAGGCCGTGGTCAGCAGCGGGCAGGTCAAGGCGTACAGTTGCTGGGTTCCCATGCGCCGGCCGAGATCGATGCCGGTGACGATGTTGCCCCACTGGTCCGAGCCGCCCATCTGCAGGTTGCAGCCGTAGCGCTTGGCCTGTTCGACAAAATCGTAGGCCTGCAACAGCATGTAGTTGAACTCGATGAAGGACAGCTCCTGGTCGCGCTCCAGGCGAAGTTTGGCCGAGTCCATGGTGAGCATGCGATTGACCGAGAAATGTCGACCCACATCGCGCAAGAACTCGATATAGTTGAGCGGGGCCAGCCACTCGGCGTTGTCGAGCATCAGCGCCGGCCTGTCGCCGTCGCCGAACTGCAAGAAGCGAGCGAACACCCCCTTGATGGCGTCCTTGTTGGCCTCGATCGTGGCGATGGGAAGGATGCGTCGGGTCTCGTCCTTGCCGGAGGGATCGCCGACCCGGGTGGTGCCGCCGCCCATCAGCGCAATGGGCTTGCCGCCCGTCTTCTGCAGCCAGGTGAGCATCATGATCGAGATCAGGTGGCCGATGTGCAGGGATGGCGCGGTGCAATCGTAGCCGACGTAAGCGACGACCTCGCCGGCCAGCGCCAGGCGATCGAGGCCGTCGAAGTCGGAGCACTGGTGGATGTAGCCGCGCTCGGCAAGCGTCCGGAGAAAGTCCGATTGGTGTTGGCGCATGGTGCGGGCGGCGGAGTGCAAAGGGCTGACGGCGATCGCGTTGACACCGCCTACACGTTTCAGGCGCCGAAGGCGAGCGGAACATACGAGGGGAGCCCGCAATGGCCAAAATGATGCGTGCGCTCGGCCTGATGAGCGGCACCTCGATGGACGGCATCGACGTTGCCCTGATCGAGACCGACGGAGCCGATCGCGCCAAGCGCGGCGCCTTTGCCAGCTACCCGTACGATGCGGCCTTCCGCCAGCGCCTGCGCGAAGCGATCGGCACGGCGGCCGGCCTTGCCGGCCGGCACGAGCGACCGGGCAACTTGGCCACGGTTGAGGCCGAGCTCACGCAATTGCATGCCGAGGCGGTCCAGCGCTTGTTGGCCGAGGCAGGCACGGCGCCGGCGCAAATCGATGTCGCCGGCTTTCACGGCCACACCGTCCTGCACGCGCCCGAGCGCGGCTTGACGGTCCAGCTCGGCGATGGCGCCGGCTTGGCGCGGCGGCTCGCGATCGACGTGGTCTATGACCTGCGCGCGGCGGATGTGGCGGCCGGCGGCCAAGGGGCCCCGCTCGCCCCGGCCTATCATGCGGCGCTGATGGCGCGGCAGCGGCGGCCGGTTGTGATCGTCAACATCGGCGGGGTTGCCAACGTCACCTGGATCGGTGCGGCGGGCGAATTATTGGCGTTCGACACCGGGCCCGGCAATGCCATGATCGATGATTTTATGCAGCGCCGGCAAGGCCTGGCGCGCGACGAGGACGGGCGGCTCGCCGCCAGCGGGCGGGCGCGCGGCGAACTCGTCACCCAATACCTGCGCCATGCCTATTTCGGCGAGCGGCCACCCAAGTCGCTCGATCGCAATGCCTTCGGGCTCGAGCTTCTCGCCGGGCTCGGCGACGCCGACGGCGCGGCGACGCTGACGGCCTTCACGGTTGAGAGCATCGCCCGCGCGCGCGAGCATTTTCCCGAACAACCCCACCTCTGGATCGTGTCCGGTGGCGGCCGTCGCAACAAGACCTTGATGGCGATGCTGGCGGGGCGGGTCGAGGCCGCGGTGGCGCCGGCCGAGGTGGCCGGCATCGACGGGGACGCAATGGAGGCTGAGGCGTGGGCCTATCTCGCCGTGCGCGCGCTCAAGGGCCTGCCGATCAGCTTTCCCGGCACGACGGGCGTGCCGGCGCCGCTATCGGGCGGTGTCATCGCCCGCAGCGCGCCGCTGCCGCGCAGCGGCCCCGCTGTTTGAGACCCCGCGGCTCGCCATCCGATTGCGCGGGGCCAAGTCGCGCGCGCACCCCAAGGCGCTCAGGTCAGCGGGCCGGCTTATTCCTTGCGTTCCTGCTCGAGCTCGACGATGCGGCGGTCGACATAAGCGCCGGTGACGGTTACGAGCTCATCGATCTTGTCTTGGAAAAAGTGATTGGCCTCGGGCACCACCGCGTGCTCGATTTTCACGCCCTTTTGTACCTTGGTCTTGGCTGCCAGCTCGCCGACCGAGGCGGAGGGGACGACCCGATCGCGCTCGCCGTTCACGAACAAACCCGAGGAGGGGCACGGCGCCAGGAAGCTGTAGTCATAAAGGTTGGCCGGCGGCGCCACGCAAATAAAGCCGTCGATTTCGGGTCGCCGCATCAAGAGCTGCATGGCGATCCAGGTGCCAAACGACACCCCGGCAATCCAGCAGGAGCGCGAATCGGGGTTTTGCAGCTGCAGCCAGTCGAGCGCGGAAGCCGCATCGGAAAGCTCGCCCGGTCCGTTGTCGAAGTAGCCTTGGCTGCGTCCCACCCCGCGGAAATTGAAACGCAACACGGAAAATCCGCGCTCGACGAAGAGATAGTAGAGGGCATAGACCACCTGGTTGTTCATCGTGCCGCCGAACTGGGGATGCGGGTGCAGGATGAGGGCGATCGGGCTGTTGCTGCCGGCTTCATGGTGATAGCGGGCTTCGAGGCGTCCGGCGGGCCCGTTGATGATCAGCTCAGGCATCGGTGACTATTTTCTCGCGAGGCTAGGGATGAGCGTGAGGACGGGGCTGTGGGCAGCACCGCCAGGAGCCGCAAATAAACTTGACTTGCGTGCTCGGAATTTCCATATATCCATGAAGTTTAGAACAGTTCGAAAGAGCTGGAGGGCTTGCCCCTCGGGCGGGAACTGCTCAGGGCTCGTGTCATAGCACGGCCAGGGGTGGCCAACGCAAGAGGAAGCAACAACAGGGGGCGGGGGCCGGCGCCTGAAGAGGGTCGGGCACCTGAAGAGGGGCCGGCGCCTGAAGAGGGGCGGGCTTGAAGAGGGCGCGGGCACCTGCAGCCGTGGAGTTGCCGTCGTGGAGTTGAACACCAAGGGCCGCTACGCCGTCATGGCCATGGCGGATCTCGCCAAGTACGGCGCCGGCGAGGCGCTGCCGCTGTCGGCGATCGCCGAACGCCAACAGCTTTCACTGGCTTATCTGGAGCAGCTGTTCGTCAAGCTGCGGCGCGCCCAGCTGGTGGAGAGCGCGCGCGGGCGTTCGGGCGGCTATCGTTTGGGCCGGCCCGCGGCCAGCATCAGCGTTGCCGAGATCATGGCCGCGGTCGAGGAGGGGGTGCGCATGACGCGCTGCCACGGCGAGGCGGCGACCCCGTGCGTGGCGGGCCGGCGCTGTCTCACGCACGGGCTCTGGGACGCGCTCGGTGAACAGATTTCGGCTTTCCTCGACAGCATCACCTTGGCCGAGGTGATCGAGGGTATTCCGCAGGCCAAGCAGGCCAAGCGGGCCGGCGGTCGGCCAGCGCTGCAGGTGGCGGCAAAATGAGCGGCGGGCGGACCTATCTCGACTGGAACGCGACGGCGCCGTTGCGGCCTGAGGCGCGCGCGGCCATGCTGGCGGCGCTTGATTGCGTCGGCAATGCCTCCTCGCCGCACGCCGAAGGGCGTCGCGCCCGCGCCCTGATGGAAGGCGCGCGCGAACAAATTGCCGCTTGCCTCGGGGCCGACCCCCGGCGCGTCAGCTTTACCTCGGGGGCGACGGAGGCCGCCAATTGGCTGCTGCGGCCCAACATCGGCCCCCCCTCGAGCAAGCCGCTCGACCTGCTGCTGGTGGCGGCGACCGAGCATGCCTGCGTGCTTGAGGGCAATCGCTTTCCCACCGGGCGGGTTGAGCACATCCCCGTCGACGGCGATGGCATTGTCGACTTGGCCTGGTTGGAGCGGCGCCTCGGCGAGGCGGCGGCACGGCAGGGTCCCGGCACGACGCTGGTGGCGGTGCAGGCCGCCAACAACGAGACCGGCGTGCTGCAGCCGTTGGCGCCGATTGCCGGCGTGCTGGCCGTGGCGAAAGCGCCCTGGGTGTGCGACGCGGTGCAGGCGGCGGGGCGCATGCGCCTCGACGTCAAGGCCATTGGCCGCGGCGCGCTCTTCCTTTCCGGGCACAAGCTCGGCGGCCCCAAGGGCGTCGGTGCCGTGGTCTTTTGCAGCGACGATTTTTATCCCGAAGCGCTGTTGCGCGGCGGCGGCCAGGAGCGGCGCCGGCGCTCGGGCACCGAGAATGTCGCCGCCATTGCCGGTCTCGCGGCCGCACTGGCGGCGGCGACATCGGAAGCCGACGCGGCAGGCCGACGCAGCCAGCGCTTGCAGCGGCGCTTCGAGACCGGCCTGCGCAGCCTTAGCTCCGAGGCGGTAATCTTCGGTGAGGCCGTGCCCAGGCTCGCCAATACGACCTGCTTCGCGTTGCCGGGAATTGCCGCCGAGACGGCGCTGATCGCGCTCGATTTGGACGGCGTGGCGGTGAGCTCGGGGTCGGCATGCTCCTCGGGCAAGGTCGCAAATAGCCACGTGCTGGAGGCCATGCAAGCGGCACCGGCGTTGCGGGCTTCGGCCCTGCGCGTCAGCAGCGGGCGCGCCAGTGGCGAAGCGGAGATCGACGCCTGCCTTGCGGCATTGCGCCGGCTCGTTGAGGGGCAGGCCAAACGCCATCTCCAAAGGGCAAAGGGCGCGCGCAAGGTGGCATGAGCCTGGCCGTGAGAGGAGCCTGGCTGGCAAAGGATTGTGAGCTAAGCAAAGGATTGTGAGCTAAGCGGAGACCGGAATGGCAGCAGTTCAACAGACGATCGATCAGGTCCGAAGGATCGACGTCGACCAATACAAGTACGGTTTCGAAACGACGATCGATACCATCAAGGCCCCCAAGGGTCTCGATGAGGAGACCGTGCGTTTCATCTCGCGCAAAAAGGGCGAACCCGGCTGGATGCTGGAATGGCGACTGGAGGCCTATCGGCGCTGGAAGACCATGACCGAGCCGACCTGGGCCAACGTGCGCTATCCCAAGATCGATTTCCAAAACCTGCACTACTATGCCGCGCCAAAGTCGAGCGAAGGGCCAAAGAGCCTGGAGGAGGTGGATCCCGAGCTCTTGCGCACCTACGAGAAGCTCGGGATCCCGCTCAGGGAGCGCGAGATTCTGGCCGGGGTCAAAGGCGCCCGGGTGGCCGTCGACGCCGTGTTCGACAGCGTCTCGGTGGTGACGACCTTCAAGGCGGAGCTGGCCAAGGCCGGGGTGATCTTTTGCTCGATTTCGGAGGCCCTGCGCGAGCACCCGCAGCTGGTGCAAAAGTACTTGGGTTCGGTGGTGCCACAGTCGGACAACTTTTATGCGGCGCTCAACTCGGCGGTGTTCTCCGACGGCTCGTTCGTCTACGTGCCTGCGGGCGTGCGCTGCCCGATGGAGCTGTCGACCTATTTCCGGATCAACGAGAAGCAGACCGGCCAGTTCGAGCGCACCTTGATCATCGCCGACAAGGGCGCCTACGTCTCGTATCTGGAGGGCTGCACGGCGCCGATGCGCGATGAGCATCAGCTGCACGCCGCCGTCGTCGAGCTGATCGCTTTGGATGAGGCGGAGATCAAGTACTCGACGGTGCAGAACTGGTACCCGGGCGACAAGGACGGCAAGGGCGGCATTTACAACTTCGTCACCAAGCGCGGCGACTGTCGCGGCCGCAATTCCAAGATTTCTTGGACCCAGGTCGAGACCGGATCGGCGATCACCTGGAAGTATCCCAGCTGCATCCTGCGCGGCGACGGCGCGCGCGGCGAATTTTATTCGATCGCCATTTCCAACGGCTATCAGCAGGTCGATAGCGGCACCAAGATGTTGCACCTCGGCGCCAACACCTCCAGCCGCATCATCTCCAAGGGCATCGCGGCGGGCCATTCGCAAAATACCTATCGGGGACTGGTCTCGGCCCACCGCAAGGCCAAGGGCGCGCGCAACTTCACCAACTGCGATTCGCTCCTGATCGGCGATCGCTGCGGCGCCCACACCGTGCCCTACATCGAGGCAAAGAACGCCTCGTCGCATTTCGAGCACGAGGCGACCACCTCGAAGATCTCCGATGACAAGCTGTTTTACTGCCGGCAGCGCGGCTTGAGCGAGGAGGAGGCAGTCGCGCTGATCGTCAACGGCTTTGTGCGCGACGTGCTGCAGCAGCTGCCGATGGAATTCATGGCCGAGACGCAGAAGCTGATCGGCATCTCGCTGGAGGGCTCGGTGGGATGAGCCGCCGGTCGCCGGCGGCCGTTGTCAGGCTCGGTGGTGCGGCAAAGGAGCATTGGCCTTGGCACAGGTTTTAACAAGAAGGGTCGCACGGAGCGGAGCAACCGGCCGGCAAAAATTTCAAGTGGTTCGCGATGGAGCCGGGCGGTGGGTAGGCCGCGCGGATTGTTCGAGGAGACGGCAGATGCGTGATGCGGCAGAAATGATATCGGCGATGGTGCTGGCCCGAGTAACGCGTGAAATGGACGAGAGCGAATGCAAGCGGCGCAACGCCCTATCGAAGACAAGCCCCGGCTTCGTGCTGCGCCCGGGCGACGTTGGCACCGTGGTCGAGACCTTCGGAACCAACGAGGCGTTTCTCGTCGAATTCAATAAGAACGGGCATGGCGCCGCCAACTCCTGCGACTGGATGGGAGTGCTCTATCCCGCCGAGATCGAGGTCACGCAAGCGCGCCCCGACAAGGTTTGAGGTCAAGGGGGCGCTGGCGCCGCCCCATCGCCGTTGCTGCTGGAGAAGACCAAGTAATGCTCAAAATCGAAAATTTACGCGTCAAGCTGGCGGACGAAGACAAGCTGATCCTCGACGGCGTCAGCCTGGAGGTGCCGAAGGGCCAGGTGCACGCCATCATGGGTCCGAACGGCTCGGGCAAGTCGACGCTGGCCTACGTGCTGTCCGGCCGGGACGGTTATCAGGTGACGGACGGTCATATCCTCTGGAATGGCGAAGATCTGTTGGCGCTCGAGCCCGACGAGCGCGCCGCCAAGGGCGTGTTCCTGGCGTTCCAGTATCCGATGGAGATCCCGGGCGTCGCCACCATGACGTTTCTGCGCACGGCGGTGAATTCCGTGCGCAAGCAGCAGGGCGCCAAGGAGTTCACGACCCCGGAGTTTTTAAAGCGCGCCCGCGCCGAGGCCGCGCGCCTTAACATGGCCGATGACATGCTCAAGCGCCCCCTCAACGTCGGCTTTTCCGGCGGCGAGAAGAAGCGCATGGAAATCCTGCAGATGGCCATGCTGGAGCCGTCGCTGTGCGTAATGGATGAGACCGATTCCGGCCTCGACATCGATGCGGTGCGGGTGGTGTCGGAAGGCGTGAACCGGCTCCGATCCAAGGACCGCGCCATGCTGATCATTACCCACTATCAGCGCCTGCTGAACTACATCGTCCCCGACCGTGTGCACGTGATGGCCGCCGGCAAGATCCAGAAATCGGGCGGCAAGGAGCTGGCGCTCGAGCTGGAGAAGACGGGCTACGCCGAGTTTCAAAGCCGGGCGGCTTGAAACGCCGCTCCGGTTCTTAAAAAAAAGTGAACGTGAGATGACAGTGGCCATAGCAAGGACGAAGGCCGAGCAGGCCTTCACCCAGAACTTTGAGGCGGCCGCGGCCAAGCTGCCCGGCGGCCCCGCCGTGGCGGCGGCGCGCCGGGCGGCGATCGGCGCCTTCGCGGCGCTCGGCCTGCCGCATCGGCGGCTCGAGGCCTGGAAGTACACCGACCTGCGCTCCGCGCTCAAGGATGCCCCGCCTGCCGCGGCCGGCGCCCTGGCTTGGCCGCTGCCCACGCCCGCGCAACTCGAGGCGGCGCTTGAGGATCTGGCCGCGCTCGATGCCCACCGTCTGGTGTTCGTCGACGGCGTCTATGCCCCCGCCCTGTCGACACCAGCCACGCTGGCCGGTGCCCGATTCGTGCCGCTGGCCGAGCGTTTGGCCAAGGCCGAAGGCGCCTTCGGCGACGGCCTGGCGGCGGCCGCCGAGGAGGACGCCGTGGTGGCGCTCAACACCGCCTTCATGAGCGATGGCGCCGTGATCGAGATCGCCCGCGGCGCCGAACTTGCCAAGCCGGTGCTGCTGCTCTTCATCCGCACCGCCGGCGAGGCGCGCCTGATCACCACGCGCAATCTCCTCAGCGTCGGCGCCAACGCGCGCCTGAGCCTGATCGAGGCGCATCTGAGCCTGCCCGGCGCCGCCGCCGGGCAAAGCAACGCCTTGAGCGAACTTGCCATTGCCGAGGCTGCCCAGGTGGCGCACGTCAAGCTGACGCTGGCCGGTGAGGCCGAGAGCCATCTGGCGACCGCAAGGCTCAGGCTCGCCGCCGGCGCGCGCTATCGTGCCTTCCAGTTCACCGCCTCGACCGGCCTGGTGCGCAACGGCGTCGCCCTGACGTTCGCGGGCGAGGGCGCCAAGGCCGACGTCTCCGGCTGTTTTCTGGGGCGGGGAAGCGAACACATCGACACCACGCTGGTGATCGACCACGCGCTTGCCGGTTGCGAAAGCCGCGAACTGTTCAAGGGCGTGTTGGCGGACCGCGCCCGCGGCGTGTTCCAGGGCAAGGTGATCGTGCGACCCGATGCGCAGAAGACCGACGGCAAGCAGATGGCGCAGGTCCTGATGTTGTCCGAGGACGCCGAGTTCGATTCCAAGCCCGAGCTCGAGATCAACGCCGACGACGTGGTGTGCGGGCACGGCTCGACCTCGGCGGAGATCGACGAGGACCTAATGTTTTATTTCCGCGCCCGCGGTATTGCCGCCGAGGACGCGCGCGCCCTGCTGATTGAAAGCTTCATCGCTGAGGCGATCGACAAGGTCGATGAGGCGCTGCGCCCCGCGCTGATGGCCGTGGCACGGCGCCGCTTGGCGCAGTTGAGCAGTTGAGGTGACGCCGTTGGCAACGGCGGAGGATGGCAGATGACCGCGATGATCAAGGGCGCCGAGCTCAAGGGCGGTGTTAACTACGACGTCGACACCATCCGCACGGATTTTCCCATTCTTTTCCGTGAGGTCTACGGCAAGCCGCTCGTCTATCTCGACAACGGCGCCTCGGCGCAGAAGCCGCGGCCGGTGCTGGAAGCCATCGAGCATGCCTACAAGATGGAATACGCCAATGTGCATCGCGGGCTGCACTATCTGTCCAACACCGCCACCGCCCGCTTCGAGGATGCACGCGAAACCGTGCGGCGCTTTCTCAATGCCGCCGCGCCCGAGGAGATCATCTTTACGCGCAACGCCACCGAGGCGATCAACTTGGTGGCGACCTCCTTCGGCGGCATGACGATCGGCGAGGGCGACGAAATCATCGTTTCGGTGATGGAGCATCATTCCAATATCGTGCCCTGGCACTTTCATCGCGAGCGGCGCGGCGCCGTCATCAAGTGGGCGCCGATCAGCGATAGCGGCGAATTTCTGCTCGATCGCTTCGAGGCCCTCATCGGCCCGCGCACCAAAATGGTGGCCATCACCCACATGTCGAACGTGCTGGGCACCATCGTGCCGATCAAGGAGGTTGTCAGGATCGCGCACGCCCGCGGGGTTCCGGTGCTGGTCGATGGCAGCCAGGCGGCCGTGCACATGACGGTGGATGTGCGCGATCTCGATTGCGACTTTTATGCCTTTACCGGGCACAAGACCTACGGCCCGTCGGGTATCGGCGTGCTCTACGCCAAGCGCCGCCATCTCGACGCCATGCCACCCTACATGGGGGGCGGGGAGATGATCGAAAGCGTGCAGCAGGACGCCATCAGCTACGGGCAGCCGCCGCACAAGTTCGAGGCCGGCACGCCCCCCATCGTGCAGGCGATCGGGCTCGGCGCCGCGCTCAACTACATGATGCAAGTCGGGCGCGAGCGCATTGCCCGGCACGAGGCCTCCCTCAAAGACTACGCGCACGAGCGCCTTGCCGCGCTCAATTGGCTGAAGCTCTACGGCACGGCGGTCGACAAGGGCGCCATTGTCGCTTTCGGCATCGACGGCCTGCATCCGCACGACATTTCCACCATTATCGACCGCTCCGGCGTGGCGGTACGCGCCGGCCACCACTGCGCCCAGCCGCTGATGCAGCGGCTGGGCGTGACCGCCACCTGTCGCGCCTCCTTTGCCATGTACAACACCAAGGCCGAGGTGGACGCGCTGGCCGAAGCGCTGATCAAGGCGCATGATTTCTTCGCCTGACGTCGCCTGAAGGCCGCGGGGCGGGACAGTTTAAGGATAGTGCCATGGACGAGGTCAGGACCAAGGCAGGCGATCAGGGCGCAGCCGAGGCCGTCGGCGGCTCGACGACGGTGGCAGCGGTGCCCGGCGCATCGATCCCGCCCGAGGAGTTGGAGCAGCTGACGGCGGATATCGTGGCGGCGCTCAAGACCGTCTACGACCCGGAAATCCCGGCCGACATTTATGAGTTGGGACTTATCTACAAGATCGACGTCGATGATGCGCGCAACGTTGCGGTGGAAATGACGCTCACCGCCCCCGGCTGTCCGGTGGCCGGCGAAATGCCCCTCTGGGTGGAGAACGCCGTCGGCGGCGTGCCCGGCGTCGGTCAGGTCACGGTCAGGCTCACCTTTGATCCACCCTGGGAGCAGTCGCGCATGTCGGATGAGGCCCGCCTCGCGCTTGGCATGTTTTGAGCGGGCTTGCCGCCCGGCCCCCGGAGCTTATGCCGCCTCGACGCTGCGGGCCGCCGCCTGCCAAGCCTTGATCTTGTCCAGGTCCGGCATTTCGGCCTGGCGCAGGAGGCGTTGACCCGTGGTGGTCAGGGCGAAATTGATGACGTCGGTGCACAGCTTCTCGGCTTCGGCGGCGGCGATTGCTTGCGCGCTGGCATAGCCCGCGCCGACCAGCAGCTGCGCGTTGGTGCCCGTCAAACCGGGCAGCGTACAAACAAGCCGAGCCTGATCCTGCCAGCCCGAGATGAGTTCGGGGGTGATGTGGCGCGCCCCAATCAGCACCGAGAGCGCGGTCGGGTCGGCCTTGATCAGGTCGCGCACCGTCTTGATGCCGTGCGGATAAAGCCGCGCGGCGGTCTTGGGTCCGATCGACGGGCCCGTGACCACATCCTGGTCGAGCGACAGGCGCGCCGGCGGTGCCGTTTGCGCCGAGGCGGGCGGGCGCCGTCGTGGCGCCGCGGCGGTGACCTGCTCGAGGCGGAGCGACAGACCGGCGCGGGGGCGCGGGGCAGGTTTGTGCTCGCCCTCCGCCGGGGTCTTGAGCGCGGGCGGCCGCAAGGCGGCGAAGGCCACAACGTTGTCGTGCGCCGCCGCCGCGCGCCGCGCGGGTGCCGTGCGCTCGATATGCGTGACCACGCGCGGGCGCGGCCTGAAGGCGAAGACCTGCGAGGCGGTGGGCGGCGGCTTGCGCTTGACCAGCACCTCCTCGGCGTAAAGGTCGCGAACGACCCGCTCGTGCTCCCCAAGCGTGTGTAAGACCTTGCCCGTGGCGCTGAGTTCGTCGTAGCTGCGCTCGATCTGGCGGCGCTCGGCGCGATCGGCGATGCGCTTGACAAGCAATTTGTAGGGTACTTTGAGGGTTGCCAGCAGCGTCGCTGCGGTCAGCGGCAGCTGCGGGGCGGACGCGCGCGCTTCCGCGATGGCTCGGCCGAGCACGATGGCGTAGCTGGCGCTGGCATAGCGGATGAGCTCGGCGATGAGGCGTCGGCCGATCGGGTCGAGACCGGCCGGGGGATCGACCACGCCGCGCCCAATGTCGTAGTGGGCGATCAATTTTTCATAGTAGGCGTTGGCGCGTGCGGCGCCCGTCAACAGCAGGGTGATGAGCCAGTTGGCATCGTCGCTGAGCCTGACGGGCATTTGCGGAAATTCGCGGTTGCCCTGGGCGCGCAGCTGATCATAGCTCTTGGCGATGCTCCATTCGACGGCGCGGTGGATATTGTTTTCCGCCTCCGACTGGCCGGTGTGGAAGGGATGCAGGGGGTCGGTGTAGTAGTGGCTCAGCACACCGGCGCAGTAGACCGCCGTCGGCCAGTCCTCTTGCGTCAACGCCTCCACGAGGTGCTGGTACCAGCTGACCACCTTTTGCGGGGCGCCGCCCCAGCAGTCCTCGCGCGTGTGCAGCACGTGGTTCTTGAAATCCTTGAACTCCTGGTCCGGGGCCTTGGCGCCTTCCAGGTAGAGATCGGCGTGCTTGAGAAAGAGCCTTTGCCAGGCCTGCCGTTCCGGGCCGTCGAGTTGGGCGAGCGCGTCGAGCGCCAGCTTGTGGTGGGTGCCATGGGCGTAGGCCGCGTCAATAATGCTGAAAAGGAGGTGCATGGCGGGTGCGTTCCAAAGCGCAAGGAGGGGGCACGCACAACGGCAGGGCGCGGGGACGATAGGCCGAGTCGCGGCGGGCTGCGACGGCAATTTCCCCGGCCGCAGGGGTCGGCTGGCGGCCGGGTGATTTGTGTTGCCGCCATCGGCGGCGCGAGGCAACACTGCCTCCCCATGAGCTTATCGGACCAGGAAATTGCGGCCTTGCTCGGTGACCCCGCCCGGCAGCCGCCCAGTGCGCGCCACCTCGGCTTCGAGCTGCTGGCGTTCTCGGTCGCGGAGGCCTGGGCCGAGGTCGCCTTCAGTCCGCGGCCGGAATTTGCCAATCCGGCCGGGCATGTGCAGGGCGGCTTCGTGTGCGCCATGCTGGACGATGCGATGGGCTTCACGGCCAGCATCTCCCAGCGCTTTGCCATTCTGGTGCCGACCCTGCAGGTTTGCGTCAGTTACCTGCGGCCGACGCCGATCTCGCGCGTCATTGCCCGCGGCGAGGTGTTGCGCATGGGGACGAATACGGCGCATTTGCACGGCGTGTTGCGGCTCCCGGATGGCATCCCGCTCGCCACCGCCACGGCGACGGCGGCGCTGCGGCCGTTTCCGCGACCGGCCTAGCCGGGTGCGGCGCTGCAGCCGGCTAGGCCGCTTAACGGTGCGGCGTCAGCGCCGAATTGCCGGTCCAGACCAGGATGGCCAGCAGCAGCAAACCGGCGATCAGGCTCCAGGCCAGCAGTTTCTTTTCGATGGGAAGCAGCGGCTCGGCCGGCATCTTGGCCAGCTCCTCGCCGATGCGCGCACGCTGCTTGGGCTTAATCACGGCTCTCTCCTTTAGCCGGCGAGCGGCGGCATGAGACCATAGAAAAATAGCCACGAGATCAGCAGTCCAACCCAGATGACGAAGCCGAACAGGGAGACGGCATAGACCGCCGCCAACTTGCCGATGCCCTCTTGCCAAAGTTGGCGCACATCCGACATCAGGCCGATCGAGAAGAAGGTGAAGAGGAAGAACAGCTGTCGAAAGATATTGGCCTGTGCCATGGCGCCGTCGACCGTCTTCAGCACGGCCGGGCTGGCGGCGAGACCGATGCCGAGCACAAGCAGGAAGGTGGCAAGGAAACCCAGCACGAACTTGGGAAAGCGCTCCCAGATTTCGCGCACGCGCAGCCGATCCCCCGGGCGGCGCGGCTCGATGTGCCGGGTCCACAGGTAGGCCAGAATGAACGACCAGACGCCGATGAAGATATCGATGAAGACCTTGATGGTGGTGGTGGTGCCGACCACCCAGCCTGGGCTCCATTTGATGCCACGGGCGGCGGCATCGCCGTAAAGCAGCGCCTCGGTCACGGCCCCGCTTGCCACCGCGGCGCCGTCCGTCTTCACCGCCAGCCCCATCCAGGCCGCCGCCACCAGCGGCTGGTCGGCAAGAAAGCTGCGCGCCAGGAAGGGCAGGATCAACAGCTCCACCATGGCAAACACCACCACCAGCGAGGAGACCATGATCGGCACCAGCGGGCGGGCGCGAATGGCCCCGGCGGTGGCGATGGCGGCCGAGACGCCGCAGATGGAGATGCCGGACGCCAGCGGTGCTGCCCACTCGCGCGAAAAGCCGAACCACTTGCGGGCGATGAAATAAACCACCGCCCAGTAGATCAGGTAGGCCTCGATGATGGCGGCGAGCCCGCGCAGCATCACCGTCGAGGCAAGGCTCAGCTGTTCGGCGGCCTTGACGGCGAGAAAGCCGCCGAGAATGACGATCGCCGTCTTGATGTAGAGCTCCGGTCGTGCCGCCGCGCTGAGCCAGTGCGCCAAGCTGGGGGCCAGGTTGGCGATGGCAAGCCCCAGCAGCAGGGCGATCAGATAGCCCGACTCGCCCGTGAGCCGCAGCGACCAGCCGATCGCCAGGCGCTGCATGTCGGCCGGCGTGGTCACGGCAACATAGGCGTAGTTGCCGAGCACCCAGGCAAGGTAGGAGAGCCAGTAGATGACGCTGAAGCCGAGCACAAATCTCAGGATGCCAACGCCGAGCAGCGCCGCGCCGATGCTCAAGAGCGCCAGCACGAAGGCATAGGTGGCGCCCAGCAGGGCGAGGCTGCCCCAGTCACCGTAGGCGGGCGAGGCCTGGCGCACCGCCTTGCCGATCTCGACCCAAGTTCGGGGCGCCGTGGCCCAGCCCAAGAGGTCGACGCCGGCGAGGAGCGAAAGCGCCAGAGCGAAGATGGCAAGGCCGGTGCCGACCGCCAGCCAGTCCTCGTTGATGAGGGGCGCCTGCGGGCTCAGCGCCAGCTCGCCGCCCGTTGCCGTCTGTTGGGCCATCATTGCCTCCGAGCCGGAAATCTCCGGACATTTTTAAAAATATTTTCCGAAAAAGGGCAATAAGTGCGCGAAGAAAAGAAAAAATAATTCGACTTTTGCGGCGAGAGTATGACGAACGCTGCGCCAGCGCGGGCGCTGCTGGGCCAGGCGCGTGGCGCTAAAGGGGGGCTTGAGCATGCGCGCCCCAGGGGGCGGGCCGGCGCCGCCAGGGCGCCGTCGCGGGCTCCCGGGGCCGGGCTGGGGGTTAGGCTCCTCGGCTTTGCCGGCGATTTTTCCGTCTTTCAGCGGCGCCCCCCGCCAAGGCGGGGGGCGAGGCTCAGCGGCCCTCGCGCCACCAGGCCAGGGCCAGGAAGGCCAGCAGCGCGGCCAGCGCCAGGGCCCCCGTGAACATCGGGATCAGTTTGACGCCGCGCGTCACGTAGGCCTCGCGGTCTTTGAGGCCGAGCCAGCCGGAGCCTGCCAGCACGCGCGCGTTGGCCAACATCGACACGCGCGGTACCTCGACGGCGCTCGGGATCAGGCTGGCGGTGAGCCCGCCGCCACGCGTCCAGAAGGTGCCGCCGCCCGTCGCCTCGATCAGCGGTTTTAGCTTTTCATCGGTCGCCGTCACTTCGCTCATCTCGCGGGCGTCTTCGATGCCGGTGTGGGCAACGGCGGTGAGCGGGCCCGTCGGGGAGGCCGTCTGCAGCTTGTAAAGACCCGGCGTCTTCACATCGATGGTGGAGCGCCACACGCCCGGGCCCGCCGGGTCGAGCGTGACATTGGAGCTCTCCCCGCCGGGGGCGGAGACCTGGACCTCGGGCACGCTCTCCTCCATCGAGCGCCGCTCGATGGTGAGTTTCAGGCCCTTGGAGGAGGCCAACAGGCGCTCTTCCTCCAGGTCGGGCTCCTTCATCAGCCAGTGGGCGAGACGGCGGAGAAGGTCCGTGTGCGGACCGCCGCCATCGTAGCCGCGTGCCCACAGCCAGGCATGGTCGGACAGCAGCAGCGCCACGCGTCCACGGCCCTTGCGGTCGAGCACGAGCAGGGGATGATTATCCACCCCGTTCATGACGGTGCGTCCCTTGCCCGGGATGACGTCGACCTGCCGGAACCAACGGCCCCAGCTCGGATCCTTGCTGACATCGCTGGCGCTGCCGGGCAGCCCGCGGGTGACGGGATGCTTCAGCCCATCGAGCGAAAGCTTCGCCTTGAAGGGCTGCTCGAGCAGGCGCCCGGTTGGCGTTGCCGGCAGCACCGTTGAGAGCGGCGTGCGCGATAGGCTCATCTGGCCGGCGAAGTCGTCGCCGGCCGCAACCAGCAGCGCGCCGCCCTGCTCTACGTAGCGGGCGATATTCTCATAATAGAGCAGCTGGAGGATGTCGCGATGCTGGTAGCGATCGAAGATGATGAGGTCGAAGTCCTTGATCTTCTCGGAAAACAGTTCGCGCGTCGGGAAGGCAATCAGCGACAGTTGATGGATGGGCGTGCCGTCCTGTTTTTGCGGCGGGCGCAGGATCGTGAAGTGCACGAGATCGACCGCGGCGTCCGACTTCAGCAGGTTGCGCCACACGCGTTCGCCCGCGTGCGGCTCGCCGGATACCAGCAGCACGCGCAAGTTCTCGCGCACGCCTTCGGCGGCGACCACCACCCGGTTGTTGGCGGCGGTGAGCTCGCCGGGGGCCGTTTCGAGCTCGATCTCGACGATGTTCTGGCCGGCGTGCGGGAAGGGCATCTGAATTTGCACGGTGCGGCCGATGCTGGTCGGGCGCGTTTCATCGGGCCGGCCCTCGCGGCGGACCTTGAGCGAGACGCGATCGCCGGCCTTGCCCTTGCGCCCGGTTTCGACCACCCGCACCTCGATGTCACGGGCCTGGCCGACGATGCCATAGCGGGGGGCCCGCAGCACCTCGATGCGCCGGTCGAATTCGTCGGGTGCGCCGGTGAGGAGCGCGTGCACGGGGGCGTCAAAGCCCAGCATTTGCGCCGATTTCGGAATGTCGTGCACCTGACCATCGGTGATCATGATGACGCCGGCAAGCCGGTCGGGCGGGGTATTGGCGAGCGCGCTGTTGAGGTCGGTGAAGAGGTTGGTGCCGGCGGCCGCTTCCCCGGTCGGTTTGGAGGAGGAGACCCAGCGCACCTCAAGGTTGGCGATGCCCGCCAGCTTGTTTTCGAGCTCGTGGCGGATGGCGGCGGTTTGCTCGGGCCGGCCGGCGATGGTCTGGCTCGTGCTTTCGTCGAGCACGACGATGGCGATGTTGGCAAGGCTCTCGCGCTCTTCCTGGCGCAAGGTCGGATTGGCGAGCGCCAGCAGCAAGGCGGCGAGCGACAAGGCGCGTAGCAGCGCGCCGCGGTTGCGGCGCGCAAGCAGCAGGAGCGCCAGCGCCGCGGCCAGCACGAGCGCGCCCCAGAAGTAGGGTCCCGGCAGCATTGGGGAGAAGTCGATCGACCAGCTGCTCATGGCCTCACTGTCCTAGCCGTTCGAGCAATGCGGGCACGTGCACCTGGTCGGCTTTGTAGTTGCCCGTTAGCGCATACATGACGATGTTGACGCCGGTACGGAACGCCATTTCGCGCTGGCGTTCGCCGCCCGGTACCACCGGATAAAGCGGTTGATTGCGATCATCGAGCGCCCAGGCCGCCGCGAAATCATTGCCGGTGACCAGGATCGAGCTGACGCCGTCGACCCGGCGCGCCTGCCGGCCTTGATCGCTGTCGCGCGGGGACTCGGCCTCCACCCACAGGGGGCCGCCCTCCCACCGCCCCGGAAACGAGCGCAGCAGATAAAACGACTTGGTCAAGACGTGGTGTTCGGGAACCGGTTCAAGGCGCGGAATGTCGAGATTGCCGAGCAGGCGCTGCAGGGGTGTGCCGGCCTCCCCGCGCAGATTGAAGCCGGTCGGAACTCCCTGCCCGTAATCCTTGGTGTCGAAAATGATCATGCCGCCCTGCTTCATGTAGGCGTCGATCTTGGCCAGCGTCGCCTCGTTCAAGGGGCGCGCGTTGGCCAGCACCGGCCAGTAGAGCAGGGGATAAAAGGTGATTTCATCGCTTTGAATGTTGATGGCGAAAGGATCGCCCGGCTCCACCGCCGTGCGCGCAATCAGGAACTTGTTGAGGCCGATCAGGCCCTGGCGGCTGGCCTCGTCGGTGGCGCCATCGCCGGTCAGCACGTAGCCGAAGCTGACTTTGCCCGTGGCGCCGATGGCGCGCGCGTCGGCGCCTGTGGCACGCGTCGGGGGACCCTGCGCGGCAGCCGGCGGGCTTGTCGTCGCCGCAGCCGCGGCCAGGACCGCCAGCACGATGGCCGCGCTCGAGGCGCGCGACCACCGCCGGCCCGCGCCGAGGGCGAGGCCCTGCAGCAGGAGCACGGCCAGGATGTCGGCGAACAGCAGCGCCAGGGCCGCCAGCAGCAGTTGCGCCTTGAGGGGCTGGGCGGCATCGCCCTCATAAACGCGCCGGTCGACGCCGAGCGGCAGGCTGGGCAACGGCTTCAAGAGGCTCTTGGCGGTGATCAGATTGAGCGCGCGCGGCGCGGCGGCCGGGCCGTAGTAGCCTGGCGGATTGTCGGCGTTGGGCTTGGCGTCCGCCAGCTTGGCGGCGGCGATCGCCTGGGTGGTGGGTGGTGGGGGCTTGAGCAGGCCGAAACCATCGAGCACCTGCAGCGGCGCCAACACCTCGGCCGCGGCGGGGGCATCGCTCTCCCGGTCACCGGTCAACTGCTGGGTCTCGCCGCCGCCGAGCCGGCCGAGGCTGGTGATGCGCCGCAGCATTTCCACGAACAGCCCCGAAAGCGGCAAGTTCGACCACTCGGAGTTGGCCGTGACGTGGAAAAAGATCACCTGCCCATCGCCACGGCGCGCGGCGGTGACGAGCGGCGTGCCGTCCTTGAGACGCGCCCACACTTTGACGTCGGCGCCAAGCGCGGCGGGATCCGCCAACACCTGACGGTTGACGACGACTTCGGCGGCCGCCGGCAAGCCCGCAAACAGGCTGTCGTCGCTGAAGGGGGCAAGCGGTTGCGGCGTCGCCCACGACAGGGCGCCGCCCAGCGTGCGGCCACCCAGGCGCAAGGCCACCGGCAGCAGATCATCGCCGCCCTTCTCGAGCCGCGGGCCGGCAAAGCGCACGAGCACGCCGCCCTTTTTCACCCACTGCTCCACCCGTTGCTTGATTTCGGCGGGGAGCGTGCCGATGTCGGCCAGCATGAGCACGGAGATGTTGCGCTTGATCAGGCCCTCGAGCGAGGTGTCGAGATTGGCGTCATCGGTTTTGGCGAGTTCCGAGAAGGGCTGCAGCGCCCGCTCGATGTAGTAGAGCGGGGCCAACAGGGGTTGGGCCTGCTCGCGCGAGGCGCCCGACACCAGCCCCACCCGATGCCACTGCGAGCGCGCATCGAGCAGGCTGACGGCCGCGGCGGAGCGCTCACCGGCGATCTCCACGCGCGTCACCTGGTTCCTGAGCTCCAGCGGCAGATCGAAGGTCGCGAGCGCGCGCGTCTCGCCGGCCTCGAACTTGAAGGGCGTCTCGCCGAGCCGCTGGCCGCGGGCGGACAGCGCGTGCAGCATGCCCCCGCGGCTGCCGCCCTCGGCGCGCAAGACCTGCGCATCGAGCCGGCCGCCGGCGCCGACGCCCGCCGTGGCGCCTAGCGCCTCGCGGCCGGCGGCGTTGCCGATCACCGCCACGCCGCTTCCCGCGAGCTCCTTGAGCTTTTCGGCAAACGCCTTCGCCCCCTCGTCGTGGTCGATGCCGTCGGCCAACCACACGGCGCTGGCATTGGGGGCGCCGGCGAGCGCGCGGCCGATGGCCGCCGCGGTCGCCGCCCGATCGGGCGCAAACGGCTGGGGTTGCACGGCGGCCGCGGTCGAGCGCGCGGTTGCCGGCGGTTCGACCTTGAAGGCGGGGGTTTTGCCCGTCTGGGCGGTGGGGGCGATGATCACCGGCCGGCTCTGGGCTTCGGCTTCGGCGATAAAGCGGGCGAGCGCGCGCGTGCGCTCGGCCCACTGCGCGGCTGCCGCCCAGCTGTTGTCGACGGCAATGATGACCGGGCCTGAGCCCGTCAGCGCGCGCTCGCGATTGGCGTTGAGCACCGGCTCGGCCAGCGCCAAGATGACGAGGGCGGCGGCCAGCATGCGGATCAGGGTGAGCCACCAGGGGGTTTGCGCCGGCGTCTGCTCGCGGTTTTCCACCCCCATCAGAATGCGCGTCGGCGGAAAGGCCAGGCGGCGCGGCCGCGGCGGGATGGTGCGCAACAGCCACCAGATCACGGGCAGCGCCAACAGTCCCGCCAGCAGCCATGGGCTCAAGAAGGCAAGCGGCCCAAGGCTCATGATGTGACCCCCGCGCCGACGGCGGCATCCGGCTTCCAGCGATAGTCGCTGGCCATGCCTTGCAGACGCATGATCAAGGTCAGAAGCGGTTCGGCGGCCGGTCGGTCGGTATGGTGCACCAGGAACGACCAGCCGATGCGGCGCGTGATCTCCTCAAGGCTGGCGCGATGCTCGGCAAGCTTGCGCTGGTAGGCGGGCCGCAAGGTCTCGACGCGGTCCGCGATCCAGCGTTCGCTCGATTCCGGGGAGCGAAACTCGATGCGGCCTTGGTAGGCCAAGGTCTCCTCCGCGGGATCGAGAATCTGCACGACATGGCCGGCAACGCCGCCCTCGGCCATAGCATTGAAGCGTTCGGCGATGAGGCTCGGGGGATCGAGAAAATCGCCGAACAGCAGCGCGCTGGAAAAGCGCGACAGACGCGCCGCCGGCGGCAGGCTCGACTGCACGGCGGCGTCGTTTTCGTGCGTCGCCAACAATTCGGCGATGCGCGAGGCCGCCCGGCGGCTGGCCATCGGTTGGGTCAGCCCGATCAGGGCGATGCGCTCGCCCGCGCGCACCAAGAGCTCGGCCATGGCGAGCGTCAACACCACGGCCCGATCGCGCTTGCTGAGCGGGGCGAGGTGGCTGCGAAAGGCCATGGAGGGCGATACGTCGGGCCACAGCCAAAAGGTGTGCGCCGCCTCCCACTCGCGCTCGCGCACATAAAGGGTATCGGAGGAGGCGGAGCGACGCCAATCGATCACGGCCGCGGGGTCGCTGGCGGAAATGAACTGGCGGAACTGCCAAAAGGTCTCGCCGGTGCCGGCGCGGCGGCGGCCGTGAATGCCGTGCGCCACGGTGTTGGCCACGCGCAGGGCATCGAGCAACAGCTCGGGCAGGCGATCGGCAACGGCCTGCGCCTCGCCTTCGAGGGCAAACACGCTCCTGACGCCGGTGCCGTCTGCTTTCGGCAATCCCCGCGCGGCCACTCTGGCTCACTCCAGCGCTGCGGCCAGCCGCGCGATCACGCCGCTGGCGGTTTCTCCTTCTGCACGTGCCGCAAACGTCAGAGCCATACGGTGCTTCAACACCGGCTCTGCAAGTTGGATCACGTCGTCGACCGAAGGCGCCAGCCGCCCATCGACCAAGGCCTTGGCGCGCACGGCGAGCATCAGCGCCTGACTGGCGCGCGGGCCGGGACCCCAGGCGATCAGGCGATCGGTGTCTTGACCCGCGCCGGTGCCAGGGCGTGCCGATCGCGTCAGCTTCAAAATCGCTTCCACCACCTTGTCGGGAACCGGCAGCTGGCGCACCAGGCGCTGAATGCCCAGCAGCTCCTGTCCCGTGAGAATCTGTTCGATGCGGCGTTCGTCGGTGCCGGTGGTGGCAAACAGCATCCGCCGTTCGGCGCCCTGGTCCGGATAGCCGACGTCGATCTGCAGCAGGAAGCGATCGAGCTGGGCTTCGGGCAGCGGGTAGGTGCCTTCCTGCTCGAGCGGGTTTTGGGTCGCCAGCACGTGGAAGGGCGTTGGCACATCGTGGCGCTGGCCGGCGACCGTGACGTGATGCTCCTGCATGGCCTGCAGCAGGGCCGACTGGGTCTTCGGGCTGGCCCGGTTGATCTCGTCGGCCATCAACAGCTGGGCGAAGATCGGTCCCTTCACGAAACGGAAGTGGCGCCGTCCCGCGGCACTGTCTTCCAGGAGCTCGGCGCCGATGATGTCGGACGGCATCAGATCGGGGGTGAACTGAATGCGCTTGGCGTCGAGCCCGAGCACCTTGCCCAGGGTCTCCACCAGCAGGGTCTTGGCTAGACCGGGCACGCCGATCAGGAGGGCGTGGCCGCCGGACAGGATGGTGACAAGCGTGCGCTCGATCACCTGTTCCTGCCCGAAGATGACGGCCGCGGCCGCTTTTTGGATGCGTTGAATGCGCTCGCCGGCCGCTTCGATGCGACCGACGATGGCCTCGTCGGTTTGGGTGAGTATGCTCATGACCTGACTATACGCTGGGCTGCGGGGAATGCGAAACTGTGTTGGCAAACATGGTCAGAATATGAACAGGTGGGATTGGCTGCAATTGGTGCAAGAGCCAAGCCATTGGCCAGCGGGCCCAGCCTGGGTCGCTGGCTAAGGTTGGCGCCCAAATCCGATGGCTTTGGGCCAAGGCTCAAGGAAAGGATGGCAAAGTTCATGGCGAAGGCGGAACGGCTGCCGCCGCTGGCGGCGGACAAGATGACCAAAGAGCAAAGGCTAGCGGCCGAGGAGTTCAAGGCCGGGCGCGGTTATGACCTGCTCGGACCGTTCGCCGTCATGGTGCGCTCGCCCGAGGTCATGCTGCGCGCGAAGGCTATGGGCGACTACTTACGATTTCGTAATGTTCTTCCCAAACGCGTGAGCGAAATGGTGATTTTGCTGACCGCGCGCGAATGGACGCAGGAGTTCGAATGGTCGCATCATTACACGTATGCGCTTGAGGCGGGGCTCGCCCCGGCCAGCATCGCGGCGATTGCGGAGGGGCGGCGACCGCCCGCCATGGCCGAGGACGAGGCCGCCGCTTACGATTTTGCGAGCGAGTTGCAGCGGCGCAAAAGCGTGAGCGATGCGACCTTCGCCAAGGCGCGCCATGCCTTTGGCGAGCCGGGTGTGATCGATCTCATCGGCATCGTCGGCTACTACAGTCTGCTCGCCATGATGATGAACGTGGCGCGAACCAAGCCCGACACCGACACGGGGCTGCCGTTGCCGCGCTTTCCGGATTGAGCATGGCCACCGAGACGAGGAACCGCATCTTCGGCCTGGAAGCGCTTCTCAAGGCGGAGGCCGGCCGAGGCCGCCCGCCGGTGGAGGCGTGGAACCCGCCCTACTGCGGCGACATTGGCATGGCCATCGGCGCCGATGGGGTGTGGCACTACCGCGGCAGCCCGATTGGGCGCATGGCTCTCGTCAAGTTGTTTGCCAGCGTGCTGCGCCGGGATGCCGATGGCCGACACTACCTGGTGACGCCCGCCGAGATGGTGGATGTGGCGGTCGCCGATGCGGCCTTCCTCGCCGTCGAGCTGGAGGTGCGCGGCGAGGAGAGAGCCCAGGAGCTCATCTTTCGCACCAACGTCGACGACATCGTCACGGCAGGTCCAGCCCATCCCCTGCGCTTCGAGCTGGAAGCGGCGAGCGGCGGGCTCAAACCCTACCTCGGGGTGCGCGGGCGGCTCGAGGCCTTGCTGACGCGCGCCATCGCCTGGGACCTGGCGGAGCTGGCGATGGCGGCGGCCGAGGCGGGCGCGCCCCTTGGCCTGTGGAGCGGCGGCGCCTTTTTCGCCCTGCCGCCGGCCGCCGCGGGGTCGGCGCCATGAGCCGGCAGGGGGGCGAGCAGGCCTGGAGTGAGGTGCACTTGCGCCAAGTGGCGCGGCGCGGCCTCGCCGCGGAGCCCTCGCCGGCGATCTTCGATGCGCGCACCGGCCGTGCCTGGGGCCCGAGCGACTGGGACCTCAACCCCGAGCTCAAAGGCGAGCTCGCCGCCATGGCGCCGCCGCGACCCGCCGCGGTGCTCGTCCCCATTCTCCTGCGCCCTGAGCTGACCGTGCTCCTGACGCAGCGCTCCCACGACATGCCGAGCCACCCCGGCCAGATTTCCTTTCCGGGCGGCAAGCTGGAAGCCGGTGACGCCACGCCGGTTGCCTGCGCGCTCAGGGAGGCGAAAGAGGAGATCGGTCTCAGCCCTGCCAACGTCGAACCGTTGGGCTTTCTCGACAGCTATCGCACCGGCACCGGCTTTCAGATCAGTCCGGTGGTAGGGCTGGTGCGGCCGGACTTTGAGGTCGTGCTCGACCCGCGCGAGGTGTTGGAAGTTTTCGAGGTACCGCTCGCCTTTCTCATGAATCCCGCCAACCATCAACGGGCCTCGCGCGAATGGCGCGGGCGGCAACGTTTCTACTATGCCATGCCCTATCAGGGGCGGTATATTTGGGGTGCCACGGCCGGCATCCTCAAAAACCTATACGAGAGATTGGTGTTGCGATGATCCGCGTCGTCATCGAAAACATTCTGCTCTTCCTGACGCCGATGGCCATGTACATCGCCTATATGCTGCTGACGCGCCGGGCGGCATCGGCGGGCACGGTGGTGAGCGATGCGCCGCTCATCTGGTTGTTTGTGGCCGGCGCGCTGCTGGTCGTGGCCACCCTGGTGTTCTACGGCTCGACCTCGGGTGGCCGACCCGGTCAGGTCTATATCCCCCCGCATATGGGCAAGGACGGGCACATCGAGCCCGGCCAGATCAAGTGACCGCCGCCGCATTGCCCATCGCCGCCGCCCTCGGCGATGCCGCCTGGCTCAAGCGAGCGGCGACGCAGGCGGTCTTTGCCGCCTTGGCGGCGCATGGCCACGAGGCACGCGTGGTGGGCGGCGCGGTGCGCGATGGCTTGCTCGGACGCAGCGTCGGCGACGTCGACCTGGCGACCCCGGCGCGGCCGGAGGCGGTAATGGCCGCGGCGCAGGCGGCGGGGCTCAAGGCCATTCCAACCGGGCTGGCGCACGGGACCGTGACGGTGCTCGCCGAGGGGCACAGTTACGAAGTCACCACCTTGCGCGAGGACGTGGAGAGCTATGGCCGGCACGCCAAGGTGGCGTTTACCGCCGACTGGGCAGCCGATGCGCGCCGGCGTGATTTCACGATCAATGCCCTTTACTGTGATGCAAACGGCGCGCTGTTCGATCCGCTCGGCGGTCGGCCGGACCTGGCCCAGCGGCGCGTTCGCTTCATTGGCGAGGCGCGTGAGCGCATTCGCGAGGACTACCTGCGCAGCCTGCGCTTTTTCCGGTTTAGCGCGGAATATGGCGCTGGCGAGCCCGATCGGCAGGGGCTCGAGGCCGCCGTTGTCGAGCGCGCCGGGCTTGCTTGCCTGTCGGGCGAGCGCGTACGCCAGGAGTTGTTTCGCCTCCTCGCCGCCGCGCGCGGGCCAGAGCTGGTGCGCGTGATGCTCGACTATGGGCTCTTCACCGTGCTGCTCGGTCAAGCGCCGCGTCCCCTGCTGCTTGAGCGCACCGCCGCGCTCGAGGCCGGCCTCGGCCTTGCCGCCGATCCCCTCATCCGGCTCGCGGCGCTGGTCGTGGAAACGCGCGAACATGCCGAGGCGCTGCGCGCCCGCCTGCGGCTTGCCAACGATCAGTATGCTCTGCTTGCCCGCGTCGAGAGCGGCAAGGGGAGGTTTGCCGCCGGCATGCCGGAGGCCGAGGCCAAGGCGCTGCTCTATCGCGAAGGGCGCGCCGCGGCCCGGTGGTTGCTGCTGTTGGATTGGGCGCGCTCCGGGGAGTCGGCCCAGCATAAGGATTGGTGCCAGCTATGGGCGCTGGCCGAGCAATGGCAGGCGCCGCTTTTGCCGGTGACGGGCGAGGATGTCATGGCGTTGGGCGTGCCCCCGGGCCGGCGCGTCGGCGCCCTATTGCGTGCACTCGAGGCCTGGTGGATCGCCGGCGCCTTTGCGGCGGACCGGGCGAGCCTGCTGGCGAAGCTGCGCGAACTCAACGCCCCGCCGCCCCGATCGCCGTGACGGCGGCGTCGGACGCCGCCCAATCGGCCCCGAACGGGCCTTGGTCGAAACGCCAGCATGGGCGGCTTTGCGTCAAGGGCGCAAAGCCCCTGCTGGCCAGCGCCGTGGTGCCCTCGTCGGCCGCGCTCGGTTTTGGCCTTGGTTTTTGGCATTGGCGCCGCAGGGGTCAGGCCGCCGTTAGACGGCGAGCGGCAGGCTCGCCTGCTTGGCCGTCCCGAACACCCGCCGGTAGCGCTCGACTTCCTCGGGCGGGCCCATCGCTTTCAGCGCGTTGTCGGATAGCTTCACGGCCGCGCGCCCATTGGCCGAGATCACCTTGCAGACGATGGAAAAGGGGTCGAGCCGCGTGTCGGGGCCAAGGCCGCGAAAGTCGTTGGTGAGCAGCGTGCCCCAGCCGTAGCCGAGTCGCATGCGGCCGTGGAAATGGCGGTGGATCTGTTCGATCGATTCCACGTCGAGCCCGTCGGAGAAGATGGCAAGTTTCTGGCGCGGGTCTTGCCCGCGCCGCCGCCACCAGTCGATGGCGATCTCGCCACCGGCGATCGGATCGCCCGAATCGATGCGCATGCCGGTCCAATGCGTGACCCAATCGGGTGCCCGCTCGAGAAAGCCACGGCTGCCGTAGGTGTCGGGCAGCATGACGCGCAGGTTGCCGTCGTAGTCCTCCTGCCAGTCGGCCAGCACCTTATAGGGTGCCTCCGCCAGCTGCCGGTCGTTGGCGGCGAGCGCGCAGTAGACCATCGGTAGCTCATGGGCATTGGTGCCGATCGCCTCGACCTCGCGCCGCATGGCGATCAGACAGTTGGAGGTGCCGAGGAAGGCGGTGCCCAGCCCCTCGATCATGGCCTGCACGCACCAATCTTGCCACAAAAAGCCGTGCCGCCGCCGGGTGCCGAAGTCGGCGATGTTGAGGCCGGGCAGCTGTTTCAGGCGACCGATCTTCTCCCACACGCGGGTCATGGCGCGGGCATAGAGCACCTGCAGCTCGAACTTGCCCATGCCCTTGGTCACGGCCCGGCTATGCAACTCCATCAGCACGGCGAGGGCGGGAATTTCCCACATGCTGGTTTCGATCCAGGAGCCCTCGAAGGTGAGCTCGTACTGATCGCCGCTGCGTTCGAGGTGATAGGCGGGATAGCGGAAGCTCTCGAGCCACTGAATGAAGTCGGGGGCAAACATCTGCCGTTTGCCGTAAAACATGTTGCCCCGCAGCCAGGTAGATTCGCCGCGCGACAGCGCAAGCGTGCGGATGTGATCGAGCTGTTCCTTGAGCTCGCCGGGGTCAACGAGCTCGGCCAGGCGCACCGAGCGCGTGCGGTTGATAATGCCGAAAGTGACCTGCGCGTCCTTGTGGCGGCGAAAGATAGTTTGCGCCATCAGCAACTTATAAAAATCCGTATCCAGCACCGAACGGATGATCGGATCGATTTTGAAGCTGTGGTTGTAAACGCGGGTGGCGATGTCCGTCATGGAGCGCTTCTAGGCGGCTAGCGGGTCGGTCTCCAAGTCGCGGGCCCGATGGTAGCCGTTGGCGGCGCCCAAGCGCAATGCGCGCCGGGGGCCCGGCAGCTTGGCCCGAACCAGAAGGAGGCTTGGCTTGGCGCCAGCCGGGCGCCAGTATTGGCGCGGGGTCCGCGAGGGGACAACGCAAATCAGCCCTTGGGTTGGGCAGGCGGGCCATGGGGGAGCAACGTGCCGATTGAACCCGCAACGGTGCCGCGCCGGTGGGCGCATTTGCGAAGCCTGATCATCGTCTGCGGCAGCCTGCTCGCCGCCGTCTATACGGTGGCCAACGTGCTGGCCCTTTACTATGCCAAGGTTTATCTGATCGACAGGCCAGCGCTCACGGTCAACATGCAGGTCGAACAGATTGGGTCGACGGAGGACCAGCGCTACCTGATGGTGACGCTGGCGTTCGAAAACAACGGCGTGCGGCCCTACGACCTCACGCTTCGGGGCCTGAAGCCGATCACCATCGCCCGGGTCACGGGCGGTCTCGATGGCGAGCCCAGCTACAAACTGTTGAAGCAAATTTCGCTGCCGAGCGTCTACCCGGACGGCGCCTCCGTCGTCATCCACGACATCAACGGCATCATCTTCAGCCCCGGCGAGAAAGGCAAGAGTGCGGTGGCGACGGCGGTGCCCGAGCCGGGCCTCTATTTCGTCGAGTTCAATGCCGCGGTTGCCTACCGCTCGCTGATCGGGGAGTACCTCTGGAACAGGATCGCCAGCACGCCAGCCGAGCCAAGCTGGCTGTCGGCCAATGGCTACGTCTACATCAAATGAGCGCTGGCCCCGGGCGCTTTGCTTGCGCGCGGAGCCGGCAGCAAAGCGCCCCGGCGATGATCGCCGGGGCGTCGTCGGTCCACGGGCTGTTGGACCTGAGCTGGCTGCGAGCGCGCTGGAGGCGCGGACCCCTTCTTAGAAGTCCATGCCGCCCATGCCGCCCATACCGCCCATGCCACCCATGCCGCCGGGACCGCCGGGCATGGGCGGCGGGGCGTCCTTGGGACGCTCGGCCACCATGGCCTCGGTGGTGATCAATAGGCCGGCCACGGAGGCGGCGTCCTGCAGGGCGGTGCGAACGACCTTGGTCGGGTCGATGACGCCCTCGCTGACGAGGTCGCCGTAGACGCCGGTCTGGGCGTTGTAGCCGTAGGTGTACTTCGACTGTTCGAGAATCTTGCCCAGCACGATGGAGCCGTCCTCACCGGCGTTCTGCACGATTTGCCGGGCAGGCACCTGCAGGGCGCGGCGGACGATGTTGATGCCGACCTTCTGGTCGTCGTTCTCCGCCTTGAGGTTCTCGAGCGACTTCATGGCGCGCACGAGGGCGACACCGCCGCCGGGGACGATGCCCTCTTCCACTGCCGCGCGCGTGGCGTGGAGCGCGTCGTCGACGCGATCCTTGCGCTCCTTCACCTCGCTCTCGGTGGCGCCGCCGACCTTGATCACGGCCACGCCGCCGGCGAGCTTCGCCAAGCGCTCTTGCAGCTTTTCGCGGTCGTAGTCCGAGGTCGTTTCCTCGATCTGCGCCTTGATCTGCTTCACGCGCGCCTCGATATCGGCCTTTTTGCCGGCGCCATCGACGATGGTGGTGTTCTCCTTGTCGATCGACACCTTCTTGGCCTTACCCAGCATGTCGAGGCCGACGTTCTCAAGCTTGATGCCGATGTCCTCGCTGATCATCTGGCCGCCCGTCAGGATGGCGATGTCCTCGAGCATGGCCTTGCGGCGGTCGCCGAAGCCCGGCGCCTTCACGGCCGCCACCTTGAGGCCGCCGCGCAGCTTGTTGACCACCAAGGTCGCCAGCGCCTCGCCCTCGACGTCCTCGGCAATGATCAAAAGCGGCCTGCCAGCCTGCACCACCGCTTCGAGCAGCGGCAACATGCTTTGCAGCGAGGAGAGCTTCTTCTCATTGATGAGGATGTAAGGGTTCTCCAGCTCGGCCAGCATCTTGTCGGCATTGGTAATGAAGTAGGGCGAAATGTAGCCGCGGTCGAACTCCATGCCTTCGACGACCTCGAGCTCGGTCTCGAGGCTCTTGGCCTCTTCCACCGTGATCACGCCCTCGTTGCCGACCTTCTTCATGGCCTCGGCAATGATCTTGCCGATTTCGCGATCGCCGTTGGCCGAGATGGTGCCGACCTGGGCAATCTCGTCGTTGGAGGTCACCTTCTTCGACTTGGCCTTGAGCTCCTCAACCACCAGGTTGACGGCGCGGTCGATACCGCGCTTCAGGTCCATCGGATTGGCGCCGGCGGCGACCGACTTGGCGCCCTCGCGCACGATCGCCTGCGCCAATACGGTTGCCGTCGTGGTGCCGTCGCCGGCAATGTCCGACGTCTTGGCTGCAACCTCGCGCAGCATCTGCGCACCCATGTTCTCGAACTTGTCTTCAAGTTCGATCTCCTTGGCGACGGTCACGCCGTCCTTGGTGACGCGTGGCGCCCCATAGGATTTCTCGAGCACGACATTGCGGCCCTTGGGGCCGAGCGTGATCTTCACGGCATTGGCCAGGATATCGGCGCCGCGCAACATGCGCTCGCGAGCGTCCTGGGCGAACTTGACGTCTTTTGCTGCCATCGTCTGGCACCTCCATGTTGTAGCGAAGGGCAAGCCTTCTCGTCACTGCTGGCTGGGCCGTTGCCGACCCACACGCGCCTCCTGCTCAGGTCGTTGCTTGCGCCCACGGCCAAAGCCGTGCTCCGCAGCGCCGAACCCAGATCGAGGCGCGCTCGGCGGTCAGGCTGCGGCGCGCACGGACGCCTTTCCCTCGATGATCCCGAGGACGTCGCTCTCCTTCATGATGAGCAGATCCTCGCCATCGATCTTGACCTCGGTGCCGGACCATTTGCCAAACAGCACGCGATCACCTTTCTTGACGTCGAGCGGCACCAGCTTGCCGGCCTCATCGCGCGCGCCGGGGCCGACGGCGAGGATCTCGCCTTGCATCGGCTTTTCTTTCGCGGTGTCGGGGATAATGATGCCACCGGCGGTCTTGGTCTCCTCGTCGACGCGACGCACGACCACGCGATCGTGCAGAGGGCGAAACTTCATGGCCTCTACCTCACTCCTGTAGAACGAATTTTCCTCAGTTTTTGGCGGCCGTCCGTGGGATTTGGACGAACCACCCGCGCCGACCTCATCGCCCGCACCGGGGTGCCCGATCGGCATCGGCGACGGTAATAAAAAGCCCTGTTAGCAGTGTCAAGGGGAGAGTGCCAGACTTTCTGAGCGGATCTGCGTGAGGGACTGACCCAACCCCCGGCCCAACCCCCGGTCCAACCCCCCGGCCCGAGCTCCCGGAAGGACGGACGGTTTCGCGTTTGGGAGCGCGGGTTTCGGCGTGCCTTTACCGGCGGGCCCCCCCGCCACGGGTGCGGACGCCGGGCTCATCGAAGCGGGCCGTGGCGGCGGCAGTTTGTGCTCGGGAGGTGTCCAGCGCTGCTTTTTTCCGTTCGTGGTGCCAGTGCGCGGCGAAGCGCGCAACGCCCAGGCCGATCGCCTCGGTGTCGTGTGCGTGCTCCCCGAGGTCTCTTGGGCGTCTCAATCCAAACCGCAATTTCCCCGCGCGCCGGGCAGGTCCAGCGCGCGCTAGCCGGCACGGGCGCGGCGACATGCAGGCCGCTTTGGGCTCGGGGCCGGCGCGGGCGTTGGCACTGTCGCTACACTGCTGCTGGCGGCCCGCCGCGGGCCCCCCGTGCGCCGGCCTTGCCCGGGCGCGGGAACCGGGCTTGGCCGTGCGCCGTTTTCGAAGGCCTGCGGCGGTCTCCACCGTCGTCGACAAAAAGCGACGAACGCGCGCGCCGCTTTTGCGCATCTTGATACGGTGCTTGCGACGAAGAGATGAGATGAATTGTGGGAACTATGCAACTTGTGAATCAGCAAAGTCGGCTAGCATCGGGCGACGTGCGGCGCATCTTGAGGTCAGGGGAAATCCATGCCTGATCGCGACTTTCGAACTCAGCTGGCGGGCTTCAGCCTGACGACTGCAGAGATCCTCTACCGTCTGCCGGACCATCCGCTGCTGCTGCAGAGCTTTGTCTGGCAGGAATACGACGTGCATCCGCGCTTCCCGCGCTTGACGCATTTTTTGGACTTCTGGGTGCGCAACCTCGACGGCAAGTTGCACAGCGTGAAAGTGGCGCACAAACGGCTGATCACACCGGCGGAGCTGCGCCTCGTCGACGGCGAGTTTCGTCTGCACTAGGCGCGATAGCGCGCGCTTCAATCGGCGCGCAGGATCAGACAGTCGACTTTGAGGGCGCGCAGCTCTTTGCAGGCGGAGGCCGCCGCCGCGCCATCGAAGCCGGCAAAACGCGCCCGATAAAAAAGCTTGTCACCCTGCTTCACCGGTTGCGTCACGGCTGCGTGTTGGCCGACCACCGAGGTTGCTCGTTGGCGCACCCAGGCCAGCCGCCGCTGCGCCTCATCGGCACTCTGGAAGGCCCCGATTTGAATGGCCATACCGCCCGTCCAGGACACGGCTGGCGCCTCGGTGGCCTCACCCGAGGCTTGATCGCGACGCAAGGCGACGGCCTGCTCGGCAAGCGTCGAAGGGGGGCTGCCGCGCACGAGCCGCGGCGGCGACAGCAAGGTTGGCCCGTGCTCTGGCGCGGCGGCGCCCGCAGGTGTTGGGGCCGTCGCGGTCGGCCGAGCACTGGGCGATGACGCGGCGGCAGGCTCGTCGGCCTGCGGCGGTGCGTCCGGGCGCACGGTGCGCTCGATCAGGGCGGCAATGCTCATCGCCGCCGGGGCGGCGTTGGGCGCTAGGCCTGGGGCTTGCGCGCTGGCGCCGATGTGCACGGGTCTGACCTGGGCCATCTCGAGGCGCGGTTGAGGAGCGCTTGGCGTGATCGGCGGCGCTGGCTCGGTCGGCGCTGCAGAGCTGAGCGCGGGCCGCGACTCGGGCCGCGACTCGGGCCGCGACGGGGGCCGCGGGCTGGCCGGTTTAGCTGCGGGCGGCGCCGCGGCCGCCACCAGCGCACGCCGGCGCGTTTCTTCACTGGCGCCTTTGGCGAGCCCGTTGTTGATCAAAGCGCGCATGGTCGTGTTGCGCGCGGCCGCCGTCGAGCCACCGAACACCACGCCCAGCACGTGCTTGCGCCCGCGGCGCACCGAGGCCACCAAATTAAAGCCGGAGGCGCGGGTGTAGCCGGTCTTCAGGCCGTCGGTGCCCTTGAAGTGGAACAGGAGGCTATTGTGGTTGCGGAAGGTCTCCGCCTTGTAGGTGAAGGTGCGCGTGGCAAAGAGCGGATAGAGCTTGGGAAACTCATCCATCAGCCGCAGCGCCAGGGTTGCCATGTCACGCGCCGTCGTCACCTGCTCATCATCGGGCAGGCCGGAGGCATTCCGGAAGGTGGTAGCAGCCATGCCGATTTGCCGCGCCTTCTCGGTCATCAGGCGCGCAAACCGCTCCTCGCTGCCGCCAATGTGCTCGGCGAGCGCGACCGCCACGTCATTGGCCGACTTGGTGACCAAGGCCCTGATCGCATCGATGACGGTGATCTCATCGCCGGGCTCGAGGTCGAGCTTGGAGGGTGCCGCTGCGCTGGCGTGAGCCGAGACCTTGAGCTTGGTCTGGTAGTCGAGTTTGCCCTGCTCGAGCCGTTCAAACACCAAATAGAGGGTCATCAGCTTGGCGAGCGAGGCGGGATGGCGGGGGGCGTCGGCGGCGGCCTGATAAAGAGTTTGGCCGCTGTTGACGTCGAGCAGCAGGGCGGCGTGCTTGTCGCTGGCGCGGGCGCTGCTCGCGATCAGCCCCAACGCCACCGCGCCCAGGATCGCGACCATGCCCCTGCCATGGCGGCGCCATGGCCCTAACCCAAATCGAGATTGCGCCAATTCCCTCTCCGTCCCCTGCTCAGCTCGAGCGAGCCGCGCCGACCCCCGCGCCTTGCACCCCTTGTGCCTTAAGGGCCTAAGGCAACAGCAGTTTTGGGCGTCTGTGAGGCACTCAGGCGCCGCCGGGCCGGTGTCGCAATGCTAGCGCCGGGGCGGTTAACAGGAGACTGCCGCCACGCCAGCGCTGCTCACAGATGTCGCATGCTGCATTGCAGCAAAAAGTGTTGACTTTTTTTGTGCAGTGCATATATGACGCGGGCAAGCAGTCAAAGGCGTGTATGCCCGTTTTTCGTTCCCCCCGCAGGTACGAGCTCATAGGACCATTCCAATGCTGAAGAACATCGAAGATTTCCAGAAAGTCGGTCAATACAACATGGACGCTGCCATGAAGATGCTTGGTGAGTGGAGCAAGGGTTGGCAGGCTATCGCCACCGAGATGACGGACTATACCAAGCGCTCCTTCGAAGAGGGCACCGCCACCTTCGAGAAGCTGCTCTCCGCGAAGTCGATGGAGCAGGCCATGGAAATCCAGTCCGGCTACGCGCGCCGCGCCTACGACGGCTACCTCCACCAGATGTCCAAGCTCGGCGGCCTTTATGCCGAATGGGCCAAGGAGGCCTATAAGCCGGTGGAGAAGGCGCTGCAAAACGCGCGCTGAGCAGGCGCCAGGCATAACATCATCAAACAGGCTCCCCCGGCGCGCCCGCGCGGGCCCCCTCCGCTCTTTTTTGTTGTTCTCTTTCTCCCGCTGGCCCCGCGGTGTTGGTCTCTCCGCGCCTCCCCCCAAGCCAAGCAAA
>Ga0081540_1000232_pt1 | contig 58343 bp, 51 predicted proteins | sample TabmetS2T1R1_FD_71024 | JGI IMG/M metagenome (GOLD analysis project Ga0081540, IMG submission 71024) | Tabebuia heterophylla rhizosphere microbial communities from the University of Puerto Rico - S2T1R1 | ecosystem: Host-associated > Plants > Roots > Rhizosphere ...
CAGTATTCCGGGACGCTGGGCAAGACCGCGAACTGCCAGGTCGCCGTCAGCGTGCACCTGGTGAACGAGCACGCCTCATGTGCGGCGGACTGGCGGCTGTTCTGCCCGGAAAGCTGGGATGACCAGGCGCTGGCCGATCCGGTAGCCGCGGCCGGCGCGCGGCGGCGCCGCCAGCGGGCCGGGATCCCCGGTGAGGTCCGGCACCGCGAGAAGTGGCGGCTGGCGCTGGACATGATCGAGGAGATGACCGGGCCCGGCGGATGGGGCGTCCTGGAGGAGATCACGGCCGCCGGGGCCGCCCGGCCGGTGGTGGCCGCTGACATCGGCTATGGCGATAACGCCTTGTTCCGCCAGCAGCTGACCGCGGCCGGCTGGCAGTACGCGGTCGCGGTCAAGGGCGGCACCACCGCGCACGACGGCGACGCCGTCCCGCAGGCCAGGCCCTACGCCGGGCTGGGCCAGCCGCCCAAGCCCGCCTACCCGCGCCCGCCGGCCACCCTGCGCACCCTCGCCCTCGCCCATGCCGCCCAGGTCCGCCCGGTGACCTGGCGGCACGGCACCAAGACCAGCGCCGGCAACCCCGAGGCCGCCATGACCGGCTGCTTCCTGGCCATCCGGGTCCGCCCGGCCAGCCGCCACATCCCCCGCGCCGCTGACCGCAGCTTCCCGGCCTGCTGGCTGCTGGCCGAATGGCCCCCCGAAGCCGGTGAGCCGACCGGCTACTGGCTGTCCACCCTGCCCGAAGACACCCCTGCGGAAGAGCTGGTGCGCCTGGCCAAGATCAGATGGCGGGTCGAGCACGATTACCGCGAGCTCAAGACCGGCCTCGGCCTTGACCACTTCGAAGGCCGCTCCTGGACCGGCTGGCACCGCCACGTCACCCTCGCCGTCCTCGCCCAGGCCTTCATCACCATGATCAGGACAGACCCAAAAGCGCATGCGCCGGGATGACCCTCTACCAGGTCCTGCACGAACTGCAGATCGTGCTCGCCCTCATCCTCGGCGCCTGCCCCCTCTGCACCCAGCCGCTGACCCTCGACCGCCTCGCCGTACCCCTTGATGGAACCTAACAAAGTACTACTAGAGCGCCGGTCAAGTATTGAGTGAGGTTGCGGCGTCGCCCTGATGGCGGGTGCTGGGTGTGGTACTCCCTGTTCGTAGCGTGGTGATGTCCGGCTATGGCAAGGGAGGATGCTGATGCGTCCTGCGGTGTGGCGGCCGGCTGTTGAGCCGTCGCCTGCGGAGCAGGCGGTGATCAAGGTGGTGCGGCGGGGGAAGCTGTTCGTGTTCTTGCGGCTGCACCGGCATGAGCTGTTCAGCGAGGAGTTCCAGGCGCAGCTGGCGGAAGCGTATGCGGACAGCCCGAGAGGGCAGCCGCCGGTGCCGCCGGCCCGGCTGGCGCTGGCGACGCTGCTGCAGGCCTATACCCGGGTATCCGATGATGAGGTGATCGAGGCGACGGTGACGGACCGGCGCTGGCAGCTGGTGCTGGACTGCCTGGGCGCGGAGGAGCCGCCGTTTGCCAAGGGCACGCTGGTGGGGTTCCGCGGCCGGCTGATCGAGAAGGAGCTGGACCGGGCGCTGGTCGAGCGGAGCGTGCAGCTGGCCGCGGCCACGAAGGGGTTCGGGGCGCGGGCGCTGCGGGCGGCGCTGGACTCCTCCCCGCTGTGGGGGGCGGGCCGGGTGGAGGACACGTTTAACTTGATGGGACACGCCCTGCGCAAGGCCCTGGGCGTGATCGCGGTGCTGCAGGGGCGGGGGCAGGCCGCAGGGATCCCGGTCGTCGCGGAGCAGGCGGGGGTGCCGCAGCTGGCGGCGTCCAGCCTGAAGGCCGCGCTCGACCTGGACTGGGACGATCCGGCCGCCCGGGATACGGCCCTGGCCCAGGTGCTGGGCCTGCTGGACCAGGTGGAAGCGTTCACCGCCGTCCAGCACGGGGACGCGGCGGCCGCAGCGCCGGTAGCGGTCGCCCGCCAGGTCCGCGACCAGGATGTGGACCTGTCCGGCCCGGCGCCGTCGCTGCGCCGCGGGGTGGCCCGGGATCGGCGGATCAGCGTAGAAGACCCGGACATGCGGCACGGCCGCAAATCCCGTTCGGTCCTGTTCGACGGCTTCAAGCGGCACGTGCTGCGCGACCTGGACACCGGGCTGATCCCCGCCGTGGGGATCACGGCCGCCAACGTGCCCGAGGCGGCGGTCACCGGCGATATCGCCGCTGACCTGGAGGCCGCCGGGATGAGCCTGGCCGAGCTGCACATCGACCGGGCCTACCTGTCCTCGGCCCTGGTCCGCGACCGCGGCCCGGACCTGGCCATCTTCTGCAAGGCCTGGCGGGTGCGCAACGCCGGCGGCCGGTTCGCCAAGGACCAGTTCACCCTCGACTTCGCCGCCGGGCGGCTGACCTGCCCGGCCGGGGTATCCATGCCGTTCGAGCCGGGCAAGACCGTCCGCTTCCCGAAGGACACCTGCACAGCCTGCCCGCTGCGGCAGCGCTGCACGTCCAGCCCGGCCGGGCGGAGCGTGAGTATCCATCCCGACGAACTGCTGCTCACCCAGCTGAGAAAGCGCCAGGCCACCACGGCCGGGCGGGCGGAACTACGCGAGCGGGTCAAGGTCGAGCACGCCCTGGCGCATATCGGCCACTGGCAAGGCCGCCGCGCCCGCTACCGCGGAGCCCGCAAGAACCTGTTCGACCTGCGCCGCGTCGCCGTGATCCACAACCTTCACGTCATCGCACGCTCCGCTGGCACCGGCGACTATCAGCTCGCCGCCTGACGACTACTTGACCGGCGCTCTAGGAGCCTGCTGAAAAAGGCGTCAGGTTAAGGCGTGTTTGCCGGCTTGGCGTTCGATTGCCTGGGACAATGTCTGTCATGCAGGGTTTCGAGCGGGCCGACCGGCAGCTTTCGGACGCGGCGGCGCTGGCCGGGCACCTGGTCCCGGCGGGCAGCATGTTCGCGTTCCTGGCCGCGCACCGGGCCGAGGTGTTCCCCGATGTCGATTATGCGGACCTGTTCGCCCCGCCTGGGTTCGGCCGCCCGTCGGTCCCGGCGACCCAGATGGCGGCGGTCATGACGCTGCAGGCGCTGCATGACTATTCAGACCGGGAGACTGCCGAGGCGGTCCGGTTCGATGTGCGGTGGAAGGTGGCGATCGGGGCGGCGCTGGATGATCCGGGGTTCGACCCGTCGACGCTGGTGTACTGGCGGCGGCGGATCGCGACGTCGGAGCGGCCGCACCGGGTCAACGACGCGGTCCGCAAGGTGATCGAGCAGACCGGGATCTTGCGGGGGCGGCGGCGCCGGGCGGTGGACTCCACGATCCTTGATGATGCGGTGGCGACCCAGGACACCGTGACCCAGCTGGCCTCCGCGATCCGCAAGGTAGCGCGGGTGGTGCCCGGCGCGGCGGAGCAGATCGCGCGGGTGTGCACCGGGCACGACTACTCGCGCCCGGGCAAGCCCGTGGCTGACTGGGACGACCCGCAAGCCAAGGACGCCCTGGTGTCGGCGCTGGTGAACGACGCGAATACGCTGGTGGCCGCGCTGCAAGGCCGTGAGCTGGATGAGCGGGCGGCCTCGGCAGTGGCGCTGCTGGCCCTGGTCGCCGGGCAGGACGTGGAGCCGGCGGAGGGCTCGGACGGCCGGGACGGGCGGTGGCGGATCGCCCGTAAGGTCGCCGAAGACCGGGTGATCTCGGTGAACGACCCCCAGGCCCGGCACACCCGCAAGTCGCAGCATGCCCGCCGCGACGGCTACCGCGCCCATGTCGCCGCCAGCCCGGAGACCGGGATCATTACCGATGAGAAGCTGACGAAGGCGGCGGGCCAGGACAACGCCGATCCGGCGGTGGCCGGGGAATTCCTGGATGGCGAAGCCGCCGCGGACGGCGCCGGCGCGACAGGCCAGGCCGGCCCGGATGCCCCGGGCGGCGGTGATGGTGACCAGATGGCCTGGTACGGCGATACGGCCTACGGGACCGGGGAACTGCGCGATGCGATCGGGCGGGCCGGGCACCGGGCGGTGATCAAGCCTAAGCCGCTGCAGGCGCCGGTAGAGGGCGGGTTCACCGCCGATGACTTCGCCGTGGATGAGGAGAACGGCACGGTGACCTGCCCGGCCGGCATCACCCGCACGATTCCCCCGGGCCGTCATGTCGTCTTCGGCGCCGCCTGCCGTGCCTGCCCGCTGCGCGCCCGGTGCACCACCTCCAAGTCCGGGCGGGCCCTGAGCCTGACCCCACACGACCGGCTGCTGCGCGCCGCCCGCGCGGACTGGGCCGCTGACCCCGGCCTGCGTCAGGACTACAGAGCGCACAGGCCCAACGTGGAACGGGTCATCGCCCAGGTCGCCACCTTCCGCGGGCGCCGGCTCCGGCTCCGCTACCGCGGGGTGACACCGAACCATGCCTGGCTCAAGCGCCGCACCGCCGCGCTCAACCTGCGCAACCTGGCCGGCCGCGGACTGGCCCGCCGCGACGGCGCCTGGGTGCTGGCCACCTGACCGGGCCGTCCCGGCCCTCAGCGTCCGCCGACCCCCGGAGCGGGACGGCCCGCGCGGCCCGCGGGATAGCCAGATCACAGCCGCCAGCCGCTGACCAGGCACCCCCGCTGCAGCAGAGACCTCAAAGACCAGTAAGAAGGCCTCTCAGAACAGGCCTAATTCAGCAGGCTCCTAGAGCGCCGGTCAGGTAGCGGTCAGGCTGCTGGCTGGTAACCGTTGGTGACGGGCTGGCGGGCGATGACGTGGAGGTTGTGGATCACGGCGACGCGGCGCAGGTCGAACAGGTTCTTGCGGGTGCCCAGGTAGCGGGCGCGGCGTCCCTGCCAGTGCCCGACGTGGGCCAGGGCATGCTCGACCGCGACGCGTTCGCGCAGCTTCGCGCGTCCGTCGGGGGTGTGCTGGCGGTGGCGCAGCTCGGCCAGCAGCGCCTCGTCGGGGTGGATGGACACGCTGCGGCCGTGGCTGCTGGTGGTGCAGCGGGCAGGCGGCGCAGGTGCCGGCCGGGAAGCGGACGGTCCTGCCGGGCTCGAACGACATGGCGACCCCGGCGGGGCAGGTGAGCCGCCCGGTGCCGAAGTCGAGGGTGAACTGGTCCTTGGCGAACCGGCCGCCGGTGTTGCGGACCCGCCAGGCCTTGCAGTAGATGGCCAGGTCCGGGCCGCGGTCGCGGACCAGCGCCGAGGACAGGTAAGCCCGGTCGATGTGCAGCTCGGCCAGGGTTCGCCCGGCCGCGTCCAGGTCGGCGGCGATGTCGCCGGTGACGGCCGCCTCGGGCACGTTGGCGGGGGTGATGCCCACGGCGGTCACCAGGCCGGTGTCCAGGTCGCGCAGCACGTGCCGCTTGTACCCGCCGGACAGCACCGAGCGGGACTTGCGGCCGTGCCGCATCTGGGCGTCCTCGACGCTGATCCGCCGGTCCCCGGCCGGGGCGGCGAGGAACGCTTCTGCCCGGTCCAGCAGGCCCAGGACCTGGGCCAGGGCCTGATCCCGGGCGGCCGGGTCGTCCCAGTCCGCATCCAGCGCGGCCTTCAGGCTGGAGGCCGCCAGCTCCGGCGTCCCGGCCTGCGCCGCCACGATGGCGGTCCCTGCGGCCTGCCCCCGCCCCTGCAGCACCGCGATCACGCCCAGGGCCTTGCGCAGGGCGTGTCCCATCAAGTTAAAGGTGTCCTCCACCCGGCCCGCCCCCCACAACGGGGAGGAGTCCAGCGCCGCCCGCAGCGCCCGCGCGCCGAACCCGCCCGTGGCCGCGGCCAGCTCCACCGTCCGCTCGACCAGCCGCCGGTCCAGGTCCTTCTCGATCAGCCGCTTCCGGAACCCCACCAGGGTCCCCTTGGAAAACGGCGGCTCCTGTGCGCCCATGCAGTCCAGCACCAGCTGCCAGCGCCGGTCCATCACCGTCGCCTCGATCACCTCATCGTCGCTGACCTTCGCATAGGCCTGCCGGATCGTCGCCAGCGCCAGCCGGGCCGGCGGCACCGGCGGCTGCCCCTTCGGGCTGTCCACGTAGGTTTCCGCCAGCTCGGCCTGGAACTCCTCGTCGAACAGCTCATCACGGTGCTCGCGCAAGAACACGAACAGCTTCGCCCGCCGCACTGCCTTGATCACCGCCTGCTCCGCCGGCGAGAGCTCCGCCGGCGGCCGCCACACAACCGGGCGTACCACGTTTCCTCCCTGTCTCGCAGCCGATCCCTCACTACCCGCTACGAACAGGCAATAGCACACTCGACCGCCGTCAACCAGTCACATGAAGAAACCTAACCCCGCTACTTGACCGGTGCTCTAGCCGTACGCCACGCCTGGGCGGACCCTTGCCGTGGGCCGGACTGGGTGGTTGATTTGGCAGGTGGCTGAGCGGTTCACCGACGGGCGGGTCCCGGATCCCGGCGTACGTGCGCTGTTTGCTCGGCAGCACCGCTGGCAGTGCTGGCTGGATGTGGAGGCTGCCCTGGCGGCGGCCGAGGCGGAGTGCGGAATCATACCGGCTGCGGCGGCGCAGGCCATCGAATCGGCGGCCCGGCTGGCGGCCCTGGACGTGGCGCGGATCGAGCGTGGCATCGCCGAGACCAGTCACCCGCTGATGGCCCTGGTCACCGAGCTGGCCATGGCGGCTGGTGAGCACGGCGAGCGGGTGCACTGGGGAGCGACCACGCAGAACATCACCCAGACCGGTGACGTCCTCGTCCTGCGCGAGGCCCACCGCAAGATCCTGCGGCTGCTGGCCGGGGTGCTCACGGCCCTGACAACCGAGCTGGCGTATCTCCCGCGGCAGCTGCTGGACCGCGACCGTAGGCTGCTTGACCCGGCAATTGCGCAGGTGGTCGCGGTAGGGGTCGGCTAGGGAGGGCCGGCGCTGCAGCCGCTCGAGTTCCTGCGAGCGCAGCGCTTGGCCGTGTTGAACGCGGCCGAACGCGGTCATCTATGTCTCGCGCAGCCGGGTGCCGTCTAGCTTCCGGTCCTGTTTCGGTTAGCGCTCGCACGCTCGGAAGCCAGGGCGGTGATCGCAGCCCCGCTCGGGGTCCGCACGGGTCACCGCCAAGGTGACCCGATGAGAGCACCAGCCGGCGGCCGCTACCAGCCGGTCCGGCGCAGGCTACGGGCACCCGGCATACCCTCCCGGGAATTTGGGTCTTGACCGCAACATATGCGTAACGTACGGTTCTCATATAGGACTTCTAGTTCGTAATTACGAACCAATGCAACATCCCCTTCCGGGCAAACGGGTCAGCAGCGAACCTGCAGCTCTACCTGGAGACCAAGACCGACGTCCTCAAGACACGCCCATTAGCTACTGGCAGTAACAAGCCGCGGGCAGGAATCAAGGAGTATCCATGACGCAACAACAGCAAAGTCCGAATGCTCCTGTCGCGGCTGCGGCGGGTGCGGTGGCCGGGCAGGCGCCGGTGCCGGCGAGCATGCGGCGCATCGCGGTGGCCAGCGCGATCGGCACCATGTGCGAGTTCTACGACTTCAACATCTACGGCACCGCGGCCGCGCTGGTGTTCCCGCACATCTTCTTCCCGGCACTGGGCACGGCGGCCGGCACGGCCGCCTCGTTCGCTACGCTCGGGGTCGCGTTCGTGGCCCGGCCGTTCGGCAGCATCTTGTTCGGGCACTTCGGAGACCGGCTGGGCCGCAAGAAGACCCTGATCGCGACGTTGCTGACAATGGGGATCGCCACCCTGCTCGTCGGCGTGATGCCCACGGCCGCCCAGATCGGCGTGGTGGCACCGGTCCTGGTCGTGGCGCTGCGGATCTTGCAGGGCCTGGCGGCCGGCGGGGAGTACGCCGGCGGGGTGCTGTTCGGGGCGGAAAACGCGCCCAAGGCCCAGCGCGGGCTCTGGGCGATGTTCCCCAACCTCGGCGGCGGCGGCGCGATCATCCTGGCGAACTTCACGTTCTTGCTCACCGCCGTGTTCATGCCCGAGGCCGCGTTCGTGTCCTGGGGCTGGCGGATCCCGTTCCTGGCCAGCATCGTGCTGGTCGCGATCGGCCTGTGGATCCGGCTGAAGATCGACGAGACGCCGGTGTTCAAGAACGAGACGGCCCACGCCGGGGTCTCAAAGGTGCCGTTCATCGAGGCCTTCCGCAGCCAGCCCCGCCGGATCCTGCTCGCCACCGGCACGGCGATCGGCGCGGTGTACGTCCTGACCTACATCGGCGGCGCCTACATGACCAGCTACGGCACCAAGACCCTCGAGCTGGCGCGCACCTACGTGCTCACCGTCGCCATCGCCGGCGGGGTGGCCATCTCCCTGGGCGTAGTGGCCGGCGCGCTCCTGTCGGACCGGGTCGGCCGGCGGCCGGTGATCACCGGCGCGGTCGCCGTAGCGGCCGCCTGGTCGCTGGTGCTGTTCCCCATCCTGGACACCAAGTCCCCGCTCGCCTTCGCCTTCGGCGTCCCGGTCACCATGCTCATCGCCGGGTTCGCCACCGGCCCGGTGCCGTCCTTCCTGTCGGAGCTGTTCGCTACCCGCTACCGTTACACTGCCGCCGGGTTCTCCTACAGCGCGGCCGGCATCCTCGGCGGCGCGGTCCCGCCCTACATCGCCTCCACCGTCATCCCCGCCGCCGGCGGGTTCGCATTCGGCCTCATCCTCGCCGCCCTGTGCCTGATCAGCCTGGGCTGCGTGCTGAGCCTCCGCGAAACCCGCAGCTACGAACTAGACCAGGTGGTGGTCGTCGCCAAGGCGAACGCCTGACGCCCGTTTCCCGGGGGCCCGTGGTGCGGTTACGCGGCGGGCCCCCGGGTCCATGCTCGCGGTCAGTACTTCCGGGCGGTCGTTGTGCCAGCTGACGGAGCGAAGCATCTCAGAGAAGGAAAGTTGTCGTGCCGACCAGCGAAGAGACGTATGAGGTCTACGCCCTGCGATATGCCTCCAGGCAAGGGGAAAAGGCGAGGGAATATTACGGGTTCCACAGGTACGGAGAACCCAATGCGCCCTGTCCGCTGGATTACTTCTTCTGGCTGGCGCGCAACAACCACCGGACCATCCTCGTCGACTGCGGCTACAGCAAGGACCGAGCCAAGGAGAAAGGCCGGTACACGAAGAACAACCCGAACAACGATGCACTCGAGACCTTGTCGTACCTGGGTGTCCGGCCTGAGGACGTGGACCACGTCGTCCTGTCACACATGCATCAGGACCATGTGGGGAACGTGAACCGGTTCCCGAACGCCACCTTCAGCATGGCTCGCAAGGAGTTCGATTTCTGGACCGGGCCTTATGGAGCCCGCGAACTCCCGGCGACCAGTGTCGACTTCGACGAAATAGGGCTGGTCAAGGATCTCCTGCGCGAGGACAGACTGCACTTCGTGGAAGATTCCGAAACGCTCTTCCCGGGAGTCCAGGCGACACGGCTGGGTGGTCACACCCCCGGCCAGCTGATGACCGAGGTAACGGGCACCTCGGGACAGGTGGTCCTGGCGTCCGACGCCATCCACTTCTACGAGGAAATGGAGGCAGACCGGCCCTTCTGGTTCTTCTGTGACCTGGAAGGCACTTACCGCGCCTACCAGCTCTTCCGGGACCTGAACGCACGGCCAGACACCTCGGTTGTTCCCGGTCATGACCCCGCCGTGATGCGGAAGTTCAAGCCTGTTCACCCGGACTGGGTCGTCGACCTCACCAGTCCTTTGTGATCTCGTTTCTCCGATCTGCCGTGCCGCTCATGGTGCAGGCCCCCGGACTGCAGGATATTCGGCCCTGCTGGCAGACCCGGACGGCGAACCAGGCCCGGCTGCGCGGCTGGCGCCGTGGCAGGCGGACCGCATCAAGCACTATCGCATATAGGAACAGTCGATCATGTTAACGGCCTAATCGACATGTGTAGCGCGCCTGGCTCCGTCAGTGACGAGCAAGTGGGGGCGCCTGGCCCTGCCATGTGCCTCAATCGGCTCGCCCGGGTGCGAGAACGGCGGGCAAGCGCCCGGCCGCGCGGCCAGGCGGCCGGCCGCGCATTGACCGGCACCGGGGTGACGCTATAGGATTTGATCGTAATAATGGACAAAGGTTCATATATATGAACTCAATGGACTGGTGCTCCTGTACCTGCCCATGGTGCTCGCGTGAGGGAGACAACCGTGATCGAGCGAGACACGATCTTCATCGACGGCAAGTGGGTCGGGTCAGCAGGGACCGGGATCCTGACCGTCGTGAACCCGGCGACCGAGGAGCCGATCGCGGCAGTGCCCCGGGGGCACGTCGATGACGTCGACCGCGCGGCCCAGGCCGCGGTCCGGGCGTTCGAGTCCTGGTCGCGGTCCCCGCACGAGGAGCGGACCGCGGTGCTCCTGCGTATCGCCGACATCCTTGAGGCTCAGGCCGAGGACCTGGCGCGCTCGACCGTGCGTGAGATCGGCACGCCGATCGCCCACGCCCGCGGCTCGCACGTCGCCACCCCCATCGATGACCTGCGCATCGCCGCCGCGAGTATCAAGGACATCGTGTGGGAGGAGCGGTTCGACGGCACGATCGTGCGGCGCATCCCCGCGGGCGTCGCCGGGGCGATCACCCCGTGGAACGGCCCGATGCGGATGGTCGCGCTGAAGGCGGGCGCCGCGTTCGCCGCCGGCTGCACCATGGTCCTCAAAGGCACCGAGGTGGCCCCGCTGAGCTCGTTCCTGTTCGCCGAGGCCGCCGCCGAGGCGGGGCTGCCAGACGGGGTCTTCAACCTGGTCAGCGGCACCGGGCCGGAGATCGGCGAGGCGATCGCGACCCATCCGCTGATCGACATCGTGTCCCTGACCGGGTCGGTGCGCGCGGGCAGCCGGGTCATGGAGCTGGCGTCGCGGTCGGTCAAGCGCGTCGCGCTGGAGCTGGGCGGCAAGTCCGCCAACCTGATCATGGAGGACGCAGACCTGGAGAAGGCGGTCAGCGACGGGCTCACGGACGCCTTCCGCAACGCCGGCCAGGTCTGCGGAGGGCTCTCCCGCACCCTGGTCCCCCGGTCGCGGCTGGCCGAGGCCGAGAAGATCGCCGCGGCGAAGGCGTCGAGCTTCGTCATGGGCGACCCCTTCGATGAGACCACGACCCTCGGCCCGGTGGTTTCGGACGTCCAGCGCCAGCGCGTGCGCCGCTACATCCAGACCGGAATCGACGAGGGCATGCGGCTCGTCGCGGGCGGCCCGGAGGCCCCAGAGCATCTCGAGCGGGGTTACTACGTGCGGCCGACCGTCTTCAGCGGCAGCAACCGTGACACGCTGGCGCGGCAGGAGATCTTCGGCCCGGTCAACGTCATGATCCCGTTCGACGACGAGGACGACGCCGTGGCCATCGCCAACGACTCGGACTACGGGCTCGCCGGCGGCGTCTGGGCCGCCGATCCTGAGCGGGCCATGGACGTCGGGCGGCGCCTGCGCACCGGCCGCGTGCGCATTAACGGCGCACCCATCGACATGCGTGCTCCGCACGGGGGCCTGAAGCTGTCGGGCATCGGCCGGGAGATGGGCCGCTACGGGATCGAGGAATACCTCGAGTACCAGTCCCTCATCAGCTGAGAGCCGCACCCGCCGAGCCTTCGAGAGGAGCCAGGGGTGATCACAGCGCAGGCGCGGGCGATGACTGGCCCGACGGCGCCGTTCAGCACCGTCACCATCGAGCGCCGCGACGTCGGCCCCACCGACGTGCTGCTGGATACTGCCTACACCGGTGTCTGCCACACCGACGTCCACCATGCCCGGGCCGAGTTCGGGCGCACCCACTACCCGATCGTCCCCGGCCACGAGATCGCCGGCGTCGTCCGTGAGGTTGGTGCCGAGGTGGCCGGCCTGGCCGCCGGGGACCACGCCGGCATCGGCTGCCTGGTTGACTCATGCCGGGAGTGCGCCCGCTGCCTCGCTGGGCAGGAGTCCTACTGCCGAAGCAGCAAGGTGCTCACCTATAACGGGATCGGGCGCGACGGCGCGGTGACGCTCGGCGGCTACAGCGAGCGGGTGGTCGCCGACCAGCGGTTCGTCGCCCGCATCCCGGACTCCCTGCCTCTTGAGTGCGCCGCCCCGCTGCTCTGCGCGGGCATCACCATGTACCAGCCGCTCCGCCTGTGGGGCGCCGCCCCTGGCCGCCGCGTCGGAATCCTCGGGTTCGGGGGGCTGGGGCACATCGGCGTCCAGATCTCGCACGCCCTTGGCGCGCACACGACCGTCCTCGAGCTCACCGAGGATCGCCGTGCCGACGCCGAGCGCCTCGGGGCAGACGACTACCGGACGACCGCCGACCTGGAGTCGGCGCGGGACTCGTTCGACCTGATCGTGTCGACGGTCCCGTCGAACTATGACCTGTCCGCGCATCTCGGCCTGCTCGACTTCGACGGCACGTTCGTGAACCTCGGGGTGCCGGACGAGCCGCTGCGGATCGACCCCTACACCCTGCTGACCAACCGGCGGAAGCTCGCCGGCTCGATGAGCGGCGGCATGCCCGAGACGCAGGAGATGCTCGACTTCTGCGCCGAGCACGGCATCAAGGCCGAGATCGAGCTGGTAACGGCGAAAGAGCTGGACCAGGCCTACGACCGGCTCACGGCGGGTGACGTGCGGTACCGGTTCGTTCTCGACACCTCGACCATCGCCGGGGCCTGAGCGGCGCTGGATCTCCTGGTTCCCAAGCGCCGCAGACCTGCCGCCACGCGGATGGCCCTTCGGGCTCCAGGCCGCGCCGGGGCGGCACCGGGGTGCCGGCGGGCGCGCGCTTGCCTCAAACGGGGCCGCGGCGTCGCGCCAGCCGCAGTGAACCCGCAGCCCAGCGCCCGATCAGATCGTCCCTCACGCGTGCAGTCGAACGAGGCGCCGAGCCGGGTCCCTGGTGCGGTGTAGCCGAGCTCCGCGCGATCGCCGGCGCTGCTGCGCAGTCGATGCCCGGCTCCGTGGCGTCAGTACGGAGAGGCGCGGCCGCGCGGGCCACGCCGGCCAGCTCCACGTCCGCCCGAGCCGGGCGGCGGCGAACAGATGCGCGGCGCACCGTGAACACCTCGTCGTCGGCAACGCCGAAACTGCGCCCGGAGGCAGCGGCCCGGTGAAAGGGACAAGCCGCACGGTGTGTGCCGTACGGCGCCGGCTCCCCATCCCCATGGCACCGTCAGCGACGAGGATGCGGCGCCTGCCGGGCGCAAGGCGACATCGCTCTCCTACGGCTTCGCCGCGGCGAGGGAGGGCAGGGCCGGTTCCCCGGCGGCGAGCTCGGCAGCCAGAGCGTGCTTGTCGATCTTCTCCGAGCCGAGCACTGGCAGTTCCCCGGTCTGGAAGCGCCAGCGCGTCGGGATTGCGAAGGAGGCCAGATCCGCCCGCAGCGCGGCCGCGACGTACTCGCCGAGGTCGGGCCGGGCAGCAGTGGCGTCGTCGACGACCACGACGGCGGCGACCTCCTCACCCAGGTCGGGGTGCGGCAGCCCGAACACCGCGACGTCCAGGACGCCGGGCACCCCCATCAGCGCCTGCTCGACCGAGAGGGGGGCGATGTTCTCGCCACCGCGCAGTATGAGGTCCTTGCTGCGGCCGGTGACCCAGAGGTAACCGTCCTCGTCGAGATGGCCCAGGTCGCCGGTGTGCAGCCATCCGTCGGCGTCGATGGGGCCGGCGGTGTCCCCGAAGTACCCGAGCATCTGGGAGGCCGCTCGGATCAGCACCTCCCCGTCGCCGTCCGCCGTCCGCTTAGCGAAGGAGATCTCCACGGAGGGGAGCGGCACCCCGCAGACACCGGGCCGGTCCCGGGTGTCGCGGCCACTGGCCGCGGTGGCCTGGCCGCCGTTCTCGGTCAGTCCGTATCCGGTGGCGATCCGCGCCCGGACGGACGGCAGCTCGTCGCGGATTCGCTGATAGAGGCTGGGGTGGGCGGGCGCTCCGCCCAGCGTCAGGGAACGGAGGCTGCTCAGGTCGGCCGGCCGCTCCGCCTGGGCGTCGAGGAGCCGGCTGACCATGGTCGGAACAGCGCTCCAGCGAGTGACACCGTGAGCTGCGATGAGATCCATCGCCCCGTGGGGGTCGAACCTGCCTGGCGGGAACACCAGGGTCTCGCCGACCACCACCCCGCGCATGAGGGTCTGCACACCGCCGACGTGGAACAGCGGGGCCGTAAGCAGGGCCACGCTCGGCGGGGCGCCCTCGAGGTCTTGCGGGAGCCGCTTGGTGATGGCCAGCAGTGAGTGCAGGCCGGAGATGATCGAACGGTGCGAGAGCACCACCGCCTTGGGGAACCCGGTGCTGCCCGAGGTGAACAGGATCAGGGCAGGCTCGTTCTCGCCGCCGCCGCCGGCGCGTTCCGGCAGGGGACCCCCGGTCTCGCCGGCCATAGGCCACGGCGCGACGGGGGTGCCGGTGGGGAGCTTGGGCGCCAGCCGGCTGTCGGCGAGCACGGCCCGGGGCTGCAGCACCGCGAAGGCATGCTCGATCTCGCGGGTGCTCCACCACGAGTTGACCAGGACCGGGACGGCGCCCAGCCACAGGGGGGCCCAGACGTTGACGACCCAGTCCGGCCCGTTCCACCCCAGCAGCGCGACGCGGTCCCCGGGACCGATCCCGTGCTCCTGCAGCTGGGCCGCCTTGCGGCGGACAGCCGTCACGAGGTCGGCGAAATCGAGCCGGAAGTCGCCTTGCACCACGTGGGCCCGGCCGGCCCAGCGGCCGGCGTGGTCTAGCAGGGACGCCAGGCGGCGCATGCGGGGTTCGTACATGCGGTAGGGGACGCGGCCCACCTGCTCGACCGCGATCTCGCGCCCCCACGGCGCGACGGTGTCACTCATCTCTTATTCTCCTTTATTACTATGGCGGGGCCGCTGATGACCCCTACCGCCCGGTCAGCGGAACTCGCCTGATGCCAGCGCAGCTTGTCTTCGTGTCAGATGGGGCGGTCGCCGACCTGGCCGGTCCGCGGGAATGGGCGCTCAGTCGAGGTGGCCGCCGGCCTGCAGGACTTCCTCGGCGACCTTGAAGGCCTCGCCCGCGGCCGGAAGCCCGCAGTAGACCGCCGTCTGCAGCAGGACCTCCTTGATCTCGGCGACCGTACAGCCGTTTCTGATCGCGCCCTCGACGTGGTGGGCGAGCTGGGCCGGACGGCCCAGCGCGGTGAGCATCGCGAGATTGACGATGCTGCGGGTCTTGCGGTCGATGCCGTCGCGGGCCCAGACCCGGCCGAAGCAGACTTCTTCGGAGTAGTCCTGGATGACGTCGTTGAACGAGTTGCGGTTCCCGTCCTTCTTCTCGACGTAGCCGTCGCCCATGAGCTCGTTCATGATGCGGCGGCCGGTGGTCTTGACGTCTGCGGCGTCAGCGGTGCTCATGTCATCTCCTGATTGTGTCGGGGTGGGCGCCGGACGGCCGCGGTCGAGGACGGCCTGGACCTCGTCGGCGGAGAGCTTGATCGTCACGCCTGCTCGCTCGTTCTGAAGCAGCAGCGGGGTCTGTGAGTCCCGGTTTCCCCACCCGCGGTCGAGCGCCTCCTGGAAGTCTTCCTGGACCAGCCGGGCGGCGCGCATCGGGACGTCGAGCTGGTCGGCGAGCTCCAGCGCCAGCCGGAGATCCTTGTTCGCCAGGACCAGCGCAAACGACGGCGGATCGAAGGCCTCCTGCAGGTACCGGTCGCCGACCCGGTCGAAGGTCCGGGCCCGGCCGATGGCGCCCTGGCGCATGGCGTGCCAGAGGGGGCCGGGCTCGACGCCTGCCTTGACCCCCATGGTGAAAACCTCCGCGATCGCCGAGCGGATCGTCATGCTGGCGCAGTTGTGCACGAGCTTCGCGGTGTTGCCCGCGCCGATCTCCCCGACGTAGAGGATCTGGTCGCCGATGGCGTCCAGGACACTGCCCACGCGGTCGAACGCCTCGCGGTCGCCGCCGACGTAGATAGCGAGCTTGCCTGAACGGGCGCCCTTGGGGCCGCCGCTCACTGGAGCGTCGAACAGCCCGACACCGTGCTCCTTGCAGGTTGCGTGCACCTCGCGGACGACCGTGGGGGAGTTCGTGGTCAGGTCGAACCAGGTGCTGCCAGGCTCCAGCGCGCTCAGCAGCCCGCCGTCGCCCACGCCGACCTGCCGCATTTCGGCGGGCCCGGGCAGGGACGTGAAGACCACGTCAGCCGAGCCCGCCAGCTCGGCGACCGAAGCCGCCCAGGTCGCCCCGGCCTCCTCGAGGGGGGCAGCACTCGCGCGGCTGAGGTCGTGCACGACGAGGTCGTAGCCCGCGCGGCGGAGGTTGAGGGCCATGCCCTGGCCCATCAGGCCCAGTCCGATGAAGCCGATCCTCATGATTGTCCTTCCGTCGGTGACCGGCCAGCGGCGTCACCGTCGCTGCCGCGCCGTACCTAAGTTCGTAGTTAAGAACTTAAGTACGTATACGCGAATCTACGTTAAGACGGAGAGGTGTGAGGTGTCAACGTCGTGGGCGCGCCGGGGCCGTTGACATCAAGGGGGGAACCCTCGTAGCATCGTGTATGTAAATACGGACTCATGTTCATAATAACGAACCAAATTTATCGTCGAGACAGGTGTGGAGGCACGGAATGACGGCCCTCGAAGGCGTGAAGGTGATCTGCGTCGGGCAGTTCTACTTTGCCCCGTACTGCTCCCTGCTCATGGCCCGCCTCGGCGCCGACGTCATCAAGGTGGAGGCGCCTCAGGGCGACCCCTACCGGCGCCTGCCCACCGTCGACACTGACGGCTACCCGATCCAGTACCGCTTTCTCAACTCCGGCAAGCGCACCATTCGCCTCGACCTCGCCAGCCCCGCCGGACAGGACGTACTGCGTGACCTCGTCCGCCACGCCGACGTCCTCGTGCAGAACCTCTCTCCCGGGGCGATGGACCGCTTCGGCCTCGGCTACGACGAGCTCAGCAAGGTCAATCCCGGCCTGATCATGGCCTCAGGGACGGGGTTCGGCTCCTTCGGGCCCTATGCCGGCGAGCCGGCCATGGACCTCACCATCCAGGCCCGCACCGCCGTCATGAGCACCACCGGGTTCGCCGACGGCGCACCCGTCCGCACCGGACCCTCGGTCGTCGACTTCGTGGCCGGCACCCACATGCTCTCCGGGGTGCTGGCCGCGCTGTTCCAGCGCACCCGCACCGGCCGCGGCCAGCACGTCGAGATCGCGCTGCAGGACGCCATCCTCCCCGCCCTGACCTCCAACATCGCCGGCGTGCTCAGCAACGCGAACAGCCCCGAGCGCACCGGGAACCGCCACGGGAGCATGGCCGTCGCCCCGTACAACGCCTACCCGACCGCCGACGGCTGGATCACGCTGCTGTGCCCGACCGACGCCCACTGGCAGCGGCTCCGCGAGCAGATGGATGATCCCGCCACCGCCGATCCGCGGTTCGCGACGATGGCCGGGCGATGCGAGCACATGGACGACCTCGACGCCGTCGTGGGACGGTGGACCAGGACGCTCACCAAGGAGCACCTGACCCGCAGGCTCACCGATCTCAAGATCCCGTGCGCTCCGGTCGTCACGCTCCCGGAACTGATCGAGGACCCCCATGTCCGCGAGCGCGGTGTGCTCCGCACCGTCACCGACGACCGGGGGTCGTTCATGACCCTGGGCAGCCCGCTATTCCTGTCGGACTCGCCCATCGTAGAACCCACGCGGCCGGGCGAGCTGGGGGCCGACACCGATGAGGTCCTCGCCGCGGAGCTCGGCATGTCCGCCGACGACATCGCCAAGCTCCGCGACGCCGGAGTCATCTGAGCGCCGGCGCCAGCCTGCGGCGACCCACCACCAGATGAGCGAGAGGACATGAACGTGGAATCCGGCCTGAGAATCCGGCACCTGAGCCCCGCCTTCCGCACCTTCTGCGGTGAAGGCGCGCTCGATGCACTGCCCAGGGAACTGGCGCGCGTCGGGGCCCAGCGGGCGGTGATCATCTGCATCGCGGCCGTCGCCGCGCACGAGGACGCGATGGGCCGGCTTCGCGAAGCCCTTGGCGACCGGCTGGCAGGCCAGTTCGAGGGCGTGGAAGAGCACAGCCCGCTGCCGTCAGTCGAGAAGGCCAGGGCGTTCCTAACCCACCACGACGCAGACGCCGTGATCGCCGTCGGCGGAGGATCTTCAGTGGTCACGGCGCGCGCGGCCACCATCCTGCTGGGCGAGGGCAAGGACGTACGGGAGCTGTGCACCCGGCGGGAGCCGGGCGGCAGGCTCGTCAGCCCGAGGCTCTCGGCGCCCAAGCTGCCCCAGTGGGTGGTCCCGAGCTCGCCGACAACGGCCTACGCCAAGGCAGGCGCCGCCGTGCGCGACCCGGAGACGGGGGAGCGGCTCGCCCTCTACGACCCGAAAGCCCGGGCGCAGGGAGTCGTACTCGACCCGGTGATGGCGCTCACCGCGCCCCCGCGGCTGAGCTGGTCGGCCGCCCTGAACATCTTCTCGATAGCGGTGGAGGGCCTGCAGTCCCGCCTGATCGACCCGCTCGCCGACGCCATGCTGACGCATGCCCTGCGGATGGTCGTCACGTGGCTTCCCCGAGTGGCGAAAGAGCCCGACCACGCCGCTCCGCGCCTGCAGCTGATGCTCGCCGCGGTCCTGAGCGGCGAGGGGACCGACCATACCGGCGGCGGCCTCGCGCAGGCCCTCTCGCATGCCGTCGGACCCCGGTCGCAGGCCCCTAACGGTGTCGTCGAGGCCCTGCTGCTGCCCCACGCGATGCGGTTCAGCGCCGGCGCCGTCGCAGACCGGCTGGCGTCTATCGCCGACTACCTGGGGCTGGCCGACCGCAGTGCCGAAGGGGTCATTGCCGAGGTCGAGCGGCTGCTCGGTGTCTTCGAGGCCCCGCGCCGGCTCCAGGACATCGGTGTCCCGCAAGACGCGCTCGCCGAGGCAGCCGCGCACGCCATGGACGACTGGGCCATCACCGCCGGGCCGCGCGTGCCCGACGCGCAGGACGTGCGCGACCTGCTCCAGGGCGCTTGGTAACCGCGCCATTCCGACCCATCAAAATAACAATCACCGAGGAAGTGCGATGACGACTACCCAGGCCCCGCAGAAAGCGGGGTTCGGCAAGGAACTGGCCACCGGCCGGTTCACCGACGAGATGCTCGCGGAGATGCGCGCCCTCATCGGCACCGAGCTGCGCACCGCGATGTCGGTCAACAACGAGTTCGCGGACCGCATGGCGATCCTGCGGTTCTGCGAGGGCATCGGCGATGACAACCCGTTGTGGACGGACGAGGAGTACGCCGCCGCGGCGCCGTCCGGCGGGATTATCGCGCCGCCGAGCTTCATTTTCGCCTGTCTCGGGTCGGTTCAGGTCGGCTGGCGCGGGCTCGGCGGCTTCCACGCCGAGACGAACATCGAGTTCCACCAGCCGATCCGTCTCGGCGACCGCATCACAGCCCGCGTATTTTTCGACGGCTTCGATGGCCCGACCGACGTCAGCAACTTCGCTGGACGCCGCATCAAGGACTACCTGCGCCAGGAGTACCGCAACCAGCACGACGAGCTCGTCGCGGCCTTCACCTGCTCGCGGATGCGGTTCGAGCGGACCGAGATGCAGGCCAAGCGTGAGTCGCGCAAGATCGAGCTCCCGCACCCGTGGACGGAACAGGAGCTCGAGAAGATCGAGGATGACATTCTCGCGGAATCTCCGCGGGGGGCCACGCCCCGCTTCTGGGATGACGTCCAGATCGGCGACGAACTCGACGTCATCACCAAGGGACCGATGGGCCTGACCGACTTCATCGCCTTCATCGCGTCCGGCGCGGCGCCGATCCCCCGGCTGTCGGCCCACGGCGTCGCGCTGCGCCGGTACAAGAAGCACCCCAAGTGGGCTTTCCGCGACCCCCGCACGAACGCGCTGGAGCCGGTGTACTCGGTGCACTACAACGACTACGCCGCCCAGTTGCAGGGCGCCCAGATCGCCTACGACGTCGGCATCCAGCGCACCTGCTGGCAGATCCATCAGCTCACGAACTGGATGGGCGACCAGGGCTTCATCAAGAGCATCCACGGTCAGTACCGATCCCATGTCTACCTCTCGGACGTGCTCCGGCTCGGCGGAACGATCACCGAGAAGCTGGTCGACGAGGCCGGCGACCACGTCGTCAAGGTGGAAACCTGGGCGTCCAACCAGCGCGGCCAGCAGGCGATGCCGGGCTCCGCCATCGTGGCGCTGCCAACACGCGGGGCAGCGCATGAGTGACATCGTCCGCGAGACGGTGGCTGACCGGGTCGCGCTGCTGGAGATGCGGCGTCCCCCGAATAACTTCTTCGACGAGGCATTGCTGACCGAGCTGGCCGACGCCTACCTCGCGCTCGACGACGAGAAGGATGTCACTGCCGTGGTGCTGTGCTCACAGGGAAAGCACTTCTGCGCGGGCGCCGACCTCCGCGGAATGGGCGCGGAGGGGATCCGCCGCGTCTACCGGCAGGCGTTCCGGCTCTTCTCCGGCCGTAAGCCGGTCGTCGCGGCCGTGCAGGGCGGCGCGATCGGCGGCGGCCTCGGGCTGGCCATGTCCGCGGACTTCCGGATCGCCGCCCCGCGGGCCCGGCTCACCGCCAACTTCGCCCGCCTCGGCTTCCACCAGGGCTTCGCGCTGTCCGTGACCCTGCCCAGGGCGGTCGGCCCGCAGCGAGCCCAGGACCTGCTGCTGACCGGTCGGCCGGTCTCAGGGGAGGAGGCAGCCAGCATCGGCCTGTGCGACGCTGCGGCGGACGACCCCCGCAAGGCCGCCGTCGACCTCGCGACGGCGATCGCGGCCTCCGCTCCGCTATCGGTGCCCTCGATCCGGGCTACGCTGCGCCGGTCCCTGGTATCCGAGGTCTCAGCCGCTCTCGACCTCGAGGCGGACGCGCAGGCCGCGCTCCTGGACACGGCCGACTTCGCGGAGGGCATCGCGGCGTCGATCGGGAAGCGCCCACCGCAATTCGCGGGTTCGTAATGGCGAATGGCAGATCGCAGCCGACTATGATGTCTCTCGTGACCGACGACGCTGGCCACTCCGACACCGGAGGCCCGGCCAACCACCGCACCATCGACCGGGTGACTCAGATCCTCGAGGAGGTCGTGTACCACCCGGGGATCGGGTTCGCGGAGCTCGCCCGCGCCCTCGGCGCGCCGAAGAGCTCGGTGCACGGGTTCATCCGGGGCCTGCTGGCCAAGGGCTGGCTCTACGAATCCGACCGGCGCTTCTATCTCGGCCCGGCCGTCTACGGCCTCACGCTGGCGAGCGGGCGCATCCGGGCTGGCCAGGTGAGCCAGGCCGACCTCGATGCGCTGCACAAGGACACCGGGATGACGGTTTTCCTCGGCGTCGAGGCCGGTGACCACCTAATCTACATCGGCGAGTCCGGCACCGACTCCCTGACCGGCTTCGCGGCCAGAAGCGACATCCGCCGCCAGCTGATCTCGACGGCCGGCGGGAAGGCCCTGCTGGCGGCGAAGCCCGACTCTGAGCGAGACGCCTACCTCCGCCGGCAGCAGAGCGGCAACGCTGAGGCGGTCTCGGAGTTTCTCGCCGAGTTCGCCGAGATCAGGAAGACGGGCGTCGCGCGGAACTTCAGGCATCACGGGTCGCAGATCGCCCTGGCGAGTGTGCTGCGCAACGAGGCCGGCGAGAGCGTGGCCAGCGTCACCCTCGTCGGCCAGGCCATGGAGGTGGAACCACGGGAGGACAAGGTCCGCAAGACCTTGCTGAAGCATGTCACCTCCTGGACGCGGCAGAAGTCAGTCCCTCGCGAGCCCATCTGATCCGACCCGTCTGACAGGCCGGCTCCGTTCGGCCGGTCTGGAACACCCGTCGGCGCAGCGCAGTTGCCCCTCGTCTCGGCCGGTGCCATCGCCAGCTGGTCGGTCTCCAGCCTGCCCTGGCCGGATTCGATAAACCGGTCGCTCCGCTGTGTTCTGGGGGACCAGCCCCGACATTCCTATTCACCGCGGCCGCCGAGAGTGAGGCCCGTTTTCCCGGACGGGAGAGCATTGACACCGCCCCGGGCAGTTCTGTAATCTAGTCGTAATAGTGATCTACAGTTCGTATATAAGAACTTACCGAGGCGGCCGAAACGGTCATCAATGCCGGCGCTCAAGGAGCGGGTTCGGTGATCCCGGCCGGGACCGCAGCGGCTCCGGCCTCGCCTGGGCCCGGCCTCGAGCACCCGTATCCGTGTGCGCTCGTAGCCGGAAGCGGAATTCAGCGACAGTGGAGGCGACCCGTGATCGAGCGGCAGCAGATCTTTATCGACGGCCAGTGGGTGGATCCCTCGAGCGATGAGGTCGCCGTCGTGATCAATCCGGCGACGGAGCTCCCGGTCGCGTCCATCCGGCTCGGGAGCCCCGCGGATGTGGACCAGGCCGTCGCCGCAGCATCGGCGGCTCTGCTCGGGTGGTCTCACACGAGTGCCGAGCACCGGGCGCAGGTCCTGCGGTCGCTGGCCGACCTCATTGAGGTCCGTGCCGACGATGCCAGCCACATGATGACGACCGAGATGGGCCAGCCGATCACCACCGCGCTCGGGACGACCGCTGGGGCGATCCAGGATCTGCGCATCTTCGCCGATGCCCTGAAGGACGTGGTCTGGAGCGAGACCGTCGGTGGTGCCGAGGTTCACAGGGTCGCCGCTGGTGTCGTGGGAGTGATCACAGCCTGGAACGTCCCGCTGCGCACGGTGGCGGTGAAGATCGGGGCGGCGCTGGCGGCAGGCTGCACCACGGTTCTCAAGGGGAGCGAGATCGCCCCGCTGACTTCCTACCTGGTCGCCGACCTGGCGCAGCAGGCAGGTATTCCTCCGGGCGTCCTCAACTTGGTGCCGGGTACCGGTCCGGTGGTGGGCGAGGCCATCGCGGCACATCCGCTGGTCGACATGGTGTCGCTCACCGGTTCGGTGCGCGCTGGCCGCCGGGTCATGGAACTCGCATCGCAGTCGATCAAGAGGATCGGACTCGAACTGGGAGGGAAGTCCGCCAACGTCATTCTTGACGACGCGGACGTGGAGAAGGCCGTTTCCGCCGGTGTCGTCGACGCCCTCCGGAACGGGGGGCAGGCATGCGGCGGGCTGACCCGTGTGCTGGTGCCGAGGCCGAAGCTCGGCGCGGCCGAGGAAGCCGCGGCGAGCGCAGCCGCGACCTTCAGGCTGGGAGATCCCCTGGACCCCGCGACGACGATGGGCCCGATGTCGAACAAGGGCCAGCGGGACCGTGTCCGCGGCTACATCAGAACCGGAATCGACGAGGGTGCCCGGCTCGTCGTTGGCGGTCCCGGACAGCCCGAAGGCCTGGCCGTCGGCTTCTACGTCAAGCCGACGGTATTCACGGGCAACAACAGCATGCGGATCGCCCGCGAAGAGATCTTCGGCCCGGTGGTGGTGCTCATTCCGTTCGAGGACGAGGCGGAGGCCGTGAATCTGGCCAACGATTCCGAGTACGGCCTGGCCGGTGCCGTGTGGTCCGCGAGCCCGGCCCGCGCTAGGGCGGTGGCTTCACGAATCAGGACGGGACGCGTCGTCATCAACGGGGCCCCGGTCGAGCGGGCGGCCCCGCATGGCGGCTTCAAGCGCTCGGGCATCGGGCGCGAGTGGGGACGCTTTGGCATCGAGGATTACCTCGAGCTGCAGGCGATCCACGGCTGATCTGACCGCCGACGGGCCAGTCGCAGGCCTCGCACTGCTGCAGGCAGCAGGTCAGGCACCGAGCATCCTCAGCCAGGCAGGACACAGGCACATGGGATATCAGGTAGCGCTCCCGGAAAGCTGCATGGCGGCAGTGGTCGCGGAGCTCGGCCAGCCGGTCGAGCTCCGTGAGCTGCCCATGCCGGAACTGGAGCATGGCGCCCTTCTGGTGAAGATCGAGGCGGCGACCGTGTGCGGCACTGACCTTCACATCTGGGATGGTTCATTCGGCGCCGGAGGCATCGGCCAGGTGAACCTCCCGATCGTCCCGGGCCACGAAATGGTCGGGCGGGCGGCGGCCTTCGGCCCGGGCGAGCACTCCGATGTGACCGGTTCGGACCTGAATATCGGCGACCGAATCGTCTTCACACCGGGCCGGTGCGGATCTTGCCACTACTGCACGGTGGCTGGGCAGCCGAATCTCTGCACCAGGCGAACCGGCTACGGACGGCAGAGCGCCGTCTACCCCTACCTGGTAGGAGGCTTCGCCGAGTACTGCTACGTCTACCCCACCTCGAGCAGGATCCGGGTGCCTGATGAGGTGAAGCCCGAATGGGCGTCGGCTGCCAGCTGCGCTCTGCGCTCGGTGATCACAGGTTTCCGCCAGCTGGGCACGATCGAACCCTGGCAGACCGTCGTGGTCCAGGGTTCGGGCCCGCTGGGCTTGTTCGCGACAGCCATGGCTAAGCGCGCTGGCGCTGCCCGGATCATCGTGATCGGCGATCCGGCCGCCCGGCTCGAAGTGGCTCGCGCCTGGGGAGCCACCGAGATTATCCCAGTTTCCAGCCACAGCGAGGCAGAGGACCGGGTCAGCGCGGTCCGCGAGGCGACAGCCGGCCAGGGCGCTGAGATCGTGATGGAGTTCTCCGGTGCCCGCACCGCCTTCACCGAGGGAATCGCGATGGTCCGCAGGGGAGGTCGTTACCTCGTGGGCGGGCAGGTCGGCCCGCAGGAGGTCCCCTTCCGGCCGACGCTGATCACGCAGAACCAGCTGACGATCACCGGGTCGTACTCAGGATCAGAGGCTGAGTACTGGCGCGCCATCGAGTTCATCCGGCGGACGAAGGACGAGTATGACTTCGACCAGATCCTCTCCAGTCGCTTTCGCCTGGATCAGGTCACCGACGCGTTCCACGGCATGCAGTCGATGCAGGAGATCAAGCCCGTCGTGATCCCTGAGTACGCCTGATCGCTGGTGACGCGCCTAGGAGGCCCTAGCTGACCTCCTGGCTTACGCCGCGGCGTTTCCGTAGGGCTGCGGTGCCGGGTCGCTGGCCTGCCGGAGCTGGGTGGAGCGCACAGCCCCGAGGCTGGTGGCGGACCAGGCAGGTTTGCGGTTCGCGTTCTACGGGCAGCCGGGATCGTTGATCGCGGGACCTGAGAACTCGTGCGCCCCCGAGCCGACCCGGAAGACAGCCTCCTGGGCATCCTGGGCACCTGGGAAGCTGGTGAGCGCCGCGGGCGGGTTGCCCGCGGTGTCGCGGACCTGGGCGGCGTGGCTGCTGGGGATGCGGACGGTGGCTGTGACGTTGGGCGGCAGCTCCGCCCAGTACGTGAACCGGCCGTGGTCCCGGTTCCAGCCGACTCGGATCGTGCCGCGGACGGACCGGTACGAGCCGCGGGCCCAGTCCGGTGACCCGCCCGGATGCGGCCGGAGCAGCAGCTGGCCGAAGCCGGCGGTGCCTGGCTCCTGGTCGAGGCCGAGCAGGAACCGGTAGAGCCATTCGCCGACCGAGCCGAGTGAGTAGTGGTTGAACGAATTCATCCAGGGCGACTGGAAGCCGCGCTCAGCGGTCCAGCCGTCCCAGCGTTCCCAGATCGTGGTGGCGCCATGGTCGAGCATGTACCGCCACGACGGCATCGTGTGCTGCTCGAGCAGCCGGTAGGCCACCGCGGTGTGACCGGTGGAACTCAGCACGGGCAGCAGGTACCCGACGCCGGCGAACCCGGTGGTCAGGTGCCAGTCCGCGGCCTGGATCGCGGCCACGAGGTGATCTGCCGCGGCGGCCCGCAGGTCATCGGGAATCAGGTTCATGTGCAGGCTCAGCACGTAGGCGGTCTGGGTGCCGGAGGTGACCTGGCCGTCGGCGGCCACGAACGCGTCGGTGAACGCGGAGCGGATCTTGGACCACAGCGCCCGGTAGCCCGCGGCGTCACCGGGCCGCCCGGTCGCGTCGGCGATCTCGGCCATGAGCGCCGCGTCGTGTGCCCAGTAGGCGGTGGCCAGCAGTTCGTGCGGGGTGTCGTCGTCGCCCGGGGCGAGCCAGTCGTTGTAGCTGTTGCCGAGCTCCCGGGCCCGCAGGTAGTCGGGGTTGGCTCGCTCGAGGAAGTCCATCCACCGGGTCATGGCGCCGAAATGCCGGTCCAGGACCGCGGTGTCGCCGTACATCTTCCACACCGTCCACGGGACGATCACCCCGGCGTCGCCCCAGGCCGGCGCGCCAGCGCCGCGCGGGGTGAGCCGGGGGGCGACGTCGGTGAAGGCCCCGGAGGGCAGCTGGGCGTCGGCCACGTCGTCCAGCCACTTGGCGAAGAACGCCGCGACGTCCCGGTTGTAGCAGGCGGTGCGGGCGAAGACCTGGGCGTCGCCGAGCCAGCCGAGCCGCTCGTCCCGCTGCGGGCAGTCTGTGGGGACGCTGATGAAGTTGCCCCGCTGCCCCCAGTCGATGGTGCGGAACAGCTGGTCCAGCCACGGCTCCGAGGACTCGAAGCTTCCGGCCGCGGGCGTGTCGGAGTGGACGACCCGGGCGCTGATGTCGGCCTGCTCGATGTCGCCGGGGTAGCCGGTGATCTCCGCGTACCGGAACCCGTGCAACGTGAACCGCGGCTCCAGCACCTCGAGGCCGCCGGCCGTGGTGAACTCGTCGGTGGCCCGGGCGGTGCGCAGGTTGTCGGTGTACAGGCTGCCGTCGGCCGCGAGCACCTCGCCGTGCCGGATCCGGACGCATGCCCCCGGCGGTCCGCTGACCTTGATCCGCAGCCAGCCGGTCAGGTTCTGGCCGAAGTCGAGGATGTGCCGGCCGTGGTCGTCGGTGGCGATGCTGCGCGGCGCGATCTCTTCGGTCACCCGGATCGCTGGCCCCGGATCGGCGACCAGCGCCGCGGCATCACGCTCGCGCACCTGGACCAGCCGCCAGTCACGTGTGTCGAAGCCGGGCGAATCCCAGCCGGCGGGCTCGAGCGCGAGATCGTGCCGCTCGCCCATCAGCAGGTCCGCGTGCCGGATCGCGCCGGCGGAGCACTCCCACTGACCGTCCGTGACGACCCGCTGCTCGCTGCCGTCGGCCAGCCGCAGCGCCAGCTGGGCCAGCAGTTCCGGGGCGGTGCCGTAGTGGGCGCCCGCCCGCTTGGGGTCGAAGCCGTAGAAGCCGGCGTACCACCCGTCGGCCAGGATCGCGCCGAGGACGTTCTCTCCCTCGGCCAGCAGCCCGGTCACGTCGTAGATCTGGTAGGCGATGCGCCGGGTGTAGTCGGTCCAGCCGGGAGTGAGGAACCCGTCGCCGACCCGGCGGCCGTTCAGCCGCGCCTCGTACAGGCCGAGCGCGGTCACGTACAGCCGGGCGGACGTCACCGGCTGGTCGACGGCAAAGGCCCGGCGCAAGTAAGGAGCCGGGCTAAGGGCTCTCGCCACCGGATCGACTGGGCCCGCGCCGGAGGGCGGGGTGGCGCTTTCCCGGACCCGGCTGGGGCCGATCCAGGAGGCGTGCCACCCGCTCGTTCGGTCCAGTTCGACCTCGAACCGGGCTGGCTCGCTCCAGCCGGACGCCGACCCGGCCTCGTCCCAGACCCGCACCTTCCAGCTGTACCGGCCGCCCGCGGTCAGCGGCGCACCCGCATAGGCGATGTCCGCCGTCACGGCTGTCTCCACCCGGCCGCTGTCCCATGCCGCGGAGGCATCCGGCTCCTCCGGCGTGACCAGCACCTGGTAGGCATGCTGGGCTCGGCCGGCACCCTTACCTTCCAGCCGCCAGCTCAGCCGGACCCGCTCCGGTGCGACGCCGAGCGGGTTGACCTGGTGCGCGCAGCGCAACCCAGCGGGAGCCAATGGTGGGAGAGTCACAGCTTGGTTGCTCCTTCGGTGAGGCCGGAGACGAAATAGCGCATGGCGAAGCCGACCAGGACGAACATGGGCAAGGTGGCGATGACCAGCGCGGCGAAGATCGAACCGCCGCTGCTGACGTTCAGCCCGAAGCTGCTGACGAACTGCTGCACGCCGGCCGAGATGGTGGTCTTGTGCGGGTCCTGGATGACGATCGTCACCCACAGGTAATCGCCCCACACATTGATGGTGACCAGGATCGCGCCGGTCAGCAGCACCGGCCTGGTCAGCGGGGCGACGATACGGGCCAGCACCTGGAATTCGGAGCAGCCGTCGACGCGGGCGCTTTCCAGCAGCTCGCGCGGGATCTGGTCGAAGAAGCCGCGGAAGATCAGCACGAGCAGCGGCTGGGCGGTGGCCGCATACGGCAGGATCAGCGCCCACCAGGTGTTGAAGAAGTGCAGCTTCTGAATGATCAGGAACAGCGGGATCAAGGTCAGCGTCGACGGGATCAGCAGCAGCCCGATGTAAGCCAGGAACAGCAGTTCCTTGCCGCGGAACCGCAGCTGGGAGAATGCGTAGGCGCCGGCCGCCGCCACGGTGACGCCGAGGACGATCGACCCGGCGGCGACGATGATCGTGTTGACCAGCGGCCGGGACACCCCGGCCCACGCCGTGCCGTAGTTCTGGTAGTCGAACTGGGTGAACAGCGAGAACACCCCGCTGCTGAAGATGTTCTGCCCGCTCTTCAGCGAATTGGAGACCACGAAGACGAGCGGGAAATAGGTCATCACCACGATCAGCAAGCCGCCGAGCAGGCTGATCCAGCGGTAACGACGCCGCTGCCGCCCTGCCCAGGCGGGCCGCCGCCCGGCAGGTGCCGGAGGGCGGCCAGCCTGGGGATCGATCTGAACGACCGAACGCACCGGGGTTCCCCGCTCAGTACTTATTCAGGTCGACATGGTTCTGGGTCGCCCACTGCTGCGCCGCGCTGGTCAGCAACGACTGCCACTGGCGGGCGAACGCGGAGTAGGACAGCGACCCGTTGACGTACTCCTGGAAGAGCCGGGACCCCGAGTTTGTCGCCACCGTCGACAGCACGTTGTCGAGGACCACGTCGATCACCGTCGGCACCTTGCTCGTGGGGACCAGGTCGTTCAGCCCGGGCAGGTCGACTGTCGGCGCGCCGGTCTCGGTGGGGATGTAGGCCCCGTTCCCGCTGATCTTCAGCCAGTAGCCGAGGTGCTGCGGGGTGAACAGCCACGCCATGAAGTTCATCACCGTCGCGGTCTTGGCCGGGGTCATCGTGCTGTCCGCGCGCTGAGAGGTGATGCTCCACTGGCCGTTGCCGTTCGGGCCGCCGATGACCCCGACCGTGGAGGTTCCGAGCGCGAGTGGCGAGCTGGCGGTGGTGATGGGCGGCTCGGGGAACACGCCGAACTTGCCGGTGAAGCCCGCCGAGTCGAGCTGCGGGATCCACCAGCTTCCGCCCCATAGCACGCCGACCTTGCCCTGGATGAGCAGGGACTGCGGGCTCAGCGGCGGCGAGGTGGCGTTCGGGTCGGCGCACCCATCGTAGCTGCTCTCCCCGCTGGCCGAATAGCTGACGAGCTGGCCGAGTAGCTTCCATCCCTCCGCATAGCGCGGGTTGCTCATGCTGATGATGCCCTTCTTGATGCCGACCGCCACGTCCAGGCCGTTGGTCACCTGGCCGTGGTTGACGTTGAACTGGCTGACCTGGTTCGCGAGCAGCGAGGTGGTCGCGAGCCGCTCCCACCACGACGGGGTGCAGTTGGCGTTGCCGTCGGTGAACATGAACGGCGTGATGCCGGCCGATTTCAGCTTGCCGAGGTCGGTCAGGAGGTCGGCCCAGGTGGCTGGCGGAGACGTGATCCCGGCCTTGGCGAAGGCGGTCTTGCTGTAGAAGAAGCCAGTCTCGACGTTCGACCCGAGGATGATGTCGATGTCCCCGTTCGCCGAGGTCATGTACGGGACCGTCACGGGCGTGAACAGCGACAGCCAGCTGGAGTTGCCCGGCACATACGGGTTCGGCTTGGTCAGGTAAGGCTTGATGTTCTGCAGCAGCCCGGCCGGCAGCGCTCCGGACGTCACCGGCCCGTACTGCTCCCAGACGACGTCCGGCGCGGCGCCGCCGGAGGCCTGGCTTTCCACTTGCGCGTTCGCCGCGCTGATGCTGCCGGTGTTGTTCGGCAGCCACTGGACCGTGACGTTCTTGTGCGCGGCCTCGTATTGGGTGGTCAGCCGCTTCAGGCCGGCGTTGTCGGCCGCCGTGATCGGGCCGGTGTTCGGCGGCAGCACCGCCTTGATCGTGACCGGGGCGTTGCTGCCCGAGCCGCCCGGGCTGGCCGAGTTGCTCGAGCATCCCGCGGCCAGGACGCCCGCGGCCAGCAGCGCCACCCCGGCCGACAACGCGTAAGTTCTTCGGAACATGGAAACCCACCTCCTGGTGAGAATTCGGTCAGTTGGTCCGGGGACGCAGAGCCCGCATCACGGCGAGCGTGAAGATGAGCATGGCGGCGAACAGCAGGGTGCCGATGGCCATGCCGTAGCCGTACTGGTCGTTCTGGAACGCCGACTGGTACATGTCCAGGCCGGGCACCATGGTCGCCGTGCCCGGGCCGCCGTTGGTGAGCAGCAGGATCGGCACGAAGTTCTGCACCGCGAAGATGCCGGACAAGATCACCACGATCCGGAACTGCGGCATCAGCAGCGGGATATCGATCGCGAACACCCGCCGGAAGGCGCTCAGGCCGTCTAGCCGGCCCGCATCCAGCACATCCCTCGGCAGGTTCTGCAGCCCGCCGAGGAAGATCAGGAACCCCAGGTTGGAAATCCACGGGAACCCGACCAGCAGGATCCCGACGAGCGCGAGGTGCGGGTCGCCGAACCACGTCGGCTGCGGCAGCCCGACTCCGCCGAGGATCCGGTCGACCAGCCCGGACCCCGGCTGGAGCAGGTAGGCCCAGACCTCGATCAGCACCAGCGGCGGCAGCACGATCGGCAGGACCAGAACGTATTTCGCGATAGCGGCCCCCCGCCGCGGCATGTGGATGACGATCTCCGCCGCGGTGAACTGGGACACCAGGCTGATCAGGATGCTGCCGCCGACCAGGATCGCGATGTTCTTGGCCTCGGTCCCGAAGGTCGGCGCCTGGACGTACTGCCGGAACTGGGATATCCCGGCGTACGTGGGCGGGGAGAAGCCGTTCCACTGGTAGAAGCCGCCGATCAGGCTGCGCACGGCGGGGTAATAGCTGAACACGCCGATCAGCAGCAGGCTCGGCAGCAGCAGCACCGCCAGCACCGGCCGATAGCGGTAGCGCCGCCGCGGCACGCTCCAGGGCCGCTTGTTCTCGGCGCCCATGAACGTTACGTCCATGACGTCGATCCTGGGCGTATCCGCTGGTCGCCGCTATGCGGAGATGAACCGTTACTTGTCAGGAATTCACTTCGGCCGACTGCGGCAATACGGTGTTAACGTGGACGAAGCCCCCCCGGTAGGCACCAGCCAGGGCCTTTTCCATCTCACCGAGCCCATGCCGGCCTACGCGGGCTGCTACCTGCACAAGTGGGACAGCCCGGTGCACACGCACAGCTTCGTGGAGATCGCCTTCGCCATCGGCGGCACGGCTACCCACCATTCGCAGGCCGGACGGCGCGAGATGCAGCCGGGCGACGTCCTCCTGCTCCGGCCCGGTGTCTGGCACGGGTACGAGAGCTGCCAGCGGTTCGAGGTGTACAACTGCTGTTTCAGCGGCGAGCTGCTGCGCCGCGAGCTGTCCTGGACCCGCGAGGACCCGCTACTCGGGTTCCTGCTGTTTGACGGCCCGTACTCTTCTCCCGGCCGTGGCGTGCTGACGATCAGCCTGCCACCGCCCGTCCTCGGCGACTGCCTGGTTCACCTCGACGCGCTGGCCGCGCTGCGGCACCGCCCGCCTGCCCTGCACCGGCCCGACATCGTCGGCCGGTTGTCCCTCCTGTTCGGACAGCTCGGCCAGGCCGTGACACAGGCCCGCGGCGAGCTGCCGGGTGAACCCGGGCCAGCTCATCCTGCGGTCATACAGGCGATGCGCCTGCTGGAGGCCGACGTTGCCCGGGACTGGACTCTAACCGGCCTGGCCGCCGAGCTGCACCTCGCCCCGGGCTACCTGGTCCGGCTATTCAACGCCGCCACCGGGCTGCCGCCCATGGCTTACCTGGGCCAGCTCCGCGCCGAGCACGCCGCCGTCCTGCTCCTGCACTCAGACGAGCCGGTCACCAGCATCGGGCGCGCGGTCGGCTGGCCTGACCAGAGCGGCTTCGCCCGCCGCTTCAAGGCCCACTATGGACTCAGCGCCACCACTTACCGCAAGCGCTTCGCCACCAGCGCTGCCCATCTTCACCTTCCCCCCGCGGCTGTCTCCTGATCACTTGCCTGCCCACCTCGGGAGGCTTCCGCACTCACCGGCTGCAGGCCGGTTCAGCGGCGATGTCTGGGTGGACAGCATCACCGGTGGCGCGGGGCCGGGGTGCGCGCGACTGGCGACGGTGCGGTTCTCACCGGGCGCGCGCACAGCGTGGCATTGCCACGCCCACGGCCAGACCCTGCACGTGACCAGCGGCCAGGGGTGGTTCAGACCAGGGACAGGCATACGGTCGCGATGCTGCCGGGAGACACGGTCTACACCCCGCCCGGGATTTGGCACTGGCACGGCGCGATGCCCGGCTCTTCATGACTCACCTTGCGCTCGCCGATAGCAGCGCCGAGCCCGGCGCCGCTGACGTCGGGTGGGGCGAGCTCCTCAGCGACGTCGAGTACGACACCGCCAGGACGCACGTGACGACAGAAAGGACCACGTCATGACATCGAACGCCATTGCGCCCTTCCCGGCCGCCGGGCGGTCCGGTGACGATCGTCGCGCAAGGGAGCTTCGCTGTCAGCGGTACCGTCGTGACCAGGGACGGGAGCTTCGATCCGCGGAACCCGATGAACCCGGCCGGACAGACAGTGCACGGCGATTTGGCCACATCGCCCACATCAGCACTGCTCGTCCTCGCAGCGTTCTCACCCACGATCATCCTGGTTCCCGCGCTCGCGGCGCTCGCCTGTGCTGCTTTGATTCCTCGGCGCACTCGTCGTCTTCGAACTCGTGGATTTAACCGGGCTGCGACGGCAGTACCGAGGCGCATAGCCCGGAAGGTTCAGAACCGGCCGCGGATGGCATCGAGCTCGGCGACGACCGCGGTCGGCTCGTCGGCGAGCGGCATGTTGTCACGGTCGAGGACGGCATCGAGCGCAGCAGGCGGGTCTGGCTTCAACTCGGCGAACAACGGGGTCAGGTCAGACTGCGCCTCGCCCGTCTCGGCGACGAGCTCCAGGGTCTTGCGAGCCGCGGCGTCCGAGGTCAGCGAGGCGACCAGGACCTGGGCGATCTGGGCGCGGGAGACCACGCCGTCGGACGGATCGCCTGCCCACCTCGTGTCGCCTTGCAGCATCACCAGGCGGTGCTGATCGGGGGCGTTGTAGTCGAACCAGCCCGGACGGACGATCGTGTACGGCAGGCCGCTGGCCCGGACCAGCCGCTCACCGCGCCGCTTCCAGTCATGGCCCGGCGTGTGCTTGGTAACCCCGATCGCGGTCATCAGCGCGACCCGGGCCGGAGCATCCAGAACACTCAGGACGTTGCGCAGCGCGCCGTAGTCCACCAGTTCAGCCTGATGTGCACCGCCGTGACTGCCGTGCGTGAACACGATGCCGGTGACATCCGCGACCGCATTGCGAAGCGTCTCCGCCTGGGTCAGGTCGCCGACGACGGCCCGTGTGCCCTCGGGAAACGAGCCGGCCTGCGTGCCGTTGCGGACCAGCGCCTTAGTCTGGTAGCCCGCGCGCAGCGCTTCGGCGACAGCCAGCCGTCCGATGCTGCCGCTCGCCCCGACGACGAGCACCGTGGACTTCTCCTCTGCCATCTTCATTCCTGCCCTTCGCTTAGTTGCCGGTCCTGGTCTGTTCGCGGATCTTCGCGAGGGCGTCGTTGAATCCGTCAGGGCATCCGCTGGCGCCGGCGAGCTTGCCGACCTTCACGTCGTCGAGACTCTTCCCGATCACCACGCCCGGCACGGCCGCGGCGAACCTCTCCTGGTAGCCGCGGGATATCGCGTTGTTCTTCGGCATTGGCTCGACCGCGACCTTGGTGATCGTGTCGGCGCTGAGGGTGACGGTGACGATGAGGTAGGACGGTGCGCCGCCGTAGAAGCCCTTCGCGGTGTAGGTCCCGTCCTTGTATTCCGTGCCGCTCGGGTTCGTGCTGGCTCGCGGCGAGCTGGGTGATGACGGGCGCGACGGCGGTGTGTCGCCGCCACTGCACCCGGCTAGGGGCACGAGCACGGCGACCGATGCGGCGGCGGCGCGGGTGAGGATGCCCGACTTCATATCTATTTCTTCTCCTTGTCCCTATGAGGTTGCGCCGGTGTACGAAACGGTTTGAGCAAGGCACCGACCGTCGGCGCGTCCCAGGCGATGGGATGGGTGGAAGGTCAGAGGAAGAGCTCCCCGTCGAAGTCGTTCGACCATTGGACTGTGCCGTCGGCCAGCATCCGTACCCACGCGAACTCGAATGAGCCCAGTTGCGCGGGGTCGCTGACGAACAGTGCGGTGGCAAGCCCGTCGGCGGTGGCGGCGTCTGCGGCGATAGACCAGGTCGCTACCACCTCCGCCACCGGGCGCCGGGTCCGGCCATCGAGGACGTGGTGCAGTCCCTCGCCCCAGGTCCGCCGGTTCGTCGCCGACGCGCACAGCCGCATCCTGCAGGAGGACGGTGCCGATGACCCGGCCCGGCAACCTCGGATGCTCCAGTCCCTCCCGGCGGATGTCACGAGCCCAGCAGTCCCGGCGGCAGCGACCAGCGATAGCGGCGTCATCGGGGGCGAGGGTGTACCGGGCGTCGTAGCCGAGCAGTTCCAGATCTCTGCCGATGAGGGGGTCGACCGCGCCGTCGGTAGCGGCGACAAGACGGTCGTAGAGGTCGAGCAGCGCCACGTCGCGGGCGGGGAAGTCGAACCGTCCCCCGCCCCCGGCGTGTGCCACCCGAGTGATCAGCGAGTCCGCCCGGAACCGGGACCAGACGTGGTCGAAGTCCTCCGCGAGGAAGCAGATCCGCTGGCGCAACTCCTCCGGCAGCGGGTGCTCGGTGTCGATCTGCCAATCCGTGCCGATCGCGGTGAACCGGAAGGAATTGTTGGCACTCATCAGCCCGCCGGCGGCCCGGATCGCCGTGAAATCATCGGTACGACGCGTCCCTGGAGTTCAGGCTTCGGGGATGTCGCGTCCGAAGGCCTCCGGCGTGACGGTCACCGGGTCGGGCCCGCCGCGGACACCGGTGTCGAGGGCATCGATCGCGGCGAGCTGGTCGCCGGTGAGCTCGAAGTCGAACACGTGGAAGTTGGCGGCGATCCGGTCGGGGTGGACGGACTTCGGGATCGCGGATCGTTCCTCCTGCAGGTGCCAGCGCAACATGACCTGGGCGGGGGTCTTGCCGTGGGCGGCGGCGATCTCGCCGATCACCGGATCGTTGAAGGTTGACCTGCTGCTGTCGCCGCGGTAACTGGTGATACCACCCATCGGCGACCACGCCTGCGTCAGAATTCCGTGCTCCGCGTTCGCGGCCTGCACGCCGGGCTGGGTGAAGTACGGGTGCACCTCGACCTGGTTCACAGCGGGCACAACGTCGGTCTGCTTCAGCAGGTCCGCCAGGACGTCCGGCATGAAGTTGCTGACACCGATCGCGCGGACCTTCCCATCGGCCAGCAGCGTCTCCAGCGCCTTGTACGCGGCGATGGTCTTGTCGAACTGGGTGGGGACGGGCTGGTGCAGCAGGAGCAGGTCGATCTGATCGACGCCGAGCTTGCCCGCGCTCTTGCCGAAGGCGTGCAGCGTCTGGTCGTAGCCGTAGTCGCTGATCCAGATCTTCGTCTCGATGAACACCTCCGACCGGTCCAGCCCACCGCGGCGGATGCCGTCGCCGACCTCGCGTTCGTTGAGGTACGACGCGGCGGTGTCGATGAGCCGGTAGCCGACCCGCAGGGCCTCTGCGACGGAGGCGGCGGTGGTCTCGGGCGGGGTCTGAAAGACGCCGAAGCCCAGCGCGGGCATCTTGACGCCGTTGTTCAAGGTCACGTTCATGCTCATGCTTTCACGCTAGGTCCCTGATCGGGGTTGAGGGAGTAACTGGCAGTACACCCTTCGCGGACGTTCATCCAGCGCAGCCCGCGGGGCGGCCGGAATGCCGGACGGGGGCTACCGGTCGGATGGTTTGTCGCTGACCACCTACTCGGTGACGGCAAGACTGCCGAGAAGAGTGAGTCGCTCCTCGGTCGGGCTGCCGGGCTCGGCGGTGTGAGCGAACAGGCACCAGTCCGGGTTCGCGGGCAGGTCCATCGCCTCGTAGTCGAGCTCGAGGTCTCCCACCAGCGGGTGGTGGATGCGCTTGATCCCCAGCCGGCGGAATCGCACGTTGTGCCTGGCCCAACGAATCCGGAACTCGTCGCTGCGGGTCACCAGCTCGCCGATCAGATCGGTCAGGCCCTTGTCATGGGGACGCTGCCCCGCGTAGCTGCGCAACGTCGCGACGATCTCGTCCGCGCCTTGATCCCAGTACGGGAAGAAGGTGTCGGCGGAAGGGCTGAAGAACATGAACAGTGCCGTGTTCGCCTGATTCGCAGGGTCATCGAGGATCGGCGCGTACAGCGCACGGCCCAGCGCGTTCGCGGTGATGATGGTCATCCGGCGGTCGCGAATCCAGACGGGCGCCCCGGTGATCGCGTCGAGAAGTCGCCGCAGGCTTGGCCTGACGGCTTGGTCGGCTGGGCGTTGGCGTCGGCGCGCGGGCCGCGGTCCGGCGGCCCTGGCGAGATCGTGGAGATGATCGGTCTCGGCCTCATCCAGCTGGAGTGCCTCGGAGAGACTGTCCAGCGCCTCGGGCGAGACACCAGAGAGATCACCGCGCTCCATGCGCGCGTAATACTTAACGCTGACACCTGCGAGCAGGGCGACCTCCTCACGCCGCAGTCCCGGCACACGCCTCCGGCTTCCGGCGAGGATGCCCGCCTGCTCGGGGGTGATCCGATCTCTGCGGGTGCGCAGGAACTCCGCCACCTCTGCTCGATGGTCCATATCTCACACGCTAGGGCCGGCCGGTTGCCGAAGGGAGGCACTGGCAGTACGTGGACGACCTCTCCCCGCAAATGGCCCACGTGGCACCTGATCAGAAGGGACTGGCATCAGCCGCGACCGCGCAGTTCGTCTGCTCGTTCCGCGCTGGGCGCCGGCCGTGGGTTCGGATTCGTCTCGGTGCTCGTTCGGGATCAGCGACGTGCGCCGGTGTCGCTAGTCGTCTGGTCGGTGGCGGCGAGGCTGCCGAGGAGCTTGAGGCGTTCTTCCGTGGGACTGCCGGGTTCGGCGGTGTAGGCGAACATGAACCATTCCGGGTTCGCCGGAAGGTCCATCGCCTCGTAGGAGAATTCGAGGTCCCCGACCGCCGGGTGGTGGATGCGTTTGATCCCGGCGCGGTGGTGGCGGACGTTGTGTGCGGCCCACCGGTGCCGGAAGGTGTCGCTGCGGGTGACGAGCTCTCCGATCAGGTCGGTGAGCTTCTTGTCGAGCGGGTTCTGCCCGGCGTAGCTGCGCAGGGTCGCGACGATGTCGGCCGCGTTCTGCTCCCAGTCCGGGAAGAAGATCCGTGCAGCGGGGTTAAGGAACGTGAACCTGGCCGTGTTGCCCCGGTTTGCTGGGTCATCGAGCATCGGGGCGTAGAGCGCACGGCCGAGCGGGTTAGCGGCGATGAAGTCCATGCGCCGGTCCCGGACCCACATCGGGACGCCGGTCACCGCGTCCAGGAACCGCTGCAATGTGGGCTTCACCGACTGCGCCGCGGGCCGTTTGCGCCGCGGCGGTGCGGGTCCGGCCGCGCGGGCGAGGTCGCACAGGTGGTCGGTCTCGGCCTCGTCGAGCTGGAGTGCGCGGGCGAGGGCATCGAGAACCTCGGCGGAGACACCGGCGAGGTCGCCGCGCTCCATCCGCGCGTAATACTCGACACTGACCGCGGTAAGCATGGCGACCTCTTCCCGGCGCAGTCCGGGCACGCGGCGGCGCCCCCCGCCGATGATGCCCGCCTGGTCGGGGGTGATCCGGTTCCTGCGGGTGCGCAGGAACTCCGCCACCTCTGCTCGATGATCCATTTCCTTCAACGGTAACGCCACCCGCCACATTGCGGGAGGAACTGCTAGTACACGGATCAGCTCTGACTCCCATGCGCACGCACGCTGCGGTGGAATGAATGGAGCGGCTTCTGTGCATCATCCGGCAGACGGGCGCGAGCGCCAGAGATACGACACGCCGGAAGGAGCGACGGGCATGACGACCTGGTTCATCACGGGAGCTTCGAGCGGGCTGGGCGCCGCACTGGCGCGGGCCGTCCTCGACCGCGGCGACAACGCGGCGATCACCGCCCGCAACACCGGCCACGTGCAGGGGCTCCTCGAGCCATACCCGGACAGCGCGCTGGCGCTGCGTCTGGACGTCACCGACCACGACCAGGTGGTCGCCGCGGTCAACGCCGCGACCGAGCGGTTCGGAGCTGTCGACGTGCTGGTGAACAACGCCCGGCACGGGTACCGTGCCGCGGTCGAGGAAGCGGCTGTGGACGAGGTGGACGAGCTGTTCGCCACGAACTTCTTCGCCCCCGTCGACTTGATCAAGCAGGTGCTCCCGCAGATGCGCGCGCGGCGGTCGGGCACCATCGTGAACGTCTCCTCGATCGGCGCGCCCCGATCGAACCCCGGCTCCGGCTACTACACCGCGACGAAGGCGGCGCTGGAAGGCATGTCCGACGCGTTGAACCGTGAGGTCGCGTCACTGGGAATCCGGGTGCTGGTGATCGAGCCGGGCGCGTTCCGCACCGATTTCGCCGGCCGCTCCCTGACCCAATCCCAGACCGTGATCGACGACTACGCCGACACCGCCGGGAAGCGCCGCAAGGAGAACGACCGCGCTCACGGCACCCAGCGGGGCGACCCCAGCCGCGCGGCGCAGGCCATCATCGGCGCGGTCGACGGCGAGCAGGCGCCGTTCCGCCTCCTGCTCGGGACCGACGCCATCCAGATCGTCCGCGACGAGTTCCAAGGACGCATCGATGAGATCGACGCATGGGCACACGTGAGCGTTACCACCGACTTCCCCAGCAAGGACGAGCACGGGATACGACGTGGCTGATCACCGGGGCATCCAGCGGACTCGGCCGCGCGTTCTCGCTACCGGGCATCAGGCCGTCGCAACCGCGAGGAACACATCCGCCCTGCACGACCTCCAGTCGGCCTATCCGGAGACGGCGATGGTCGCGCCTCTGGACGTGGCCGACGCAGCATGCACCGACGCAGCCATGACGGCAGCGGAACAGCGTTTCAACGGCATCGACGTGCTGGTTAACAACGTCGGCTATGGGTACACCGCAGCTGTCGAGGAGGGCGAGGACGAGGCGGTTGCGCGCCTGTTCGCCACGGACTTCTTCGGCCCCGCCGCGATGATCAAGGCGGCCCTGCCCGGAATGCGGTACGGCGCGAAAGGCCTGATCGTCAACATCTCCTCAGTGGGCGCGCATCACCATCCCCGGCGGCGGCTACTGCTCCGCCGCCGGGGCCCGGGAGGGCTGTCCGGGGTTTCTCTGCATGGAGGTCAAGCCGCTGGGGCCGCGCGTCATGGTCGTCGAACCATGATCGTTCCGCACCCACTTCCGCGACGCTCCGCCGACCGCTCCCGCGTGCGGATCGACGCCTACGAGCAGGTACTCGGACGCACCGGCATCTCGGCACTCGGCCCGCAGCACGGTGCACCGGACAAGGCGGCGACCGCGATGCAGGCCGCAACCGCGGAACGCTCCTGAGCGCGGGACTAGCCGGGATCGCGGCCATCGCCGCGGGCCCGACCGGCTGCACCACCAGAGCGCGCGCGCAAGACCCGCCGACCAGCGCAGGAAGGAAACCAAGCACATGACTGATTCCCAGAGCCTCCCCCGCGTGGCGGTCATCACCGGCGCATCCTCCGGGATCGGCGCCGCCACCGCTCGCACTCTCCACGCCGATGGATACCGCGTAGCGCTACTCGCGCGCCGCCTCGACCGCATCGAGGCCCTCGCCGCTGAACTCAGAGACGGCGCGATCGCGATCCGGGCCGATGTGACCGACCGCGACGCGCTTGTCGCCGCGGCCCAGCGGGTGCATGATGACCTCGGCGGGGCCGACGTGCTGGTCAACAACGCCGGAACCATGCTCCTCGGCCCGTTCTCGTCCGAACAGCGTGACGACTACCGGAACATGGTCGAGGTCAACCTGCTCGGCGCGATCACCGCCACCGAGGTCTTCCTCGACCAGCTCAAAGACGGCGGCGGCGACCTGATCAACATCTCCTCCGTCGCCGGACGCACGGCCAGAGCCACCAACGGCGTCTACGCCGCCACCAAGTGGGGCATCAACGGCTGGTCCGAATCACTCCGCCAAGAACTGCTCCCCGACATCCGCGTGACGCTGATCGAACCCGGTGTCGTCGACACCGAGCTACCCACCCACATCACCCACGAGGCCACCAGGCGCGCTGTGCAGAAGGGCTACGACGTCGCCACGGTCAAGCCCGAGGAGATCGCCGAGGTCATCGCCTTCGCCCTCTCCCGACCCCGGCACCTGGCTATCAACGAGATCCTGCTTCGCCCCGCTAGCCAACTCGGCTGACACAGGGATCTCTGTTCACCACGTCGCTCGGTGAAGGCCTGCGGGTTCATAGCGTTTCAGGCATCCTGGACAAGCGGACCTGAAGACCAGCGTGTCCTGGCATTCTCAGCGCCGAGGCCAGCTACAGAATCGGGTGCTCTGCTCGCGGCGTTCGCCAAAAACCGATCAGAATAGTAGGCATTCCTAGTCGGCTTTCTGTGTGCCCAGTCGGCTCACTTGCTGTCGAGGGGAGCCAATCACGCTCTATGCGGCGGGTTTGATGGTTACCCCCGGGCGGCACGATCTGGCCGATCCGGCCCAGGTCCGCGACGCCTGGCCAGCGGTCCCCGGCTTCACCGTTCACCTCCAGACTGGGCCGGCTCAACCAGCACTGCGCAAACCCAACAGCAACCGCTCATCCGGTTCCGAAGGAGACACCCATGGAGTACACCCGACTGGGTAACACCGGTCTGCCCGTCAGCCGACTCGCGCTGGGCTGCATGAGCTACGGCGACCCCGAATCCGCCGGCGCGCACCGCTGGGCCCTCGATGATAACGCCGCCCAGCCCTTCTTCCGCCAGGCGGTCGAGCTGGGCATCACTTTCTGGGACACGGCGAACGTGTACCAGCACGGAACCTCCGAAGAACTGGTCGGCCGGGCCATCAAACGCCACTCCCGGCGCGAAGACATCGTGCTGGCGACCAAGGTGTACGGCAGAATGCATGACGGCCCCGGCGGCCAGGGCCTATCCCGCAAGGCGATCCTGGAGCAGGTCGACGCCTCGCTGGCCCGCCTCGGCGCCGACTACATCGACCTATACCAGATTCATCGCTTCGATCCGCACACCCCGGTACAGGAGACGATGGAAGCCCTGCATGATGTAGTCAGGGCCGGCAAGGCCCGCTACCTCGGCGCCTCCTCCATGTACGCCTGGCAGTTCGCCAAGCTCCAGCACGCCGCCGATCTCGGCGGCTGGACCCGGTTCGTGGCCATGCAGAACCAGTACAACCTGCTCAGGCGCCAAGATGAGCTAGAGCTCATGGCCATGTGCGCCGACATGGGCGTGGGCGCCGTTCCGTATTCCCCCCAGGGCAAGGGCCGGCTCGCACGGCCGTGGGGAGAGCAGTCCCACCGCTCAACCGTCGACCACGTCGTCCAGTCATTCGACTCGCCCCTTGACGAGCCCGTCGTGAACGCCGTCCAGAAGGTCGCGGAAGACCGCGGCATCAGCATGGCTCAGGTGGCGCTGGCCTGGGTGCTTCACAACCCGGTCGTCTCCGCCCCGATCGTGGGAGCAACCAAGTCGCATCATCTGCCCGAGGCAATCGCAGCCCTGGACGTGCACCTCACCGACGACGAGATCCACGCACTTGAAGAGCACTACACGCCTCACGGGCCGTCCTGGTTCTGACGATTCCATGTTTGTCAAGATCTCCGCCTAAACGGCCGAGCCGGGTGCTCTCGACCAGGAGTCGCGTCAGCGCATCCGGATCGGTGATCATCGGCTCATGGCAGGCGTGGAGCGCACGGTGGTGAAAACAGGGATCGGTCTGCGCCCGGGCGCGCTGGCGCGCGAGGTCGAGCCCGGGTAGCCGGCTCGGCCTGCACTCGATCACGGTTCCCGGGTGCGACCAGGCGCGGTCCGTCGGCCCGACGGTGTCCGTGTAGGTCTTTATCGGCTGAGGTGTCGTCTTGGAGTTCACCCACGCGATCTGAGCGGGATCGGTCAGGCCCCACCAGCTCGCGTCGGACGTCGGGATGAACCAGCCTTCCCCATCGGCAGCCGCCATCGCCGTCATTCGCTCCGCGCGCTCGGGGCCGATGAGGTCGAACACCGACTCTCCCGCCTTCGGCTTGTGCGCGTCTAGCCACACGACGCAGCGCACGCGGTCCGCGATCCGCTCCATCGCGCCCGCGACCGGCATGCCGCCGTAGCTGTGGGCCACCAGCACCGTGTCATGGAGGTCCTCGAACTCGAACACGCCGGCGACGTCCTCGATGTGCGTGTCCAAACCGATGTCGGGCCGCAGCAGATGCGCCCGCTCGCCCAGACCGGTGAGCGACGGCGTGTACACGTCGTGGCCCAGCCGCCGCAGCCGTGCCGCGACGTCTCGCCACGCCCAGCCGCCGTGCCGGCCTCCGTGGATGAGCACAAACGGCGGATTATCAGAGCTGCCCATGATCCTGACCAGTTGCCATCGTGTCCGTCCCCCTCTGTCGTATCGTGTCGGTGCCGCGTCAGGGGCCAAACGCCCGCAGGAGCTCATCGACGTCATCAAGCTGTTCGAGGCCTCGGGACGAGGTGATCACGTAGTCGATATCGACCTCCGGCAGGGCCGTTTTCCATTTGCCGGATAGGTCCTCCCACGTGATCCCGCCGCCAGCGCTGTGGCCCTTGGGCCAGTCCACGCGCCGTTCGACGCTCGCGCCGTCACGGGTCGTGATCCGCACGCGCGCCCCGCGGCCGTTGGGCTGCTCCCGATCCAGGTCGCTGTCTGAGCCGAGGACGATACGGTTCCGCATCGCCTCGAAAGCCGGGTCCGCGAGGATCGCCGGGAAGGGACTCTGGCGCAGGCTCAGCCCTCCTTCGACGAGTGCGGCACCGAGCATGTCCTGAAGGCAGATGTTGTGCATCTTCCGGTTGTCCACGACCCGCATGGCGTTCGTGGGCATGCCGACCTCGACGGAATCGATCTCGGCGGCTTCAATCGAATGCTCGGCGACGAGCCCCATCGCGGCCTCCACGGCGGCGTGGATCGGATAGCCGGCGTTGATGAACTTGAAGTTGGCGCCCATGACCGCGAACTCGCGCCCCAAGGCGTCGGTCAGCACGTGGTCGCCGCCCTCCAGGCCCCAGGCCGCTAGGAGCCCGTCCTGGCCCCCGAGGACGTCCTCGCATCCCTCGAGCCCCGCTGCGGCCATCAGGGCCGCTGACACTCCAGCCGACGCGTACTGGCCGTTGCAGAACGACTTGCTGATGTGCCGCCGCTCCTGGAAAAGCACGCAGAGCCCATTGGCCTGGAAGGTGGCCAGGGCCATCGCATGGCAGTGCGCCTCCGGAGCGAGGCCGAGGAGCCGGCTCGCCGCGACTGCCGCGCCGATGGCGTGGAGGAAGTCGGCATGCAGATGAAGCCGTGATTTGACGCCGAACACCCCACCGCATGCGCGGATCAGCCGGTTGCCTACGTCGTACCCGAGGATGACCGCGTTGAGAAGCTCCGCGCCGGTCTTGTGCTGCTGCTCGGCGATCGCCGTCGCGGCATGGACGATGGTCGCTCCTGGATGGCCGCCGACCACGTGCGCCCCGTCGACCTCGTCGGCATGTCCGGCGGTCCCGTTGGCCAGGGCGGCGTACGGCGCCGACGTGCACACTGCGGTGCCGAGAATCCGGCAGGGCCCGGAACTGCCAGCCGCCGATGCGTAGCCGGCGGCGAGCCGCCCGGCGGTGCGGGTCTGCCCGAAGGCGGCGCAGGCGAGCTCGTCCATCACGATCTGCCGCCCGCGCTCAAGCACGTCGGGCGGGATGGCATCGACCGAGGTACCGGCTGCGTACCGTGCCATTGTCAGCGACAGGTTCTCCGGCGTCTTCCCGGTGCTCGCGCTCTGCCTCATGTCGGCCGGCCCTCCCGGTTTCTCTCGCCCGCGAAGCTGCCCGCGTCGATCTCCGTCAGGTGCCGGACACCGCCGTAAATCGAGATCGCGCTCCGCTCGATCAATCCCATCGATCTGGCCTTCCCGGTGGTCGGCTCAGTCCGTCTCAGACCGGCCCTCCGACTTGTGGTTCGTATATATAAACCAAAGTTTGTAATTAGGAAGAACGGTAGCAACGCTCTGCAGGTCGGTCAAGCGGGCAGCCGAACGGCCTTGGTCCTCCCGATGCGGTACGGGTCTCCTTGCTTCGAACCGGCGAATGGAGCTGGAACTCCGTCCTGCGCGCTGCCCAAGTCCGCAGGCAAAGCCATGGCGTAGGCGGGCCAGCCGCGCCCGGCGGCTAGGGTCGTCGTGAAGATGGTTGATATAGTTTGCAGATGCTTGGTAAATACATCAAGCTCGACGGGGTAGCGGCCGGCCCGCTGAGACGTGACACGAACCGGTACGCCAGCAACGGCACGCTGCGCATCGCCTATGAGTTGCAAGGGACGATGCGCCGGCGCCCGTGGCTGGTCCTGATCCACGGCATGGGGTTCGACCGTTCCGGCTGGGAGCCCGTGCTGCCGGCGCTGCGGCGCCGTTTCCGGCTCGTCCTGGCGGACAACCGGGGCACCGGGCGCAGCGGCCGGCCGGACGGCTCGTTCGCGGTGGCCGACATGGCCGGCGACGTGGTGGCGGTGCTCGATGCCGCCGGAATCGGCCGGGCTCACGTCCTGGGCGCAAGCCTGGGCGGCATGGTGGCCCAGGAACTGGCGATCACCCGGCCCGAGCGCGTCGGCCGGCTCGTGCTCGCCTGCACCACGCCGGGCTGGCCGGCGGGTTATCCCATGCCCGCGGCTTCAGTGCGGCTGATCATGGCCACGCGCGGCATGCCGCTGGAGGCGGCGCGGCGCCGCCACACCGAGCATGCCCTGTCCGCGCAGACCCTGGAACGGAACCCGGCCCTGGTCGGGCGTCTGATGCAGGTGCAAGGCGTGCGGCCGGTGGGCCGGGAGGTCCTGTCGGCGCAGGCGATGGCCGGAGCCCGCTACGCCGGGCGGCTCCGGCAGGGGCGGATCCAGGCCCGCACGCTGGTGGTGCACGGCAGCGCCGACACCGTCGTCGACCCACGCAACGCCAAGCTGCTAGCCGGCCGCATCCCCGGCGCTCGCCTGGTCACCTTCCCCGGGCTGGGCCACCTGCTGTTCTGGGAAGACCCCGGCGGCTTCGCCGCCGTTGTGACATCGTTCCTGCTGGACGCCGACGATACCGGGACACAGACTGGCGGGTAATTCACGGCTCGGCGTTACCTCGGTCGGTAAGTCGTGCTTTGCGTGGTAGCCGGGTTTCATGTCCACGGCAGCATGCATCCGTCCTGCGCGTCTCGGCCGGTCTCTGACGTGCGGTCTGAACTCGGCGGCGGCGCTTCCGTCTTCGCCCGTGTCGGCGCGCATGTGCCCTGTCTCAGCCTGTCCCGCCCGGCTGGTCATCCGAATGCGGTTTACACCGTTTGGCCGCCATCGATGACCATGGCGTGTCCGACGACGAAGGCGGCGTCGTCGGAGCACAGCCAGAGCACGGCGGCGGCGATTTCTTCGGGGCTGCCCATGCGTCCGATCGGCTCCTGGGCGATGATGCGCTCGTGCCCTTCGGTGGTAGCGCCGAAGACTCGCTCGATCATCGCGGTGTCGGTGATGCCGGGGCAGACGGCGTTGATGCGGATGCCGGCTGGTGCATAGTCGAGTGCGGCGTCTCTGGTCAGCCCAATGACGCCGTGTTTGGCGGCGGCGTAGGCGGCGCCGCGGCCGAAGGCCTTGACCCCGGCTCCGGAGGAGGTGTTCACGATCGTGCCGCCGCCGCGCTGGAGCATCAGCAGAATCTCGTACTTCATGCACACGAACACGCCGCGCAGGTCGACGGCCATGACGCGGTCCCATTCCTCCTCGGTGATTTCCGCGGTGACCTTGGGCCCTTGCTCGATGCCGGCGTTGTTGAACGCGATGTCGAGGCCTCCGAAGGTGTCGGCCGCCTGGTCTAGGGCGGTTCTCACGTCCTGGCCACGCGCTACGTCGCACCGCACGGCGAGCACCTGGCCGCCAGCCTGCTTGATCAGGCGGGCCGTTTCCTGGTTGCCCTGCTCGGCGACGTCGGCGGCGACGACGCTGGCGCCCTGGCGGGCAAAGGCCAGGGCGGCGGCGCGGCCGATCCCGTTGCCCGCGCCGGTGACGAAAGCGACCTTGCCGTCGAATCTCTCGCTGGCTGATGCCATCAGGTGCTCCTCTTGGCTGCTTGTCTCGGGTCTGCGGTAACCGCTCGGGTCACGGGCGCAGCAGCGCTTTTACGGCGCGGCGTTCGTCCATGGCCCGGTACGCCTCGGCGGCCTGGTCCAGGGGCAGGTCGAGGTCGAAGACCGGGCCGGGGTTGATTTCCCGGTTCCAGATGAGATTGATCAGGTCGGGCAGGAACCGGCGGACGGGGGCGGGGCCGCCGTGCAGGTGGACGTGGGAGAAGAACAGTTCCTCGCCGGGCAGTTCGACCCCGTGGGCGACGCCGACGTAGCCGACGTGGCCGCCGGGCCGGGCCGACCGGATGGCCTGCATCATCGATTCCTGGGTGCCGACGGCCTCGATGACCGAGTGCGCGCCCAGCCCATCAGTGAGTTCCCTGATCCGTGCTACGCCGTTGTCGCCGCGTTCGGTCACGATGTCGGTGGCGCCGAAGTCGAGCGCGAGCTTCTGGCGGGCCTCGTTGCGGCTCATCGCGATGACGCGCTCGGCACCGAGCTGCCGGGCGGCGAGGACCGCGAGCAGGCCGACCGCGCCGTCGCCGACGACCGCGACGGTCTTGCCCGGCCGCACCTCGGCCGCGACGGCGCCGAACCAGCCGGTGCCGAGCACGTCGGAGGCGGCCAGCAGGCTCGGCACCAGGTCATCGGCGGGCATCTCGGGGGTGGCGACCAGGGTGCCGTCGGCCAGCGGGATACGCGCCCGCTCGGCCTGGCTTCCTATCGAGCCCACGCTCACCCGGTGGACGCACGAGCTCTGGTAGCCGGACCGGCAGATCTCGCAGGTGTTGTCGGAGGCGAAGAACGAGCCGACCACGAACTGGGCCGGCTTGATGGTGCGGACGTCGCGGCCGACCTCTTCCACGACACCCACGTACTCATGACCCATCGGGGCCGGCCTGCTGACCGGCTCGATGCCGCGGTAGGGCCACAGGTCCGAGCCGCAAACGCATGCGGCGGTCAGCCGGATGACCGCATCGGTCGGCTGCTCGATCTCCGGGTCATCGCGCTCCTCGACGCGAATGTCGCCCGGGGCATGTAGGACTACTCCACGCACAGTGTTCTCCTTATCTGGATATGGCCTCACCACGGCGGGGCTCGCGCCGCCGGCCGGGGCGGGTATCGTCAGCACACGGTTAACCATGCAGGTCACCAGCAAACCAGCGTCAGCGCGGGCGGAGGAGTCTCTGCTGAAAGGTGTACCGATAGGGCACCTCAGCTCCGATGCGCCACGCCTATGCTCGAGGTGTGGACAACCGCCAAGAGGTCCGCGAGTTCCTCATGTCGCGGCGCGCCAGGATCACCCCGGAGCAGGCCGGAATGCCCGCCGGGGCCAACCGCCGCGTCCCGGGGCTGCGCCGCAGTGAGGTAGCGGCCCTCGCCGACGTCAGCGTGGAGTACTACTCGAAACTCGAAAGAGGCGCGCTCGCCGGGGTATCGGCTGGCGTCCTGGACGCCATCGCCCGGACGCTGCGCCTCGACGCCGCCGAACGGGCCTACCTGTTCGACCTCGCCCGGGCCGCGGACGGTACCAGCGCGATCACCCGCCCCCGTCGCAAGGCGAGGCAGTGGACGCCGCGGCCGAGCCTGCAATGGGCGCTGAATGCCGTCACGCAGGGACCGGCGTTCGTCCGCAACGGCCGGATGGACCTGCTCGCCGCCAACCAGCTCGCCCGCGCGTTCTACGCCGACGTCTATGCCGACCCGCAGCGGCCCGCCAATCTCGCCCGGTTCAACTTCCTGGACGACAACTCCCGCCGCTTCTACCCCGACTGGGATCTCATGGCCGACGTCAGCGTGGCCATCCTGCGCACCGAGGCCGGCCGCGACCCCCACGACAAGGCACTCCACGACCTCATCGGCGAGCTGTGCACCCGCAGCAGCGAGTTCCGCACCCGGTGGGCCGCGAACAACGTCAGGCACCACGGCGCTGGCACGAAGAACTTCCACCATCACGTCGTGGGGGACCTCTCGCTCGCCTACGAAGGCCTGGAAATGGTCGCCGACCCCGGCCTCACCCTCACCATCTATACCGCCGAACCAGCATCCCCCTCCGAAGAACGGCTCCGCCTTCTTGCATCCTGGGCCGCCACACAGCAGACAGAATCCGCTGCGTCCTCGGCGCGGTGAGGCCGCAGCGGACCGCGGGCGGGCGGCGCCGCTACAGCCGCCGCCAGCTCGCCTTCGCCGCCCCGGATCAGGGAACTGGTCGACCAGGGCCACACGCTGGCCGCGGCGCAGCGCATCCTGGCCCTGGAAGACGACCTGGCCGCCGAACGTGCCCTGACCGCCCGCCTGCACCAACGGCTGGCCGGCCAGGACCCGCCCGGAGCTGACCGGGGGCCCGTGCGGCCCGGCTACTCGCCGCCGGCCTGGCCGGGACGCCGCTTCCGGTCCGATACCGCGGGAGCCGGGCAGGCACTGCTCAGTTCTGTCAGCCGGGCCAGCTCGGCCTGCAGCTGGCGGGTCTCCTCTTGCAACTGCAGCACCCGGCGGATGCCGGCCAGGTTGAGCCCGTCGGCGGTCAGCGCGCAGATCTCGGCCAGCTTCTCGATGTCCCGGCGGGAGTAGCGCCGGGTGCCGCCCGCGCTCCGGGCCGGATCCAGCAGCCCTTCCCGCTCATAGATCCGCAGCGTCTGCGGATGCAGCCCGGCCAGCTCCGCGGCCACCGAGATGCTGAACAGGCCCCGGTCCAGGTCCGCCCACCCCGGGCTCACCATGGCCAGTCCCGGTCCGGCCAGGGCCGGTGCCGGTCCCGGGCCAGGCAGCGCAGGGCCAGCGCGGCCATGACGGCGAGCCTGAACTCGTCCTCATCCCGGTCCCGGCCGCCAGCAGGCACCCCGGACGGGCTCTCCACCCGGACCGGGCCGGCCCGCAGCGGCGGCCCCGGCGCGGGTGGCGGTCCCGTCCCGCCGCCCGGCCCGGCCACCCGCACCGCCACCGGGACCGCCGCGGGCATCCCGGCGGCGGCCCGGCCGCGTCCGAGGGCGCGATCATAGGCGGCCCGGCGCCCCGGGTCGCTCAGCACGTGATAGGCCTCGGCCAGGGCACGGAACCGGCCCGCCGCCTCATCGCCGGCCTGGGCCGGCCGGCGGTCGGGATGCTCGGCCCGGGCCCGGCGCCGCCAGGCCTGCGCGATCTCCTCCCGCGAGGCACCGCGGGCCACGCCGAGCAGCTGGTAGTGATCCGGGTCCGGCCCGCCGTGATCCGCCGCGGCCATGACGGTCACCTCCTGCCAGACGCGCCTGACTAGCTGCTCCTAGTATGCGGCATGACAAAATCTCAGTCGAGGCTTGTCAGGTAAGAGATTGGCATGCTATATAAATCCCATGAGCGTGACATGGCAATCAGACAAGGTGAGGAGGCACCGATCATGCTCATGCGCACCGACCCGTTCCGCGAACTGGACCGGCTCACCCAGCAGGTACTCGGCACCGCCGCCCGGCCCGCCGCGATGCCCATGGACGCCTACCGCCACGGCGACAGCTTCTACATCGCCCTGGACCTGCCCGGCATCGATCCCGGCTCCATCGACCTGACCGTCGAGCAGAACGTCCTGACCGTCCGCGCCGAGCGCTTCCCGGTCCAGGCCGACGGCGCCCAGATGATCGTCGCCGAACGGCCCTACGGCACCTTCACCCGGCAGGTCTTCCTCGGCGAGACCCTGGACGCCGACAACATCACCGCCGACTACGCGGCTGGCGTGCTCACCCTGACCATCCCGGTCCGCGAGGCCGCCAAGCCCCGCAATATCCAGGTCACCAGCAGCGACACCAAGCAGGCCGTCACCGCCTGACTCCTGGCAGCATGACTGGCATGGGCCGTCAGCATCGGGCGGCCTATGCCAGCCGGCAGGCACAGCCAGTCCACCGAGCCGTTGCGGCCGACCAAGGCGAATGTCTGCAGGTCACCGATCAGTGCGTAATCCTCGATCCTCATGGGAACTCCTCTTGAGGCCTGCTGCCCGCCCTGGCCTGGCGGCAGCTCGCACGTGATTGCATCGTCTCTCCGAACGGCTCCTGCCGCCACGGGCTCATATGGCACCTCATGTCATGCCGCTTGGCCATGCCTGGGGTGGAAGTGCAGGAGGCTGGCGTCCGCGCCGATTACTTGTCGGCCCGCTCACTGCGCACACCTCTCAATCAGGCCGCATGAAGCCTGCGATACCGGGCAGCAGAGCGTCCGCGTATTTGCGGCGCGATCGGCGGGTCTGGCGGGGCTACCGGAACAGTCCGGAGATGAGGTTGACCGAGCCTGCGACGATGACGACGCCAAACACATAGGACAAGATGGCGTGGGCCAGCACCGTGCGCCGGATCTGGGGGTCGCGCAGCGTGGTGTCGGAAACCTGGTAGCACATGCCGATGGTGAAGGCGACGTAGGCGAAGTCGCGGTAGCCGGGATGTTGCTGGCCGTCTTCGGCGCCGAACGCGATGCCGCCGGGCTTGGACCGGAAGTGCTGATCGGCGTAGCGCAGGGTGTAGACGGTGTTGATCACGGCCCACGACAGCACCACGGTCAGCACGGCGGCGCCGATCAGCAGCATCCGCGGCGCGCCGCTCTTCTGGGCGGCGAGGTGAAGGGCGTAACCCGCCCCTAGGAGGCTGGCGACGCTGGCCCCGACCAGCAGCACCCTGGCCGAGCCTTCTGTCTGGTCTTCGCGGGCGGCGAGCTGCGGCGCGCGTGAGCTGTCGGCCCGGATGATAATCGCCCAGGTGGTCAGGAGGAAGGTGAGCGCGGCGGCGTTCCAGCCCCCGCTCAGCGCCAGTCCCCACGTCATGAACGGCAGGAGGATGACGGCGACGATCAGCCCGGCGATCAGTACCGTGACCGCACGCCGCATGGCGGGAGCATGCCAGCCGAGCCAGCGGTGGTACAGGGTGGGTGGCGGGACGCCGGTCATCGTCTAAGTGTTCCCTGTTGCCTCCCGCGTGTCATTCGCGCTGGCCGACATTCAGGTCCGGGCAGGCACCACGGACCGTTCGATAAAGGGTTTTATAGCCGAACGGGCCGGTGGTTTCTCCCATCAGTCATGTCTCAATGCCCGCGCCGGGGCAGTGCCAAAAACCAGAGGCACGCTGAAGCCGGGCGGCTTGGCCCGCTCGCACTCAGCTGGTGAGGGCGATGGCCAGGTAGGCCAGGGTGAGGAGGAGGGCGAGCAGGGCGGGCGCCATTTCCTTGGCGCTGTCGGCTGCCTTCCGGTGGGTGACGATGGCGCCGAGGAGGAGCAGGGCCATCCCGGCCGCGGCGGCCAGGCCGAGGGGGTGCCACCACAGGCCGATCAGGATGCCTGCGGCGGCGGCCAGTTCGGCGGCTCCGATGAGCCGGTAGCGGGGCCAGGGGATGCCGAAGTGCGCGGCGGATTTCCGCATTCTGGGCTGGCCGGTCAGCTTGGCGGCCGCCGGGAGCAGGCAGGCGGTGGCCAGCAGCAGCGAGATGGTGACGAACATGGGAACTTCCTAGGGGGTAGTCGTGACGGGAGAGGCAGGCTCGGGATGAGCGGCCGGGGGCGCCGTGGCCGGGCGCTCCGGCCCGGCGGCGGCCGGGATGTCCCAGGGCAGGCGCGGCTGCCGGGACCGGGTCGCTACCGCCGCCACCACGCGGTCCGGGCGGACTAGGACGGCCAGCGCCGGGTCGGCGACCAGGGCGCGCAGGCCGGCGGGCGGTGCGTCGCCGGCGAGACGGACGTCGATCCAGCCGGCGTCCTGCCGGGTACTAGGCGGTTGGGTCCCGGGTGTGCTGATCCGCGCCAGGGCGAGGCCGTGCCGGCGACAGAATTCCGCCAGGCCGGCGTCGGGGCACCGGGTGGTCAGCACGGCGGTGCGTCCGGCCAGGATCGTGTCCAGCCGGGCCGGCAGGCCGTCGCCGGCGGACACCAGCGGGTTGGGAAACAGGCCGCCGGGCCGCAGCGGGGCGGGGATGCCAGGGCCGAAGGGCCGCCGCGGGGCGTGCTGCAGGGCGCCGGTCTTGAGCCGCGGGGTGGCGGTGGAGCCCATGACCTGGCAGATGCGGTCGCTGCGGACGGCGGCGGCCAGGGCGATCCGGCGGACGGCGGCGGCCTGGTCCTGGCCGCCGGTCATCGCCCAGCCGACCCGGACGGCTTTTTTCACCAGGGCGGTGGCGTGCGGGCGGCGTTCGCTGTCGTAGGTGTCGAGCAGGTCTTCCCCGGCCCGGCCGGTGAGCACGCAGGCGAGCTTCCAGGCCAGGTTGTCGGCGTCGCGTAGTCCGCCCGCCAGGCCCTGGCCGATGAACGGCGGGGTGAGGTGGGCGGCGTCACCCAGCAGGAAGATCCGCCCGCTGCGGAAGCGGGATGCCATCTGGGCGCGGAACGTGTAGGTCGCGCTGCGGATGATCTGCAGGCCGTCCAGGTCGCTGCGCCCGGTCCAGGGCTGCAATAGCTGGCCGAGGGCGGCCGGGGTGATCAGGTCGGCTTCGTCCTCGCCGTCGCGCAGCCGGAACTCCCAGCGGTACCGGTCCCCGGTGACCTGCATGAAGGTGGCGGCGCGGGCGGGGTCGCAGATCTGCTCGACGCCGTCCCAGGTGTCCAGGCCGGTCCCGGCCTTGATGTCGACCACGAGCCAGCGCTCGGTAAAGCCGAGGTCGTCCATGGTGATCCCGGCCAGCTGGCGGATGGTGCTGTTGGCGCCGTCGCAGCCCAGTACGGCCGGGCCGGTGAACGTCTGCGTTTCCCCGCCGATGCGGGCATGCACCCGGACCGGGGCCGCGCCGGCCGGGCCGGGGGCATTGTCATCATCCAGCCCGCAGACCTCGGCGCCGCGGCGGAACGTGATCAGCGGATGCCGCTCGATCCGGGCGAGCATCAGCTCTTCCAGGTCGGGCTGGTGGAACATGTTGGCCTGCGGGAAGCCGTGCTGGCCGGGCTGGTGGTCGCGGGTGAACTCGGCCATCACGCGGTGCCTGGCGTCCAGCAGGCGCAGTCCGCTGCCGGGCCGGGACCGGGCCAGGAAGCCCTCGCTGACACCGATCCGGTCCAGGGTCCGGGCGACCTCGTCGTCCAGGTGCACGGCGCGCGGCAGCGGGTGGGGCTGGGTGTGGCGTTCTAGCAGGGTGACGGGGATGCCGAAGTCGGCGAGCAGGAGGGCCGCGGTGCAGCCGGCCGGGCCGGCGCCGACGACGATGACGGGCTCGCGGGTCGTGGGATGGTGATCGTTCATGGTGATGTCGCTTTCTGCGGGTCACTTCAGGCTGGTCTGGGGGCTGGCGATGGCCCGGGGCGGACGGTGAGGGCGTATCCAGCGATGGCGTCGCGGACCTGTCCGGGCTCGGCGCCGGTCACGGTCAGGACCAGCCGTCCGTCCTCGTACGCGGCGGCGGCCCGGGCGTCGGGCAGGCCGGCGGTGGCCAGCGCGTCGGTGATGGCGCGGACGGCGGCGTCCGCGGCCAGCGCGGGCTTGAAGGGCTTGCCCACCGAGGTGAGCGGGATGGCGTCGATCGGGTAGATGCGCTTGGGCCGGGCGGCGGCCTCGCCGATGGCGGTGCCGGCCCACGCCAGCAGTTCGGCCTCGTCGAACGGCCCGGGGCCGGCCGGGACGACGTAGGCCACCGGGATCTCGCCGGAGTGCCGGTCGGGGCGGCCCACGGCCGCCGCGGCGCGGACGGCGGGGTGGGCCAGCAGCGCGTCCTCGATCACCTTCGGGTCGATGTTGTGGCCGCCGCGGATGATCAGGTCCTTGGCCCGCCCGGTCAGGGACACGAACCCGCCGTCGTCCACCTGGCCCAGGTCGCCGGTGTCCAGCCAGCCGTCTCGCACGATGCCGTCCCGGCTGACCCGGGGACCGCCGAGGCGGGGGTCGGTGACGTACCCGGCGAACACCGCGGGCCCGCCGATGACCAGCACGCCGGTCTGGCCGGGGCCGCAGTCGGTCCAGGACCCGTCGGCGCCGATCGTGACGGCCTTGATCTGCTGTCCGGGCAGGACGCGGCCGACCGATCCGGGGCGTTCCTCGCCCGGCCTGGTCCAGGTGGTGGCGCAGGTGGCCTCGGTCAGCCCGTAGCCTTCGAGCAGGTGCCGCCCGGTGTGCCGGGCGAAGGCGTCGCGCACCGAGGCGGGCAGCGGGGACGCGCCCACGATCGGCACGCGCAGCGCGGCGATGTCGGCGTCGACCGGGACCTGCGCCAGGGTGCCGTAGACGGTGGGGACGGCCGACATCGCCGCGATCCGGTAGTGTTCGGTGATCTTCCAGAACCGGGTGTACAAGGCCTTGTCGCGGTAGCCGGCCGGGCCGGGCCAGACCACCCGGGCGCCGCCGAACATCGGGGCGATGCCGGTGACGATCAGGGCGTTGACGTGGAACAGCGGCAGTCCGCCCAGCATCGCCTCGCCGGGCGCCAGGCCGCTGCACTCGGCGATCCCCCGGCCGCAGGCCAGCTGGTTGGCGTGAGTGTGCGCGGCGACCTTCGGGGCGCCGGTGGTCCCCCCGGTGTGCACGAACGCGGCCAGATCCCCTGCCTGGGGCAGGTCCGCGCCAGCCAGGTGGCCGGGCGGCCGCCCGGCGATCACCTCGTCCAGGTAGGCCACGGTCAGCGGGTGGCCGTCCGGCGCGCCGCCGACCGGGGCGTTACCGTCCAGGGCGGGCGGGGTGCCGTGGGTGCCGTCGGGCCGCAGGGCCAGGATGGCGGTCATTCCGGCCTGGCGGGCCACCTCGAGCAGCCGTTGCCACAGCTGCGGGTCCAGCTCGGGCCCGGCCGCGATCAGGACCCGGGAGCCCGTGCGGCGGGTCAGCTCGGTGATCCGCTCGCTGGACAGTGCAGGGTTGACCGGGGCGGCGATCCCGACGGCCTGGGCGGCCAGCGTGGCCGCGTACAGCATCGAGGTGTTGACGCCAGCCAGCGTCACCGCGTCGCCGCGCCGCACCCCGAGAGAGGTCAGCGCGTTGGCAATGCGCGTCACCGTGCCCGCCAGCTCGGCGTAGGTCCAGTTCAGGCAGCGGGTGTGATCGGCCGGGTCGGGGATCCACTGGGTGGCGATGCCGTCCGGCCAGGTGCGGGCGGCGTCGAGCAGCAGCTGGTAGGTCGACTCCGGCAGCGGCAGGATTTCTTTCGTGGTCATGGCGTCTTCCCGACGATGGTGTTGTGCTGGGTACCGAGATCGAGCCGGCCGTCGGGGGAGGCGATCGTCGCGGTGATGGCGTCGCCGTCCCGCAGGTAGCGGGGGTTGGCCGCCTGCTGGCCGAAGAACAGCTTCCACCGGGTGGCGGGCGGCAGCAGCCCGGCGACCAGCCCGGCGATCCTGGCTGGTGCCTTCAGCGCGGTGCCGCCGGGCGTCCCGGTCAGCAGCAGGTCGCCGGGGGCCATTGGCTGGAACCGGGACAGCAGGGTCAGCGCCTGCGCGGGCCGGACGATCATGTCCGTTGCGGTGCTGTCCTGGCGGACCTCGCCGTTCACCGACAGGGTCAGCCGCAGTGAGTCCAGCCGGGCCAGGTCGGCCGCGTCGACCAGGGTCAGCCACGGTCCGACGGGGGTGAAGGTGGGGTAGGACTTGGACTCGTAGAACTGCGTCTTGACCAGCTGGACCTGCCGGGCGCTGACGTCGTCGGCGATCACCAGGGCGGCGACGTAGCCGGCCAGGTTCTCCCCGGTCACCGTGGTGCCGACCGGCAGGTCGGCCCCGATGACCAGGCCGAGCTCGACTTCGTAGTCCAGGAACCCGACCCCGTCGGGGCGGACGATGTCCCCGTTCGGCCCGGTGATGGAGTGCGAGGCCTTGCGGAAGAAGGCCGGCGGGACGCGGTCCGGGTCGAATCCGGAGTCGGTCGCGTGGGAGCGGTAGTTCACCGCCTGCGCGACCACCCGGGCCGGGGCGGTCACCGGGCTGAGCAGGTCCAGTGATCCCGCGGGCACCGTGTCCTTGGCGGCGGCGGCGTGCGCAGCCTCGATGGCCGCCGCCAGCGCCGCCCGGTCGGCCAGCAACCCGGCCGTGGTGGTAGCGGGCAGGCCGAGCCTGACCAGCCCGGCCGGCGTCACGGCCCACCAGCCGTCCGCGGTGCGGGCCAGGTTGGCGCTCATGAGCTCATCGCCTTGATCAGGCCGCGCAGTGCGTGCAGGTCGATCTCGTTCCCCTTGTCCCGCAGGGCCTTGATCGCCGCCACGACCACGCGCGGATCCCTGGCGCCGGTGAACTCCGCCGTCGCCTTCGGCCCCCACTGGGCCAGGCCGCTAACCGACATCGGGGCCCAGCCGGGCTCCATCGTGGCGTCGAACATGTCGCCGTCGGTGTAGTGCTCGAACATCAGCCGGTCCGGGTCGCGCCAGTAGTCGAAGATCTGGCTGCCCTGGATGTGCCGGCCCAGGCCCCACGCGTGCCGGTAGCCGCGCTCGCGCAGGTACTCCCCGCTGGCGGCCACCTCGTCGATGTCGGCGACCTGGTAAGCCGAGTGCAGGTAACCGGTCTGCGGCATCAGCGCCATGGCCAGGGTGTGGTGGTCCGAGGGGACGCTGCCCAGGTCGCAGCGGATGAACGCCATCACCGGGCCGCGGTCGCGCTGCCCGTCCAGGTACAGGAAATCCGACACGATCAGCCCGAGCGTGTCCAGGTACCAGTCCAGGGCCTGGCGGAACCGGGTGGTGCCCAGCGCCACGTGTCCCAGCCGCTCGATCTCCGCCGGCCGCCGGGCCGGCCGCTGGGTCGCGTTGGCCCGCACCGGCCCGGCCTCCGATGGCCCGAAGTTCATCGGCAGCGGGGCGCGTTCGGGCAGCGCGGCCAGGTCCGGGATGCCGTGGACCATGCGCACCGGGTACCCGCTGGGGTCGCGCAGCAGCACGGTATGGCCGCCCCAGTGCGCGGTGACCGTCCCGCCGGTGCCGCGGGCCAGCCGGTCGAGGTCATCGCGGGCGGCCGCGGCGAAGGCCGGCCCGACGAAGCAGGCATGCGGGCCACGGCGCACCACCAGGCACGGGGCAGCCGCCTGCCGGCCGCGCAGCAGCAGCGTCTCGGCGGTCCGGTCCGCCACGGTGAAGCCGAAATCGGCGTAGAACCGCTCGGCCCGGTCCAGGTCCGGCTTCTCGAACTCCAGCCAGGCCAGCCCGGCCGCCTTGACCAGGGGATTGCCCGACCGGCCCGGGTGCTCCCCGGACCGCGCCCCGGTCTCGCTGTGTATTGAACGATGCGGGTCCTGGACCTGTGTCTGCGTGTCTTGTTCCATCACGATCGCTTCCTTCGCGCCTGACCTTCTGTCAGGATAACTCAGTCTTGTGATCAAGTATCAGTTATGATTAACCAATCGTCAAGTCTTGCAGGCGGCCGGATTCTCCGGGGTCGCGGCCGGCCGGGAGGAAGGCACCGTCGTCCCGTCACCGCTGACGGCGGCGCAGGCCGCCGCGCTGCGAGCCGATGATGTCCTGGCCCGGCCGGGCAGCGGAGCGCCAGGCCTGCGGGACGACGAGGCGGCGCGGCGGCTGTGGGTGAAGTGCCCGAACGCGGTGCGCTCGCACGGGTGCATGCCCTGTCGGTGCTGGCCAGTCAGCTGCGGTCCCGCTGCTGATCCTGCTGGCGGTGACCGCGCTGGCGTCGGCGTTCCTCGGCCAGGTCAGCGACGGGGGATCATCGGAGTCATCTTGCTGGCCTCGGTCGCCCACGTCGGCGGGTTTGTCTTCTGCGTGCTGATCACACGACGCCTCGTCCGGGCGGGACAAGCCATGCCGCAGGCGAGATACGCCGGCAGCTCGCTGCCCTGACCGGAGGCATGTACCAGGAGGTACATCACCGGCTGACCGCCCCGACGGGAGGCAGCCGGGACGCGACGAGGCTGGCCGCTTCGGGAGCGGGAACGCCGAGCAGCCGCAGGCAGGCTGCGGTGAGCTGGTCCACGGATGTCTCGTCCACGTGTTCCGGATGCCGCTCGCGCAACCGCAGCAGCCCGAGCAGGCCGCCGGCCACCGCGCTGAGCGCGATCTCCGCGTCGGTGACGGTGAAACACCCGGCAGCCTGCCCGGCCCGGATGTCGCGCAAGGCGCGTGGCGCCAGCCCGCGGGACGCGTCCAGGGCCTCCAGGCTGACGCCGGTCAGGAACCGGGCGATATCGGGATGCGTCCAGCCCAGTCG
>Ga0081540_1000233_pt1 | contig 58300 bp, 42 predicted proteins | sample TabmetS2T1R1_FD_71024 | JGI IMG/M metagenome (GOLD analysis project Ga0081540, IMG submission 71024) | Tabebuia heterophylla rhizosphere microbial communities from the University of Puerto Rico - S2T1R1 | ecosystem: Host-associated > Plants > Roots > Rhizosphere ...
GAGAAAAGAAGCGCCCGTGCTCCCGGTCCCCCCCCCCCCCCCGCCCCCCCCGGAAGGGGGGGGAGGGAGCGCGCAGTGCGCGTGGCGAGGCCACCAACAACGTCGCTATTAATTCGTCGCCTGTGCCTTTTCGACGAAGGTGTTCGTAAACGTCCGCTCGAGATTGATCGTCGCGCCTTTGACCGCCGGATCGAACTCGGCGAGCACCTTGAGCGCGGTCTCCGCGCCGTCGCGGGTGAAACGGCCGTCGGGCGAATACATCGCCTTGCTGGCGTCGATCGCGCGCGTGTACATCGCCTTGTCGCCGAGCGCGTATTCCTCGGGCATCACCTTGACGATGTCCTCCGCCGAATGCGTGTCGATCCACTTGAGCGTGCGCACGAAGGCATTGACCAGCGCCTGCACGGTGCGAGGGTTCTTCTCGGCGAAGGCCGGCGGCATGTAGAGCACCGCGGCCGGATAGAGCCCGCCATAGACCAGCCGCGTGCCGTCCGGCGTGCGCGTGTCGGCGACCACCTTGATCAGGTTCTCGCTGGTCATGACACTGATGCTCGGATCGGCGTTGACGATGGCATCGATCTCGCCGCGGCGCGCCGCCGCCACTGCCGTCGAGGTGGCGCCGACGCCGACGAATGACGCGTCATCCGGCTTCAGGCCGGCGCGCGCCATCATGTACATGACCATGAAATGCGTGCTGGAGCCCGGGGCGGTGACGCCGATCTTCATGCCCTTGAGATCTTTCGGGTCCTTGTAGGCGCCGGCCTTGGCGGTGACGACGCCGAGCGCAAAGCCGGGGAACCGCCCGAGCTGGACGGCGCCGACGATCGGCTGGTTCTTGGCGGCCATCTGGATGGTGTGATCAAAGGCGCCGGTGACGACGTCGGCGCTGCCGCCGACCAGCGCCTGCAGCGCCTGCGAGCCGCCCTTGAGGTCGGAGATCTCGACGTCGAGGCCCGCGTCCTTGAAATAGCCGAGCCGCGCGGTGACGGTGAGCGGCAAATAGTAAAGCGCGGCCTGGCCGCCGACCGAGAGCCGCACCTTGGCAAGCTCCGGCTTGGGGCTCTGGGCCTGTGCGGCAAGCGGCGCGGCCAGCGTGACCACCAATGCGGCCACCGCCATCCGGCACGAATGTCGAACCATGAAACTCCTCCCGCACAAGGCCCACGACTGATCGGGCGATGCTAGAGCATTTCCTGGCGGCGCGGCAGTCAGCCACTATGTCGCTGCTCGACCTCTGCCCACTGGGCAAACCCGGTCATGGCCTTGAACTCGTCGAAGCCCACACCCTCCCCGGCCAGGGTCAAGGTGCCGGCCTTGAGGTCGGCGAGCGCCTTCTCGATCGTGCGCGCGACGCGGAAGATCAGCGTGGTCGGATAGGCGACCATGGCGAAGCCGAGCGAGGCAAGCTCGCGTGGCGGCAACAGCGGCGTGCGACCGTCCTCCAGCATGTTGGCGAGCTGCGGCACGCCCTTGAACGCGCGGCCAATCCGCTCCAGCTCCTCGATGCTGAGCGGCGCTTCGACGAATATGCCGTCGGCGCCGGATTTGAGATAGAGCTCGGCGCGCCGCAGCGCCTCGTCGAGGCCGTGCACCGCGCGCGCGTCGGTGCGCGCGATCAGGAACGTGTCGGCGTTCTGCCGCGCATCGGCGGCGGCGCGCAGTTTCGCGGCCATCACATCGGCATCGATCACGTCCTTGCCGGCCATGTGGCCGCAGCGCTTCGGCGCGCGCTGATCCTCGATGAAGATCGCCGACGCGCCCATCGCCTCGTAGCCGCGGATGGTGCGGGCGACGTTCTTGACGTCGCCGTAGCCGTCGTCGGCGTCGACCAGCACCGGCAGCGATGTCGCGGCCATGATGTCGCGCATGCCGGCGCTCATCTCGCCGAAGCCGACCAGGCCGATGTCGGGAATACCGTAGCGCGATCCGACCAGCGGGAAGCCGCCGATCGAATAGGCGGCGAAGCCGGCCCGCTCGATCAGCCGCGCCGCCAGCGCATCGTGGGCGACCGGCAACAGCAGCGGCTTTTCGCGGGCAAGCAGCTGTTTCCAAGTGGGCCGGGCGGAGATGTTCATCATCAGGAATCCTTTCGACATTGTGCAGAAATCTTAACGCCTGCCGGACCGCAGCGCATCGTCGCCCCGCGCAAAAGGCAGTGGCGCATGACGCTCGCATTTGCGAAATTGGGCATCAGATCACCCATCATTCACGGACAGGTTCGACATGACCATCACTGTCGCCATCGTCGCACAAGGTGAAATGGGCGCCGCCACCGGGCGCCGGCTGGCCGAGCGCGGCGCGCGCGTGATCACCTCGCTCGCCGGCCGCAGCGCCGCCAGCAAGACGCGGGCCGAGAAGGCCGGCATGGTCGTGGTCGACAGCGATGACGAGCTGGTGAAGGCGGATTATTTCCTCTCGATCGTGCCGCCGGGCGACGCGGTCGCCATGGCCGAGCGGCTGAAACCCGCGCTCGGGCGTGCGGCGAAGAAGCCGGTCTATGTCGACTGCAACGCGGTCGCGGCGGAGACCGCGGTGGAGGTCGGCAACGTGCTGAGCGGAACCGGCACGCCCTACGTGGACGGCGGCATCATCGGACCGCCGCCCGCGCCGTCGCTGCGCACGGTGTTCTACGCGTCGGGTCCCGCGGCCAAGGAATTCGAGAAGCTCTCCGCCCACGGCCTGATGATCCGCCTGATCGACGGCCCGATCGGCGCTGCCTCGGCGATGAAGATGTCGTACGCCGGCATCACCAAGGGCTTCACGGCCATCGGCGCGGCAATGATGATCGGTGCGGCGCGCAATGGCACCGCGCCGGCGCTGCACCAGGAGATGCTGGAGAGCCAGCCGCACCTGCTCGAGTGGCTGTCGCGCCAGGTGCCGCGCATGTTCCCGAAGGCCTATCGGTTCGTCGGTGAGATGGAGGAGATCGCGCGGTTCCTCAAGGACGTTCCGGCCAGCTCCGAGATGTACGAGGCGATCGCCGACCTTTACAGGCACATCGCCGCCGTGCAGGACGCCGAGCGCAAGCCGGACGACGACATCTCGCACATGACCCGGTTCTGCACGACCAACGCGCCGGCCCCGACGCGCAAGAGCGCGTAATCCTCGGCTGCGAAGACGTGTTCCCGCGTGCGCTGGCCCAAAGGGCCGGCGCACGCGCGTTCAAATCCGCGTGTTTCCTTTTTTGCGCCACCAGGCGCTGTCAGCATTTCCGACACAAACGCGTCGTGGGCGCGACCCAAGATATATTGCTGTGCATATCGCGGGTCGTGCAATCTATACTTGTTCTTCAGAACGGGCACTGCGTCAGGGGGGGAGCCAGACCATGAACCTGCTCTCGCGATTATTTGGCGGCGGCGGCTCGTCGGCGGATAAGGCCGTCAGCAACGACCTCAAGCGCCTGAACCAGATCAAGGCAGGACTGGGCGACCAGGCGATCAACTATGTCCGGACCGGCGCCGACGCGACGGTTCTGTCGTCGTTGTCGGTTCTGTGCAAGGCCAACGAGCTTGAGGCTTGCACCAACTATGTGAAGCAAGGCTCGCCGATCCGGTCGCGCTGGGAGCTGTTCGCGCGCGCCGAGCCCTACGACCTCGACCTCATGCAGCGTTACGCGGAGGTGCTGTGCGCCGCCACCAGCGCAACGACGATCAAGACCGTCGGAACCGACGCAGCGCCAAGAGCCGTCCGCGTGTTCTTCACGGAGGCGTTCCTCGGCCTGCCTGACCAGCACAATTCCTGGCCGCGCAAGGCAACGGCGCTCAACGGTCGAGGGCTGACCGTCGAAAGAGCTCTCGACATGACGCAGCGCCTCGGCGGCAACCTGGTCGACTTCTTCGACGTCATCTACGCTCGGGAAGACGCCGGCTACGGCCAGAACGGCGACCTCTACCGTCAGGCCGCAGCGGTCCGCGCGACGGCAGAAGATCATCCCGCCGAGCTGGCGGCGGCGGCGGCACGGCTGCCGGCCCAATCCCGCACCGAGTTGCTGCGCGATCTGGCGCAGTGGGGTTCGGCGCGATTCAGTGCGTTCGCGGAGTTTCTCGTCGCCCAGGCCGGCGAGGGAGCAAAAAGCGTGCGCGAAGCCGCGACCTCGGCGCTGGCGTCTGCGTCGCCCAAGGTCATCGAGCCGATCGCAGTCCGGCTGCTGCAACAGGGCGACGCCGACCAGCGTGCCGGCATGGTCGACCTGCTCAAGCAGCTCGGCAGTGCGGACGCGATGGCGGCCCTCAAAGCCCAGGGTGAGACGGAAAAGACAGCGCGCATCCGCGCCGCCATCGACACCGCGCTCTCGCTGGTCGAGCGGCGCACCGCCCCGAGCGCCGACACCGACGACGCGCGCGGTTACACCGCGATCGACGGTCAGCGAATCGACGTCCCTCCGGCGCGGCTGCTGACAGAGGGCGAGATCCCGATATTCGGAGAGGCTGATCGGAACGCCTTGAAGTTCGTCATCCTCGAGGAGAACGCCAGAGTTCACAAGCACTGGCAAGAGAGCCAACGGCGCGGCGTCAAGTACACGTACAAGCCACGCTATCTCCGGGAGAGCCTCGCCGACGAAGCCATCGCTCTTTTCAACAGCGACAGGCCCCGCCTCAAGGACAGCGGCGAACTCGTGGCGTTTCTCGGATGGGGATCCGGCGCCGCCTGGACACGCGACGCCTTGGCGAGATTGCCGGATTCCCGTGCCTTCATCCTGGCGCGCGCGATGCGCCACGGGGGTCACCTCTTCCACTTCTACGGTCCGGGATCCGAACGGATCATGGCCTATCTGTCGTCGCCCGCCGGCGACCTGCGAACCCTGGAGCGGCTGGACATCGAAGCCGGGGTCGAATTCGAGCACGGCGGATGGATGAATCGCCAAAAGCGTCAAATGGGACCCGGAGATGTGCTGCGCTCCGCCATCCAGGACGGTTATTCATACGGCATCGAGGCGATCGCCAATCTGCCCAAGCACACCCTCTGGCCTTATCTGGCCGAACATCTCGACGTGTTCGACGAAGCGTTCGGCCTCAAGCCGCAAAGCGAAGTCAGGCTCAGCCGCCCGGCGGCGATCCGCCTGCTCGCCGCGCTTCCCGCCACGCCTGCCCGGTACTTCGCGCCGCTGCTGGAAGCGGCGACAAGCGAGTCAAAGGCCGGGCGCGCAGAGGCGCGCGCCATGCTGGGCGCGGTCCCGGAGGTGGAGACGCGCCTCGTCGCGCTGCTCGACGATTCCCGCCAGGCCGTGCGGGCAGGCGCCGCGGAGTGGCTCTCGATCCGCCGCGACGCGTCGGCGGTCGAGGCGCTGCATCGGCGCCTGAAGAAGGAGAAGTCCGAGGTCGCGCGCGCCGCGATTCTGACCGGCCTGAAACGCCTCGGCGAGGACCTGTCGAACATCCTCGGGCCCTCCGCGCTGATCACCGAAGCCGAGAAGGGCCTCAAGAGCGCGAAGTTCGACAAGCTGAGCTGGATGGCGCTGCAAAATCTCACCGGGGTCCGCTTTCGCGACGGCACCAACGTGCCCAACGACGTGTTGCGATGGTGGGTGTACTCGGCCTTCAAGCTGAAGCAGCCCGGCGGCAACGCGCTGTTCCAGATCTATCTCGATCAGCTCGACCCCAAGGACGCCGAGACTGTCTCGACCTGGATCCTGGAATCCTGGATCGGCTACGACACGGCGCATCCGAGCGACGCTGACGCAAACGCCCACGCGAAAAAGAACGCAGCGAACCGCTTCCAGTCGATGCAGCGCTGGATCAAGGACTACAGCGAGGAGCGCGCGTTTGCCGACCTGCGGCGCGAGTTTCTCTCGCAATACCTCAATAGCGGCGCCGAGACGAAGGGCGTGCTGGCGCTTGCCGCGCGCGCCTCCTCCGCCGTCGCGGCCGATCGCGTGCGTGCCTACCTGAAGAACCACGGCTCGCGAACGTCGCAGGCGTCGTCGTTGCTCGAAGTGCTGGCGGGCATCGGCGATCCGGTCGCGCTTCAAGTCGTCATCGCCGCGGCGACGCGCCTCAAGCAGAAAGGCGTACAGACATTCGCCGGCGAGCTGATCACGAAGGTCGCCGAAGCGCACGACTGGACGCTCGACGAGCTGGCCGACCGCACCATCCCGAGCGCCGGGTTCGACGACGACGGCTTGCTGACCTTGGCGTGCGGCGAAGGCGACGACGCCAAGGTGTACGAGGCCAGGGTCACCGCGGAGCTGACCGTCTCGCTGCGCAACCCCGCTGGCAAGGACGTCAGCTCGTTGCCTTCCGGGCAGGATCAAGCCAGCGCCGCCTCCAAGAAACAGCTGGCAACGACCAAGAAAGAGCTGAAGCAGATCGCAACGATGCAGTCCGCCCGGCTCTACGAGGCGCTGTGCGCAGAGCGATCATGGTCGGGCGACGATTGGGTCCGCCTCTTCCATGGGCACCCGGTCATGCGCCGCCTGGTCGAACGCGTGGTCTGGCTCGGCATCGACGCGGAAGGCAAAGTCGCGGGCGCGTTCCGCCCCACGGCGGAGGGCGATTTCACCGACGCGAGCGACAGCGCGGTGGATGTGGCGCGGTTCGCGCAGATCCGCGTCGCGCATGGCGCGCTGCTTGACGAGGCGCAGGGCAAAGCCTGGGAGCAGCATCTCGCCGACTACGAGGTCAAGCCGCTGTTCGTGCAGTTCGGCCGCTCGCTGCTGCGCGTCGCCCCGGAGGACGCCCGCAAGACGGACATCGAGGACCGCAAGGGCTGGGTCACCGACGCCTTCACCATCCGCGGCGCGGCCACCAAGCTCGGCTACGAGCGCGGGCCCGCGCTCGACGGCGGTTTCTTCAACGAGTACCGCAAGTCCTTCATGAGCGCGGGGCTCGCGGCGGTCGTCGAGTTCACCGGCAACAGCCTGCCCGAGCAGAACGTGCCGGCGGCACTGAAGACGCTGAAGTTCGAGAAGGCCGCCGGGCCGGGACGTTATGGCGGCGCGGTCAAGCTGAGCGAGGTGCCGCCGGTGCTGCTGTCGGAGTGCTGGAACGACTACCGCGCCATGGCGGCGAAGGCTGCCTACGATCCGAATTGGGAAACGAAGTCGCCATGGTGAAAGAGGTTCAACGCGCCCCTGCCGAGCAACGCTTCGCCGAGGAACTGGCGCGGCTGGCCGCAGCCGACGCCGATCCAAAGCCGAAAGGATGGAAGCTGTCGCCCCGCGCCGTTCGGCGCTTCATCCTCGGCGACAAGGCGGCGAACGTGTCGCAAAAATTCTACGGCGACGACCCGCTGGTCGATCGCTGCATCGTCTCGCTGATGGGGCATCAAGGCCTGATGCTGGTCGGCGAGCCGGGAACGGCGAAGTCGCTCCTCTCGGAGCTGCTGGCGGCGGCGATCAGCAGCGACTCGAGCCTGGTCATCCAGGGCTCGGCCGGCGTGATCGAGGACCACCTCCGCTACGGCTGGAACTACGCGCTGCTGCTGGCGGAAGGCCCGAGCGAGCGGGCGCTGGTCCCGTCGCCCGTGCTCAACGGCATGCGCGCGGGCAAGGTCGTGCGCGTCGAGGAGCTGACGCGCTGCGCCCCCGAGGTGCAGGACGCATTGATCTCCCTGATGTCGGAGAAGACCATCACGATCCCCGAGCTCGGTCCCGCCGCGGAGAGCCGGGCGGTGCCGGGCTTCAACATCATCGCGACGGCGAACCTGCGCGACCGCGGCGTGCACGACATGTCGAGCGCGCTCAAGCGGCGCTTCAACTTCGAGACTGTGCTGCCGATCGCCGACGCGGAATTCGAGAAGGAGCTGGTCGGCAAACAGCTCGCCGAGCGGATGGCCGAGCACCCGGTCAAGAACGTGATGAACGGCGAGGTGCTGGACCTGGTGGTGTCAGTGTTCCGCGACCTGCGTACCGGCCTCACCGCCGACGGCGCGAGCGTCGCGCAGCCCAACAGCGTCATGTCGACCGCCGAGGCGGTGAACGTCATGCATGCGGCCGCGCTCGACGCGGCGTACCTCGACGCCGGCGCGGTCTCGGGCGCGCATATCGCGCGTCAGATCCGTGGCGTCGTGTTCAAGGACGATCCGGAGGACGCCCGGAAATTTCGCGCCTATGTCGATCACATCGCCAAGGCGCGCGCCAAGCGCAGCAAGACATGGAATGAGTTCTTCGCCGCCGCGAAGAAGGACATGAATGGCTGAAGCGACGGCGATAGCCTCCGTCCACGGCGCGCTGAGCGAGCCGCGGCAAGGTCTGTATTTCGCGCCGGTTCGCCATCATTCGCCGGTCTGCGCTTGGGCGGTGCGGGCGCTCATTCGCGAGGTTGCTCCCAAGCTTGTCCTGATCGAAGCGCCGGACGACTTCACGCCGCACATCGACCTTCTCGCCCAGGCCGAGACGAAGCCGCCGGTCGCGATCGTCGCCCTGGTCAACGAGGGCAAGGGCCATCGCGTGGCCGCCTATTATCCGTTCTGCGTGCACGCCCCTGAATATGTCGCCGTGCGCGAGGCGCGGGCCGCCGGCGCGGAGGTGCGCTTCATCGATCTGCCCGCCGCATCGAAAGCGACGCTGCGGACGCACGACGAGACCACGCCGATCTCGCTGACCGACGAGGCCGTGTTCGACAGCGGCGATTTCGTGCGCAGCCTGTGCCGGCGCACCGGCTGCCGCGACGGCTACGAGCTGTGGGATCATCTGTTCGAATCCCGGCTCGGCGACACGAATTGGCGCGCTCTGCTGGCCGACATCGGCGCCTATTGCGCCGGCATCCGAGCGGCCACGCCGGCGGCCCGGATCGAGCGCAACGGCGACCTGGCGCGCGAAGCGCATATGAGCGCGGCGATCATCGATGCGATCGCGGGCGGCGGCCCGGTCGTGGTCGTGACCGGCGGCTTCCATACGCCGGCCTTGATCGAGGCCGTGGCGCGCGGCGAGGCGTCGCGCGCCAAACAGCCGGACGCCGCCAGCCGGTCGTTCCTGATCCGCTACAGCTTCGCCGCGCTCGATGCGCTCAACGGCTACGGCGCCGGCCTGCCCCAGCCGTTCTACTACGACTTCCTATGGCGACGGGCGAACGACGGCGCCGGCGCGCCGGTGTGGCGGGAGACGGCGCTCGATCTCGCGACCGAGTTCACGCGCAAGCTCCGCGCGCAAGGACATTCGATCAGCGTGCCCCAGCAGGTCGAGATGATCCGGGTGGCGGAAGCGCTCGCGCAGATGCGCGGGCGGCCGGGCGCCTCGCGCCACGACCTGATCGACGCCGCGAGGACGGCGCTGATCAAAGGCGAAGCCAGCCGTCGCGACGTGTGGACCGAGCGGCTGCTGGAATTCCTGCGCGGCGACGCGATCGGCGACGTCCCGGCGTCGGCGGGCTCGCCGCCGTTGGTCGAGCACGCGCGATCACTCGCGCGCGCGCATCGGATCGATATCAGCGACGGCGCCCGTCGCCGCCGCCAGCTCGATATCCGGCGCAAGCCCGCGCACCTCGCGGCATCGCGCTACTTCCATGCCATGACCCTGCTCGGCACCAACTTCGCGAACCGCGAAGCCGGCCCGGACTATCTGAGCAGCACCCAGCTGGAGCTGTTGTTCGAGGAATGGTCGTTCGCGTGGTCGCCGACGGTCGAGGGCCGGTTGATCGAGCTCGCCGCGCAGGCCGACCGTGTCGACACTGCCTGCCTCGCGGTGCTGCGCGCGGCACGCGATGCGTTGCGCGCCTCGGGCGCCGGCGCCGATATCGCCGCGATCGTCGACCTCGTCGCGCAAGGCCTGCTGGCCGGCGTCGGCGACGGTCTTGCCGAGATCGTCGCGGATCTGGCGGCCGACATTCAAACGCACGCGGATTTCACCTCCGTGGCGCTCGCCTTGCGCCGGCTCTACAACATTTCCTCGTCCGGCGGGCCGTTGCGCGCGCCCGCCGAGCTCGATCTCAAGGGCGTCACCGCGGCGGCCTATCTGCGCCTGGTCTATCTGTGCGACGACCTGCCGAATACCCGCGCCGACGCGGCCGGCGCGCGGGTCGAGGCGCTGCGCATCATGGCCGAGCTGCTGAACTCCGACGAGGCGGGCGTGTTCGACCGCACGCTGTTCGACGAGGCCATCGACCGGGTGGCCGACGCCAATCCGCCGGCGGAAATCCTTGGGGCCGTGCTGGCCATCTGCGTACAGGCAGGACGGCGCACGCCCGACGACCTCAACGCGGCGCTGAGCGGACGCTTTGCCGGATCGGTGCAGGAGGAGCACGAGCGGCTGGGCGCCTTGACGGGGATGTTGCATGCGGCGCCGCAACTGCTGTGGCGCACGCCCGGCGTCCTCGAGGTCATCGACAATTTCCTCGGCAATCTCGACGAGGCGAGCTTCCTTGCGCTGCTTCCCCACATGCGGCTCGCCTTCTCGGCGCTCAACCCGCGCGAGATCGATCTCGTCGCGGCGCGCCTGGCGCAGCTCCTCGGCGGCGGCGCGAGCAGCTTTGCCGGCGCACACCACTCGCTCTCACAGGCGGATTTCGACCGCGGCCTCGCGCTCGACAAGGATCTGCGCGCAGCCGCCACGCGCGACGGCCTCGACGCCTGGTTGCTCGGCGAGACCAGCTCGAGAGCAGAACCATGAGCAGCGCCAAAGCCGCGCCTCCGACGCAGCGCCGCTGGCGGCTCGCGCTCGGGCGCTACTCGCAGAATTCCCTCGGCGGCCTCTCCGGCGGCGATGGCGACGCGGACCGCGTGCTCGACTATCTCTATGGCCGCGAGCACGCGAAACGCGGGCTCACCTTCGGCAAAGGACCCGGCAGTCTCGATCCAACACAGATGTCGGCGATCAACTGGCTCGGCAAGGCGCGCGCGATCTTCCCGAACGACGTGTTCGAGGTGCTGCAATCGCACGCGCTCGATCGCTACGGCCTGACCGATCTCCTGAAAGATCCGAAGACGCTCGACGCGCTCAAGCCCAACCCGGCGCTGCTCAAGGTGCTGCTCAGCTTTCACGGTCGCGCGCAGCCGGACGTGAAGGAAAAGCTTCGCGTCATCGCCGACCAGGTCATCAAGGAGATCATCGAGCGGCTGAAGAGTGAGATCCAGCGCGCCTTTTCCGGCCGACGCAACCGCTTCCGCCGCTCGAAACTCGCATCGGCCGCGAATTTCGACTGGCGCGCGACCATCCGCGCCAATCTTGCCACCTACGATCCGGAGCGGAAGCGCATCATCGCCGAACGCCTCTACTTCAACTCGCGCGAGCGCCGGCGCCTGCCGTGGCAGATCATCATGTGCGTCGACCAGTCCGGCTCGATGACCGACAGCATCATCCACTCCGCCGTCATGGCGACGATCCTGTCGGGGCTGCCGGGCGTCAGCGTGAAGCTTGTGCTGTTCGACACCTCCATCATCGACGTCTCCGACCGGCTCACAGATCCGCTCGAAACGCTGTTGTCGGTGCGCCTGGGCGGCGGCACCGATATCGGCAGTGCAGTCGCCTATTGCGAGACACTCGTATCCGACCCGGAGCGCACGATCTTCGTGCTGCTCACCGATTTCTGCGAGGGCGCTTCGCCGCGCGCGCTCTATGCGGCGATCGCGCGCCTCGCCGAAGCACGCGTGAAACTGATCGGCCTCGCCGCGCTCGACGACGGCGGCGCACCGGGCTTCGACGAGGGCGTGGCCCGCCGCGTCGCCGAGCTCGGCATGCCGGTCGGCGCGATGACACCCTATCAGTTGGCCCGCTGGCTGGCGGACATCATCCGATGAGCCTCGACCTCTCCGCCTACGATGATGCGGCCCTGGAGGCGATCGCCCCGAAGGGGGTCGTGCGACGCGCGCGGCGGGATTTCGAAGCCGGTGTTGCGACCATGCGCGAGCGCACCGGCAGCACGGCCGTGGTGGAGGCCGAAGGGCAGACGGTGACGATCGACGCGCGCGGACCGAAGGCCGCGCGCTGCACCTGTCCGGCGGGCGGCGTCTGCCGACACATCCTCGTCGCGGTCATGGCGGTGAACGCCGCCGCCGCGCCGACGAAGCCGGAGGCGGTGGAAACGGGCCCGTCCGCCGCCGACGAGATCTGCGCCCTGACCCAGACCGAGTTGACGGCGTTCGCAGGCGCGGACTGGACCACGGCGGTCACGCTCGCCGCGGCCAGCGCGGAATCGCCGATCGTCGAGAGCGGACGCAATTGCACGGTGGAGCTGGCCGGCGCGCCGACTGGCGTCACGTTCATCGCCGGCCTGGGCTTGAAGGGAGCCGCGTTCAAGGGCGCGAAGTCGCGCCGACGCGTTGTGGTCACCGCCTCCGCCATCCTGTTGCGCCAGAAGCGCGGCATTGCCCTTGATGCGGCCGAAGCAGAGCCGGCGACGGCCAAAGACGGCGTGGCGCAGGACTACCTCGACGATGCGGCGCAGAAACTCGCCCGGAGCGTGCGGATCGTGCTGAAGGCCGCGTCGCCCGTCGCCGCCGACATCCTGTTCGACCTCGCGATCTCGGCCCGCGCCGAGGCGGCGCCACGTCTCACCGCGAAACTCCGCGGTCTCGCCAGGCAGGCGGGACGCGCGGCCACCCGCGACGTCCAGTTCGAGCCCGACGCGTTCCTCGCCGAGGCCGCCACGACCTTCGCATTGATCCAAGCCTTGAAGGTTCAGCCGACACAAGCGGCGCTGACCGGCGCGGTGCGCCGCGATTACGAGGCTGCGCCGGCCTTCGAGCTGTGGATGCTCGGCGCAACGACCTGGCGAACCGACACGGGCGCGCGTGGCCTGACGTTGCACGGCTTTGCACCCGCGGACAAGCGGTGGCGCTCGGTCAGCATTGCCCGCGGGGCCGGAATGGACCCGAGCTTCGATCCGCGCGCGGCGTATCGCATGCCACTGTGGGGCGCAGGTGTCGCCAGCGGGCTGATGGGCCGGGGACTGCACCTGGGCGAGCCACTTGTCGCCGGCGACCAGACGATTGCGCCGTCGCTCAAGCAAGCGGCCGTCCTCGGATCGAGCATCCGCAACCTGAACGCGCTGATCGAGGCGGGTGCCGCCGCAACGTCTTGGCACGTCGTGCGGCAGGACCTGAGCCTGCGCCTCGGCGACGGGCTGCGGCGCCGCTCCACGCCTGTTCCGGTGCTGCTCGCGCCGGCGAGCTATGGCGGGCTCGCCTTCAACGACTTCGCGCAGTGCTATGAATGGGACGCGTTCGACGCCGGCGGCGACCGGCTTCTATTCTCCATGCCGAGCGATGCACACGAGCTCGCCCGGCGGCTGAGCGGGACTGCGCTGCGGAGCCATCTTGTGCTCGCGGAAGCGCGAGCCGATCTGGGCCGTTCGGTGTTGACGCCGATCACGGTGCTTTTCAACGCGGCCAACGGCATCGAGGTCGTCAACTTCGACCTGGACCACTGGTTGCAGTCAGGCGGCCTGCAGGCGGCGTTGAACGCAGCCACGCAGCTCATCACACGACGCGCGCCACCGACGGCCGCCGCGCGAGGACCGCTGCTCGACCTGTCGCGTCGCGCGCTCGATGCCGCGGTATCGACGTGCGCGGGCGCGACGGTCGCCGACGTGAACGAGATCAGCCGCGGCTGCGAGGCGGCCGGACTTCTCGCACTCGCGAGCGCAGTCGACCGCATGGAGGCGCGCAAGGATATCGAGAGCTCGCTCGCCACCGCCTATCTGGCAAGCGAGGTCGCCGCATCCGTGCAGTGGGGTTGATCAGCCGCGCGCCCGCAACGCCAGCACGCGGTCGACCATCTCGCCGGCCTGGCCGAGATAGTTCGCCGGATCACACAGCTTGGCGAGCGCGGCGCGGTCGAGATGCTTGGTGATCTCCTTGTCCTCGGCGAGGAGATCGAGCAGTGGACGGCCAGTCGCCACCACCTTGCGGCAGATGTCGTAGACATGGTCGTGCGCGAACTGCCGGCCGAGATGCGGGCCGAGCCCCATCATCACCGCCTCCGACACGATCAGCCCGCGCGTCAGGTCGAGATTGGCGCGCATTTTCTTCTCGTCGACCTGCAGGCCGCTGACCAGGAACCTGGTCTGCCCCAGCGCGCCGGCGGACAGCGCGAAGATCTCCGGCAGCACGATCCACTCGATCTCCCATTGGCCGGTGGCGCGCTCGTGATCCTGCTCCATGGCGTTGAGCAGCGCCGCGACGTGCTGGCGGACCACCGCCGTCAGCGCGGTGATGTAGACGCAGGAGATCGGGTTGCGCTTCTGCGGCATGGTGCTGGACGAGCCGCGACCCTCGTGGAACGGCTCGTAGACCTCCTCCACCTCGGTCTGCATCATCAGCTTCACGTCGAAGGCGATCTTGCCGCAGATGCCGGTGACGAGGCCGAGGAAGCAGCCGACCTCGGCGATACGGTCGTGCACGGTGTGCCAGGCGATCTCCGGCTGCTTGAGGTTCAGCTCCTTGGCGAGCTCGACCTGGGTGCGCAGGCCGTCCTTACCGAGCGATGAGAGCGTGCCAGCGGCACCGCCGAACTCGAACACGAAGACGCGCTCGCGCAGCTCCTTGAGGCGCTGCTTGTGGCGCTCGAACGCCGCGAGATAGGTGGCCACCTTGTAGCCGAAGGTGATCGGCACCGCCTGCTGGAGGTTGGAGCGCCCCGCCATCGGCGTATCGCGGTATTTCTTCGCGAGCGCCGCCAGCGCATCGGAGATGGCGTCGATGTCGGCCTCGACCAGCGCCAGCGCCTCGCGGATCTGCATGATGGTCGCGGTGTCGGTGATGTCCTGCGTGGTGGCGCCCCAGTGGCACCACTCGCCGAGTCCGTCCTTGCACAGCGCGACCAACTGCTGCACCACCGGCAGCACCGGATAGCCGATGCGCTCGGTCTGGCTCTTGATTCTGGCCATGTCGAACTGCTCGACGAAGCAGTGCTTGACGATCTCGTCGCAGGCGTTCTGCGGGATGATGCCGAGCCGCGCTTGCGCGCGCGCCAGGCCCGCTTCGAAATCGAGATATTTCTGGATGCGGTTCTCGTCGGAGAACACGCGCCGCATCGGCTCGGTCGAGAAGATGTCGCGGAACACGGCAGAGTCGATGGCGGTCGCGGTCATGTCGGATGCCTTTCGAAATCGACGGATGCTCGCAAGCCAGGGCGAGCGGAAGGGGCGCGATGATGCCCAAAACGGCCCGCGCTGGCGACCACCGAATTTCAGAAAAAGGCTTGCGTTCGTGTCAGCCCAGCACGCGGATCAGCAGCACCGTCACAAGCAGCGCCAGCGCCGCGCCGGCCCAGCCGCCGGCCAGACAGAGGAAGTGCATGCGCGGCATGTCGGCGCGGCAGGCGCGCCAAGCCGGCGGCGCCGGCCGCAACGCGCACCCGATTGGCGGGTTGGATTCACGTTGCGTCGCCTTGTCCGAGGCGGATGGGTATTCGCACCGATCCGACGCGTCGAGCGCCACCACGCGCCGGCCGTTCGACCAGTCCACGTTGATGAGACGCAGCGCTGAAGCTGACTTGAGCATACGCGGCCATCGCGATTGCGGTGCTTTCGACCGGCGGGGCGAGAACTGGGCGCTGCCCGCGCGAATTCAAAGCACAGCTTGGAATCTTCGAGCCGCCTTGAGAATTGTCAATGCCGAATACATTAGATTAGACGAATTATAACGTACACGACCGGGCGATGACTTCATCAATGCATCGCACGCCACAGATTAGAACGAATTCAAACTAGCTTTTTCTTTTGCACGCCGGCGGGTTTTGTCTTATCTGCTGGTCAGCGCAAGGGAATGACGTGCCGGCCGGGCTTCTATGATCATCTGCTCCTGTAACGTGCTTTCTGACACCGACGTGCGTGACGCCGTGAGCGAAGCGGCCCCGCGCACCTGTGGCCAGGTCTATGGCTGTCTCGGCTGCAGCCCGCAGTGCGGGCGCTGCGCCCGGACAATCAAGCGCATCATGGAAGAGGCGCTCGGCGTCCCGGGCTGCCCCGCAGACTGCGGCTGCGCGGTTTGCGAAGGCGTAGCCACTTAATCACCCAAACAGTTCCGTACTCGCTATGCTTGCAGTCCCGCTGCGAGCGACGCCGTTCGCATTTGCCAGCACTACCTGATTAGAGTAACTCCAATTCGCGATGCAGCCATGGGAGCGCGGCGATGAAGGGCGACGCCAAGGTCGTTGAATACCTCAACAAGGCCCTGCGGCACGAGTTGACCGCCATCAACCAGTACTGGCTGCATTACCGGCTGCTCGAGAACTGGGGCTACATGTCGCTCGCCAAGCAATGGCGCAAGGAATCCATCGAGGAGATGGAGCACGCCGACAAGCTGGTCGAGCGCATTATCTTCCTCGACGGCTTTCCCAACATGCAGGTGCTCGATCCGCTGCACATCGGACAGACGGTGAAGGAGGTGCTCGACTGCGATCTCGCCGCCGAAATATCGGCGCGCTCGCTCTACGAGGAAGCTGCGACGCACTGCCATTCGGTGCGCGACTACGTCACGCGCGACCTGTTCGAGAAGCTGATGCACGACGAGGAGCACCACATCGACTTCCTCGAGACGCAGCTCGACCTGGTCGACAAGCTCGGCCTGCAGCTCTATTCGCAGCACCACATCGGCGAATTGGAAGGCGAGAAGGATTGAGGCCGCCGCGCGGGGCCGGCGCTCCCGTCAGGGCCGCTCCGCGGCCGTCGACCTGACCTTTGGTTAAGCCAATTTATACAGTTGCTTCAGTTGCTTAGGCCACGCATGTCGCCGCTGCGACAATGCTTTCCGATAATTCACGAAGGTTCGGCCCAACTTGGCCGTAGAATGCCGCCGGGCGTGGCGGTGCTCGCCTGCCCCAGGCGCGTTGCTGAACCAACGCAGTCGTTTGAAATCGTGCGGGAAAATCCGCGCGACCCGTTGACGGTGCGATGCCGACCATCGACCATGGGAATCTGTTGCGATCTGCCGCATGTCCTGCGAGGGGCGGGGATGTGTCGTGTCGTGCGTTCCCCGGGGCCGAGTCGTTTGCTCGGTTCTCAGTCCAGCCCAATGTCGCAGGGTTCGTCCCGATCAGCCGATCGCGGAGGTTCCGCGCGGCATCGTGTCGGCAGTGCTCGAAAGCCCGTCGCATGCGTCAGCGCCAGTCGCCCTCGGTCTTCCCCGGACGCCCTCGCGCGCGCCTCGTGCCGACGCTCGGCAGCCTGTGTGTGGTGCACGCGCTGGCGGCCTGCCAGCTGACGTCGGACAAAGCCGATCTCGCGATCCAGATCCCCGAGGACTATCGCTACGCGCACGGCCATCCTGACGCGGCGCTGCCGAAGCTCGACTGGTGGCGCAGTTTCCGTTCGGCCGAGCTGACCTATCTGATCGAGCAGGCGCAACTCACCAATCTCGATATCGCCGCCGCGGTCGCACGCATCATGCAGGCGGACGCGCAGGCGCGCATCGCCGGCGCGCCGCTGTTGCCGACCGCCGACCTCCACGGGAGCGCCGAGCACTCGCGTGCGTCGACCAACGATAGCGGCGGCAGCTCGGGCGGCTTCGGCGGCTCGCCGGAGCGCAACCAGCTTTCACTGACGCTCGCCGCGAGCTACGAGATCGACTTCTGGGGCAAGAACCGCGCCGCGCTGATGTCGGCCAAGCAGCTCGCGGTCGCCTCGCGCTATGACCGCGAGGTCGTCGCGCTCACCACCGTCGTCAGCGTCGCCAGTGCCTACTTCCAGGTGCTGGCGTCGCAGGACCGCCTGCGCATCGCCCGCGACAACGTCGCCGCCGCCGAGCGCATCCTCAACCTCATCAAGCAGCGGCTCGGCGTCGGCACCGCCTCGTCGCTCGACGTCGCCCAGCAGGAGAGCCTGCTCGGCACCCAGCGCGCGTCGATCCCGCCGCTCGAGATCACACTGCGCCAGAACATCGCGACGCTCGGCGTGCTGATCGGCCAGCCGCCCGAGTTCACCAAGGTGCGGGGCGGCAGCCTGCGCGCGCTCGCGGCGCCGCGCGTCACGCCCGGTCTGCCGTCCGACCTCCTCCTGCGCCGTCCCGACATCCGCGAGGGCGAGGCACAGCTCGCGTCGGCGACAGCGAACATCGCCAATGCGCGCGCGCAGCTGTTCCCCAGTATCTCGCTGACCACCGACTCGGGCTTCACCAGCGCGGCGCTGAAGAACCTGTTCGCGGCCGGCGCCTGGCAATATGCGCTCGCCGCCAACCTGGCCCAGCCGATCTTCCATGGCGGGCAGCTGCTCGGCAATCTCGACCTGCAGAAGGGCAAGCAGGACGAGGCGCTGCAGAACTATCGCAAGGCAGTGATCAACGGCTTTGCCGACGTCGAGCGCGCGCTGATCGCCGTGCAGCAGCAGACCCGGCGCGAGGTGCTGCAGACCGAGGTGGTGCGGTCGTCGCGCCAGGCATTCGAGCTTTCCGAGGCGCGACTGCGCGAGGGCACAGTCGACCTGATCACCGTCCTCAATACGCAGCAGACCCTGTTCCAGGCGCAGGATCTGCTCGTGCAAGTGCGGCTCGACCGCATGAATGCCATCGTGGCCCTGTATCAGGCGCTCGGCGGCGGCTGGCCGCCGCTCGAAGGAGACAAGCCGCGTGGCGAGCACACCTGAAGCGGCATTGCTGCCGGTTCGCGACGTCGACGCGCAGGCTGAGCCATGAAGATCACCCGGCGCGCCATCGTCTCGACGATCGTCGGCCTTCTCGTGATCGGCACCGTCGCCACCTACCTGTTCCAGAGCCAGCAGCCGCAGGCTCAGCGGAGCGGCGGCCGTTTCCGCGGCTTCGAAGGGCCGGTGCCGGTGCTGGTCGCCGCGGCGAAGAACGACAACGTGCCGATCTTTCTCGACGGCGTCGGCACCACGCGCGCCCTCAACACCGTGACCGTGAAGCCGCAGGTCGACGGCAAGCTCGGCGCCATCCTGTTCAAGGAAGGCCAGGACGTCGAGCGCGGCTTCGTGCTGGCGACGATCGACCCGGCGACGTACCAGGCGCAGTACGACCAGGCGGTCGCCAAGAAGGCGCAGGACGAGGCGACCCTGGCCAACGCCAGGATCGACGTCGAGCGCTACGCCAAGCTGGTCGCGACCAATGCCGTGAACCGGCAGCAGCTCGACACACAGAAAGCGCTGGTGGCGCAGCTCGAGGCGCAGGTCAAGCAGGACCAGGCGGCGATCGACAACGCGCGCGCCATCCTCGACTACACGCAGATCGTCGCGCCGATCTCCGGCCGCACCGGCATCCGCCTGGTCGACGCCGGCAACATCGTGCGCGCAGCCGACACGACCGGCATCGTCACGATCACGCAGATCAAGCCGATCTCGATGTTCTTCACCCTGCCGCAGCAGCAGCTCGCACGCATCAACAAGGCGTTCTCACAAGGTCCGCTGCAGGTCGAGGCGCTCGGCAACGACAACAAGACGATCGTCGACCGCGGCACCTTGCAGGTGGTCGACAACCAGGTCGATCAGACCACCGGCACGATCAAGCTGAAGGCCGAGTTTCCGAACGCCGACCTGCAGCTGTGGCCGGGCCAGTTCGTCAATGTCCGCCTGCTGATCGACACGCTCAAGCAGGTCGTGGTGGTTCCGACCGCGGCAGTGCAGCGCGGCCCGACCGGGACCTTCGTCTACGTCCTGCGGGACGACAACACGGTGGCCGTGCGCCAGATCAGCGTGTCGCAGCAGGATGACCTGCGCGCGGTGGTGCCGAACGGCATCTCCCCCGGCGAGCGCGTGGTGACCACCGGCTTCGCGCGGCTGACCGACGGCGCCCAGGTCACCGTCGGCACCGGCGACCAGGGCACGCCGCCGGCCGCGCAACCGCCGCGCCGGCGCCGCGACCGCGGCGGCGAAGGCGCCGTGCAATCGGAACAGCGCCGCTCCGATACCCAGCGCCGCAGCGAGCGACGCGACGCGCCGGTGATCACCGGCTCGGCACAATGAGCGTCTCGTCACCATTCATTCACCGGCCGATCGCAACCTCGCTGCTCGGGATCGCCGTGATGCTGGGCGGCTGGCTCGGCTATTTCTGGCTGCCGGTCTCGTCGCTGCCGCAGGTCGATTTTCCGACCATCCAGGTCAAGACGCAGCTGCCGGGCGCGAGCCCCGACGTGATGGCGTCGCTCGTCACCGCGCCGCTCGAGCGCCAGTTCGGCCAGATCCCGTCGATGACGGCGATGACCTCGTCGTCGTCCTACGGCATCAGCCAGATCACGCTGCAATTCGAGCTCAACCGCGACATCGATGCCGCCGCACAGGACGTGCAGGCGGCAATCAACGCGGCCGGATCGACCTTGCCGCGCACCCTTCCCTACCCGCCGGTCTATTCCAAGGTGAACCCGGCCGACGCGCCGGTGATGACGCTCGCGCTCACCTCGCCGACCATCTCGCTGCGGCAGATGAGCGACCTCGCCGACACGCTGCTGGCGCAGCGGCTCTCCGAGGTGAGCGGCGTCGGCCATGTGTCGGTGCAGGGCGGCCTCAAGCCGGCGATCCGCATCCAGGCGGACCTCTCGCGGCTGACCGCCTACGGCATCGCGCTGGAGGACCTGCGCACGGCGATCGTCGGCGCCAACGTCGCCGGCCCCAAGGGCGCGTTCGACGGGCCGGCCCAGGCCTATACCATCGCCGCCAACGACCAGATCTCGGCGGCGGAGACCTACCGCACCCTCATCATAGCCTACCGCAACGGCGCGCCGGTGCTGCTGGGGGATGTCGCCGACGTGATCGACGGGCTCGAGAACGCCAAGGTCGGCGGCTGGTACAACGGCGTGCCCGCCGTCGTTCTCGACATCCAGCGTCAGCCTGGCGCCAACGTGATCGACACGGTGCGGCGGATCCGCGCCGAGCTGCCGCGGCTCGAACGCGCGATGCCGGCCGACGTGCGCGTCAACATCGTGCAGGACCGCACCGGCACGATCCGCGCCTCGGTGCGCGACGTACAGTTCACGCTGGTGCTGAGCGTCGTGCTGGTGGTGCTGGTGGTGTTCATCTTCCTGCGCACCATCCGCGCGACCATCATCGCCGGGGTGGCGCTGCCGCTGTCGCTGATCGCGGCGTTCGGGGTGATGTGGTTCTGCGGCTTTGCGCTCGACAACCTCTCATTGATGGCGCTGACCATCGGCACCGGGTTCGTGGTCGACGACGCCATCGTCATGATCGAGAACATCGTGCGCCACATGGAGGACGGCGAGCCGCCCCTGCAGGCGGCGCTGCGCGGCGCCCGCGAGATCGGCTTCACCGTGATATCGCTGACGGTGTCGTTGATCGCGGTGTTCATCCCGCTCCTCTTCATGACCGGCCTGGTCGGCCGCATGTTCCGCGAGTTCGCGCTGACCTTGACCATTGCCGTGGTCACCTCGGCGATCGTGTCGCTGACCTTGACGCCGATGATGTGCAGCCGGCTGCTCCGCCACACCCAGGCGGGCCCCGGCACCGCCGTGACGCGCTGGTTCACCAGGCTGGTCGATGGCTCGGTCGAGTTCTACCGCCGCTCGCTCGAATGGGTGCTGCAACGCCAGTTCGCGACGCTCGTCGTGACCATCCTGACGCTGGTCGCCACGATAGCGCTCTACATTGTGATGCCGAAAGGCTTCCTGCCGACCCAGGACACCGGGCTGATCACCGCGGTAACCGAAGCCGGCCAGGAGGTCTCGTTCGCCGAGATGCAGAAGCTGCAGGACCAGGTCGTCGCGGCGATCCGCAAGGATCCCGACGTGACCGGCGTCGTGTCGATCGTCGGCGTCACCACGCTCAACCCGACGCCGAATGCGGGCCGCCTGTCGATCTCGCTCAGGCCGCGCGACGACCGCAGCGCCTTCGTCACCACCATCGTCGATCGGCTCAAGGCGGCAGTCGCGCCGATTCCCGGGATGGCGGTCTACTTCCAGCCGGTGCAGGACATCCAGATCTCGACCCGCGCCAGCCGCGCGCAATACCAGTACACGCTGACCGGCACCGACGCGCGCGAGGTGGTGACGTGGTCGGAGCGCCTGGCCGAGCACCTGCGCGAGAACCCGCTGATGCGCGAGGTCGCCTCCGAGGCGCAGGAGGGCGGGCTGCGCGCGCAGATCAACGTCGATCGCGACAAAGCGGCGCGGCTCGGCATCACCATGCAGGTGATCAACGACACGCTCTATGACGCATTCGGCCAGCGCCAGATCTCGACCATCTACGCCCAGGCCAACCAGTACCGCGTCATCCTGGAGGCGATGCCGCACTACCAGCTCGATCCGAACGCGCTGGCGAAGCTCTATCTGCCGGCGCAGCGCGCCCAGCAGCAGATCGTCTCCTCGTTCACCACCACCACCACGGCGACGCCGCTCGTGACCTCGGGCAATGACCCGACCACCATGGTGCCGCTCGGCGCCATCGCCACCGTCGAGCGCATCACCGCACCGCTCGCCATCCTGCACGAGCAGCAGTTTCCGGCCGTGACGATCAGCTTCAACCTGGCGCCGGGCGGCGCGCTCGGCGACGCGGTCAAGGCGATCACCGACGCGCAGTACGAGATCGGCATGCCGGCATCGGTGATCGGCAATTATTCGGGCGATGCCGCCGAGTTCGCCAAGTCGCTGGCCGGGCAGCCGTGGCTGATCCTCGCCGCGGCGGTGACGATCTACATCGTGCTGGGCGTGCTCTACGAGAGCTTCATTCACCCGATGACCATTCTCTCGACGTTGCCGTCGGCCGGCGTCGGCGCGCTGCTCGCACTGATGGTGACCGGGCTCGACCTCTCTATCATTGCGCTGATCGGCATCGTGCTGCTGATGGGCATCGTCAAGAAGAACGCGATCATGATGATCGACTTTGCGCTCGAGGCCGAGCGCACCGAGCGGCTCTCCCCGCGCGACTCGATCGTCCAGGCGGCGCTGCTGCGGTTCCGCCCGATCATGATGACCACCCTGGCCGCGCTGTTCGGCGCGCTGCCGCTCGCGTTCGAAAGCGGCACCGGCTCCGAGCTGCGGTTCCCGCTCGGAGTCACGATCATCGGCGGCCTGCTGCTGAGCCAGCTGCTCACCCTCTACACGACGCCGGTGATCTATCTCTACATGGAACGCCTCAAGACGCGGATGACGCGCGGGGCGCCGGGGCAGACGCTGCGGCCCGCGGAGTGAGGCGATGAACTTCTCCGCTCCATCCATCCGGCGGCCGATCGGCACCACGCTGATCGCGATCGGATTGTTTCTCGTCGGCGCGGTGGCCTACGATTTCCTCCCCGTGGCGAACCTGCCGTCGGTCGACCTGCCGACCATCCGCGTCTCGGCGGGCCGGCCCGGCGCCGATCCGCTCATCATGGCCAAGACTGTCGCGGCGCCGCTCGAACGCCGGCTCGGCGAGATCTCCGGTGTCACCGAGATCACCTCGACAAACTCGATGGGCAGCACGAGCATCATCGTCCAGTTCGATCTGAGCCGGAACATCGAGGGCGCGGCGCGCGACGTGCAGGCGGCGCTCAACGCGGCGCTGACAGATCTGCCTGGCGATCTGCCGAGCCTGCCGACGTTCCGCAAGACCAATCCGGCCGCCTCGCCGATCCTGATCGTCGCGCTGACCTCGAAGACGATCTCCCCGAGCGCCATCTACGACGCGGCCGACACGGTGATCGCCCAGCGCATCTCGCAGGTCGCCGGCGTCGCCGAGGTGAGCGTCAGCGGCGCCGAGCAGCCGGCGGTGCGCGTGCGCGTCAATCCGGTGGCGCTCGCCTCGATGGGCGTGAGCATGGAGGACGTCCGCACGGCGATCGTCAACGCCAACGCGGCGGGCCCGCTCGGCACGTTCGACGGCACCACGCTTGCGGAGTCGATCGCAACCAACGATCAGCTGCGCACCGCGCGCGAGTACCAGGGGATCATTGTCAAGAACATCAACGGCACGGTGATCCGGCTGTCCGACATCGCCTCGGTCGAGCAGTCGACGCGCAACAGCCGCTCGGCCGCCTGGTTCAACAAGCAGCCCGCCGTCCTGCTCGTGATCAACAAGCAGGCCGACGCCAACGTGATCGACACGGTCGACGCCATCAAGGACATGCTGCCGACGCTCAAGCGGTGGATCCCGGCCGACATCGACATCTCGATCCTGTCGGACCGCACCCAGACCATCCGCGCCAGCGTGATCGACATGCAGCTCACCCTCGCCGCCACGGCGATCCTGGTGATGCTCGTTGTGTTCACCTTCCTGCGCCGCGGCGCGGCAACCATCGCCGCCGGCATCACGGTGCCGCTATCGCTCGCCGGCACCTGCGCGGCCATGTGGCTGGCCGGCTTCTCGATCAACAACCTGTCGCTGATGGCGCTCGCGGTGGCGGTCGGCTTCGTTGTCGACGACGCCATCGTCGTGATCGAGAACACGTTCCGCAACCTGGAGAACGGCCACCGGCCGTTGCGCGCGGCGATGGAAGGCGCGCGCCAGATCGGCTTCACCATCGTCTCGATCAGCGTGTCGCTGATCGCCGCGTTCATCCCGCTCCTCTTCATGGGCGGGATCGTCGGCAAGTTCCTGCGCGAGTTCTCGGTGACGCTCGCCTTCGCCATCGCCATCTCGACGGTGGTGTCGCTGTCGGTCACGCCGATGATCTGCGCGCATTTCGTGCGCGCGGCGCCGAGCCCGACCGCCACCTGGTTCGACCGGCTGGTCGAAGGCGTGCTGCGTGTCCTCGTCGCCGCCTATGGGCGCAGCCTGGCCGTCGTGCTGCGCTACCGGGCGGTGACGCTGATCGTGCTCGCAGCAACCATCGCGCTCACCGTCGACCTCTACATCAAGACGCCAAAGGGCCTGGTGCCGCAGGACGATAGCGGCCTGCTGTTCGGCTCAGTCACCGCCTCGACCGATGTCTCCTATAAGACCATGGTCGACCTGCAGCAGCGTGCGGTCGACGTCGTGCTCGACGATCCGGCGGTCGCCGGCGTCGGATCCTCCGTGGGGGGCTCGGTGTTCTCCGGCTCGGTCAACAACGGACGGCTGTTCGTCAGCCTCAAACCGCTGTCGGAGCGCGGCATCACCAGCGCGCAGGTGGTCGACCGTATGCGCGGGAAATTGACGGCCATCCCGGGTGTGCGCGTATTCCTGGTGTCGGCACAGGACGTGCGCGTCGGCGGGCGTCAGAGCCGCTCGCAATACCAGTTCACGCTGTGGGACCCGGATTTCGACGAGCTGCAGGAATGGGTGCCGCGCGTGCAGGAGCGCATCCGGCAGATCCCCGGCATCGTCGATGTGTCGACCGACCGCGAGCAGGGCGGATTGCAGGCCAACGTGGTGATCGACCGCGTCGCGGCCGCGCGGCTCGGCGTCAAGATCCAGGACATCGACAACGCGCTCAACAATGCGTTCTCGCAGCGCCAGATCTCGACGGTGTTCACGCAACGCAACCAGTATCGGGTGATCCTCGAGGTCGAGCAACAATTCCAGACCGATCCGTCCGACCTCGAACAGGTCTATGTGCCGACCGCGAACGGCGGGTCGGCACCGCTGTCGGCGGTGGCGCGCTTCGAGAAGGGAACATCGCCGCTCGTGATCAATCACCAGGGCCAGTTCCCCGCGGTGACCATCACCTACAATCTTGCGCCCGGCATGCCGATCGAGGCCGCGAGCCGCGCGATCGCGGGCGCGGTGGCGGAGCTGCATTTGCCTGACACGCTGCATGCCGAGGCGGCCGGCGAGGCGCTCGCCTTCGTACAAAGCGCGGGCGCGCAACCGCTCCTGATCCTCGCGGCGCTGATCGCGGTCTATATCGTGCTCGGAGTGCTTTACGAGAGCCTGGCGCACCCGCTGACCATCATCTCGACCCTGCCGTCGGCCGGCCTCGGCGCACTGCTCGCGCTGCTCATGTTCAAGGCCGAGCTGACGGTGATCGCCTTCATCGGCATCATTCTTCTGATCGGCATCGTCAAGAAGAACGGCATCATGCTGGTCGACTTCGCGCTCGAGGGCGAGCGCCGGCTCGGGCTGTCACCCGAGCGCGCGATCTACGATGCGTGCATTGCCCGCTTCCGGCCGATCCTGATGACCACCATGGCGTCGCTGCTCGGCGCCTTGCCGCTCGTGATCGCGACCGGCCCCGGCACGGAGCTGCGCCGGCCGCTCGGCATGACCATCATCGGCGGGCTGGTCGTGTCGCAGATCCTGACGTTCTACACGACGCCGGTGATCTATCTGCTGCTCGACAGGCTGCATCGGCGGCTGTGGGGCGGCGCCGTGCCGCCCGACGCATCACACGCGCCGCCACGGCTGCACCCGGCGGAGTAGCGAGGCGACTGCGCAGCGCTTACTTCACCCGCTTGGCCGCTTCCTCGACGATGCTCAGGTCGGAGTGCTTCTTGATGTCGATCGACGTCTTGACGAAGCCGAGGTCCTTGACCAGATCGACGTTGGCCTGGAGCGCGGCGAGGTTCGGCATCATGTTCTTGTCGCGGTAATTGTCGCGCTCGGTGAACAGCCAGTCGAACCGCTCCGCCGGCTGCTTGGTCACACGCCCTGCGATCTCCATCGCCTCCTTGTGGTTCGCCGGGTCGAGATACCACTGCACGATGCGGATCGAGTCTTCCATGAAGTCGACCAGCGCGGCGCGGTTCTTGTCGATGAACGACTTGCGCACCATCCACACCGAGAACTGCGTGGTGCCGACGGCATCCTTGGTGGTGAACAGCGCGCGCGAGATCTTCTTCAGCTCGGGATCGGTCGAGAACGGCACCACCGCCGGGATGAGATCCGCCTTCTTCTCGGCGAGCATCGCTTTCATGGCCGGGAACGGCGCCTCGACCACCGTATAGTCGCGCTTGTCCTCCAGCTTGTGCTTGCGCAGCATGGCGCGCATCGCGACGTCGACGGCGCTGCCGGCGGCGTTGGTCGCGAGTACCTTGCCCTTGAGGTCCTCGACCTTCTGGATCGGACCGTCAGCGAGCACCTTGAACTCGTTGCTGTAGGTGTTGCCGACGCCGTCCTGGAACTCGTCGGCAATGATGCGCAGATCGTCCAGGCCCGCGTTGCCGATCGCGATCGGGATGGTCGAATAGGTCAGGTTCGCGATCTCGAGCTCGTTGTTGGCGATCGCCGTGACCATCGGCGGCGTGCCGGCGAAACGCGTGGTCTCGACCGTGTAGGACTTGCCGAGGTGCTTGGCGAGATCCTTCTTCTCGAGCCAGATCGAGCCCCAGTTCGACACGGGCGCAACCCAGGAGAGGCGGATCTTGACGGGATCGGCGCTGTAGGCGCTGGTCGCAAACAGCACGCCGGCCGCCGCGAGAAAGAATTTAAGCGAACGCATCGGGTCCTCCCTGGGATCGAATGTTCAGCGCCGTTACGGGCGTCTCATTGGCGAAATTAGATCATCGGCATCCAAGTCAGGCAAGAGAACCCGCCCGCGATGCGATACAGCGAAGTGTCGCGGGTCGTACAGCGGGCCTCACACCGTGCTCGGTCCCTGTGTCTCCTGGTGCCACAGCAGCAGGCGACGGCGGATCAGCGCCATGCCCTTGACCAGACAGAAGCCGACCACGGCGATCTCGACGATGCCGGCGAACACGCCGGCCGACTGGGCGAAACGCGACGACGTCATCATTGCACCGCCGAGCCCGTAGCCGCCCATCAGCATCTCGGTGACGATGGCGACGATCAGCGCAATCGGCAACGCGACCTGCAACCCGGTGAGGATCTGCGGCAGCGCCGCCGGCAGGATCACCTGCCAGATCACCTCGTGGTTCTTGGCGCCCATGTTGCGCGCCGACCAGATCAGCTCGCGCTCGACGCCGCGGATGCCGATCACCGTCGCGGTGACCACGGGGAAGATGGCATCGAGCACCACCATGGTGATCTTCGAGACGTCGTAGAGGCCGAGCCACAGGATCACCACGGGCAGAAACGCGACCTTCGGCATCGGGAAGCCGACCGAGATGATCGGATCGAACAGCCAGTTGATGCCGATGCTGCGCGTCATCGCGAGGCCGAGCAGGATGCCGCCGATTGCGGCGATCGCGAAGCCGACCAGAGCGCGATAGAGCGTGACGCCGGTGTTGAGCAGGAGCTCGCCCGACTGCGCGTCGCTCCAGATCTTGTCGGCCACCACTTCGAGCGAGGGCAGCATGAACGGCGTCACTGCGCCGCTCTTCGCGGTCACCTCCCAGGCGACCAGCAGCAGCACGATGGCAATCGAGCGCGCGAACCACCAGCCGGCGGTGGCCAGGAGCCGTGACGCCGTGTCCGCGCCCACACTGTCGAGTTGCTCTACTCGCGCCATCGCAGCAACCGTTCCATCAGCGCCTGATAGGCGCGGTCGGCGATGAAGCCGAGCAGCGCCACGGTGAGCACCACCGCAAACATCGCCTCGTAGGACCCGTTCGCCCCGAGCGAGCCGATCAGGTAGCCAAAACCCTGCCGCGCCACGATCAGCTCGGACGAGACCAGGAGGATGAACGACAGCGCCAGCGCGGTGCGAATGCCGTTGAGCAGCTCCGGCAGCGCGCTCGGCACCACCACGTCCCACAGCATGCGCAGCCGGCTCGCGCCCATGCTGCGCGCCGACCACACCAGCACCTGGTCGCTCGACCGCGCGCCGTTGAAGGCGCCGAGCGTCACCGGCAGCATGCAGCCAAGGAAGATCAGCAGGATTTTCGAGCCGTCGCCGAACCCCAGCCAAATGACCGTGACGGGGATGAGGGCCGATTTCGGCATCGGATAAAACAGCTCGACCAGCGGATTGAGCACCACGTGAAGCGGCCGCCACCAGGCCATGAAGATGCCGAGCGCGGCGCCGACGACGATCGACAGGAGAAGCCCGACGCCGCCGCGATAGATCGAGGCGATGCCGTTGGTGACCAATTCGCCGCTTTGGACGAGCTCGACCCAGGCTGCGATCACGCTGCTGAGCGACGGCAGCACGAGGCTCGACACGAGTCCGAGGCGCGACGCGCCCTCCCACGCGACTGCAATCAGCAGCAGCGGCGCGTAGCGGAGCAGCGTGGTCGCCGTCGCGTTCACGTGCGCTTCCCCTGGCGCGTTCCTTGCGCCTTGATCGCTTCCTCGCGGACGAGGTGCCAGATCTCGTCGACCTTGTCGACGAACGGCTTGGCCCTGAAGATGTCGGGGTCGTTCTTGTCGAAGCGCGTGTCGACCATGGTCTTGATACGGCCCGGCCGTGCCGACATCACGGCGACGCGCTCGGCGAGGAACACAGCCTCCTGCACGTCGTGGGTGACGAAGATCACGGTCTTGCGCGTCTTCTGCCAGATCGAGAGCAGCTCGGCCTGCATCAGGCTGCGCGTCTGCGCATCCAGCGCGCCGAACGGCTCGTCCATGAGCAGCATGCGCGGATCGAAGGCGAGCGTGCGGGCGATGGCGGTGCGCTGCTTCATGCCGCCGGAGAGTTGCGAGGGATAGCTGTCCTCGAAACCGGACAGCCCGACCAGATCAATGAACGTCTGTGCGCGCTTCTCGCGCTCGTCCTGGGGCAGGCCCTGCCGCTCGAGGCCGTAGAGTACGTTCTTGCGCACGGTCTTCCAGGGAAACAGCGCGAAGTGCTGGAACACGATGCCGCGGTCGGGACCCGGCGCCGCGACCGGCTGGCCGTCGACGCTGATGCGGCCGGTCTCGATCGGCAGGAAGCCGCCGATCAGGTAAAGCAGCGTCGATTTTCCGCAGCCCGACGGCCCGAGCAGCGCCAGGAATTCGCGCTCGCGAACCTCGAGCGACACGTCCTCGAGCGCCAGCACCGCGCGGCCGACCGCCGGCCGGTAGTGGTGGCTCACGCCATCGACGACGATTTGCGCGCGCTCGGTCATGCGTGAATCTTCCAACCATCGTCGGTGAAGCGGAACAGCCGCTGCGCGCGCTTGACTCGGTCGCTCGGATAGTCGCACACACCCCAACGATCGAGCCGCCGCGGCGGCCATTTCCAGTCCGCGGGCATGCCGGTCTTGTAGCTTTCGTCGACCTGCATCATGTCGCCGGTATACTCGATCGGCATCTCTTCCGGGCCGCAGAAATAGCAGAACACGTTGCTGCCGGCGCCGTGGCGGCCGGGGCCCCATTCGATCGGATAGCCGTGGTCGCGCATGCGACCGGCGCCACGCATCACCGAGTCGAGGCTCGGCATCTCGAAGGCAATGTGGTTCAAGGTCGGACCGCCCTTGAAGCCCATGACCATGCTGTGATGATCGGAATTGCAGCGCAAGAAGCGGAACACGTCGGTCTCGTCGGAGAGGCGAAAGCCGAGCGCATCGATCAGCACGCCGCTCGAAACGTCATTGTTGCTCGTGTTGAGGTTGACGTGGGAGAGCTTGCGCGGCCGGTCCGGCCGATCGGCGCCGCCGCCGTGATCGGCGACGCCACACACCACCGCGTAATTGCGCTGCTCCGGATCCTTGAAGCCGAAGCCATAGCCGCCGCCCGGCCAGGCCAGCGGCGCCGGCGGATCGATCTTTTCGATACCATGCGCCCTGACCTGCGCGTGCAGCGACTCGACGGCGGCACGGTCAGCCGCATCGAACACGATGCGGATCATGCCGGCCTTCGGCATGCGCCGCAGCGACAGGATGTGATGAAACGGGCCGGTGCCGCGGAAATAATGCACGCCGGCCGCCTCGGCGACCGGATCGACACACCACACGTTGGCATAGAAATTCGCCTGCTCCTCGACATTGGTCACGCCGATCTCGACGCTGCGCAACGCGGTCACGCTCACCTTCGCCATTCTCGTCCTCAGCCGTCCAAGCCCAGAAACCGCAGCGCATTCTCCGAGTGCAGGAGCTTCCGCTCGGCATCACCGAGCCCGAGCGAGGCGAGCCGCACCGCGATCGGCTCGAGCGGCGCGTTGTCGCGGATGTCGAACGGAAAATCCGTGCCGACGCAGAGCTGGCGGAGGCCGAAGCTCTCGATCAGGAAGCCGAGCGCCGCCTCGCTGTAGACCAGCGTGTCGTAGTAGAGCCGCCGCGCGTGCTCATAAGGCGAGCGGCCGATGCGCTCGGCAAGATCCGGCTGCATGGCGCAGCCCTTGGCGAGCCGCGGCAGGATCATGGCGAAGACTCCGCCACCGTGGCTGAACGCGAGCTTGAGCCGTGGATGGCGCTCCAGCATGCCGCTGGTCATCAGCGATGCGATGGCGAAGGCGTTTTCGCACGGGAAGCCGATGAAGTTCGCCAGCATGGGCGGGCCGACGAGCCGCGGCCCGATTGCCGGATGCAGCGCATGGACAAAGATCGACGCGCCAAGCTGTTCGGCCGCAGCGAAGAACGGCTCGAAGCGCGGATCGCCGACCGGCGTGCCGTTGACATTGGTGCCGATCTCGACGCCGCGGAACACACCGCCGCGCATCAGTTTCTCGAGTTCACGCGCGGCAAGCTCCGGGTTCTGCAGCGGCACCATGCCGAGCGCGATGAAATGGTCCGGATCGCGCGCGACGATGCCGGCGATGGTGTCGTTGACATGCGCGCCGAAGGCGAGCGCGTCCTCGTCGGAGAACCAGTACGAGAGCAGCTCCGGCATCGGCGAGAGCACCTGGCGGCCGACGCCGGCTTTGGCCATCGCCTCGACGCGGCGGCCGACGTCCCAGCACTCGTCGGTGACGGTGCGGAAATTCTTGCCCTCGATCATGACGTTGCCGTGCCGGCAGTCCGACGCGAGGTGCATCTGCGGCCAGCGCGGGTTGGTCCCCTTGCCCGCATAGGGCGGGAAATCGGCTGGGACGACGTGCGTGTGGATGTCGACCGCGTGCATCGTTGTTTCCCCGCCTGTCGCCTTGCTTGGCGCATATCCTTTTCGGAAAACCGGCGTCCACTTTTCCGGGATATGCGCTGGAGCTTCATTCTGCTCCATTGCGCGGCACGAGCGTGAAACGTCCGGCCGTACCTTAACCGGTACGATCCGCGGATCGACAAATCAATATGCTTGCTGAGGGTTCAAGCCCTGCCGATCAACTCTTCACCGCCAAACGATCAAGCGTTCCTTCGTCGCTCCGATGCGGGCGCCAGCCCACTGCGTCGCGCGCGCGGCGAGCGTCACGGTCACAGCGCCGCGATCTGTTTCACGAGCGCATCCGCGACCTCGATGCCCTGCTGCGCCGCACGCTGACGCAAGACGTGGCGACGCGCGCCGGGAAGCCGCGCGCCGCTCTGTTGCTCGATCGCCTGCGCAAGCTGCGCGAAACGCGCCAGTGCATCGCCGCCGAACGCCGCCGGATCGAACGCGATGATCAGCTGTCCGGTGCCGGGCGGCGGACCTTCGGCGTCGAGGAAGGACGAGGCTTCGGCGGCGAAACTCGCACCGGTCAAGCCGGCCGCGAGCAGCTCCACCATCAGCGCGAGCGCGGTGCCCTTGGCGTCGCCGAGCGGCACCATCGTGCCCCCAAGCGCCGCGTCGGGATCGGTGGTCGGCTTGCCGGCCGCGTCGAGCGCCCAGCCGTCAGGAATTTTCTCGCCCTTCTGCCTGGCCGCGAGAATGTTGCCGCGCGCGACCTTCGAGAGCGAGAGATCGACCACGATGGCTGCGCCGTCGCGCCGCGGGCACGCGAACGCGATCGGATTGGTGCCGAACAGGCCGACCGCACCGCCCCACGGCGCGATCGCCGCCGGCGTATTTGCAAACAGGAGCGCGACCAGTCCTGCATCGGCGAGGCGCTCGACCGGATGGCCGGCGGCGCCGCAGTGGTGCGAGCGCCGGATCGCGGCGGCGGCGATGCCGTTGCCGCGCGCCATGTCGGGGAGCGGCATCTCGGCGAGCGCAAGCGCCGGATAGGCAAAGCCGAGCGCGGCATCGACGACGAGGAGACCGGGACGCGGCCGTTCACCCGACGGCGTCGCAAGACCGTCGACCTTGCCGACCTTCGCCTGGGCCGCATAGGTCGGCACGCGCGACAGGCCGTGACCTTTCAGTCCGTCCGCTTCGGCGGCGACCAGGGCGTGCGCCACACTTTGTGCGTTGACCGCGCTGGTGCGGTTGCGCGTGAGCGCCGCGACCACGAGCTCATGCGCTTCGGCGAGAGTCAGGACAGGCATGAATGAAGGTTAGCGCATAATCACGAGCGCCGCCGTCACGACGACGAGGATGACCATTGTCGTGCCGGTGACCGTTGCGACGTGGCGCCAGCCGAGGCGGCCGATCGCGGCAACTGACGTGCCGAGGCCGAGGGCGCTGATGGCGATGAGCAGGCCCCAGGTCGAGAAGTCGATCAGCCAGCCTCTCGCCCAGGCGTAGCCCGGCGCGAGCGGCGCGATCGACGGCACGATGCTGTTGAGAATGCACAGCGCCAGGAACACGAAGGCGAACACGGGGACCGGGACCTTGGCGGCCTGCTTGCCCGTGCCACCGGCGGTGCCGACGAACCAGTAGCCGATGCCGAGCACAACCGGCAGGAGCAGGAACACGCGCAGCAGCTTGACGATCACGGCGGTGTTGCCAACGTCGTTCGACACCGCGTAGCCGGCGCCGACCACCTGCGCGACGTCGTGGATGGTGGCACCGAGCATCACGCCGGTCACCTGCGGCGAAAATCCGAGCGCCGTGCAGAGCAGCGGATAGACCACCATGGCGACGGTCGAGAGCGCATTCACCGCAACAACGACGAAGGCGATGTCGGCTTCTTTCCCTTCGTATTGCGGCAGCACCGTCGAGGTGGCGAGCGTCGCCGATGCGCCGCAGACCGCAGTGCCGGCGCCGGCAAGCGCGCCGTAATAGGCATTCTGGCCGAACAGACGCGCGAGCAGGAAGCCGGCGACGATGGTGAGGGCCATTGAAACGACGACCACCACGACCGTGGCGAACCCGAGCGCGATGATCTCGCCGATGGCGATCCGCAGCCCGAGCAGCGCCACCGCCCAGCGCAGCAGCGTCTTGATGCAGAATACGATGCCGGGCCTGAAGGTCGAACGTTCCGCGACCGAGTTGAAGGCAATCCCGATGATGAGCGCGATCACCATGGCCGGGATCGGCACGACGCGAGCGACGTAGGGCGCGCTCATCATGGCCACGACGGCGACCACCGCCGACAGCACGAAACCGGGCGCAAGGCTGCGACCCGCCGCCACGCCTGCGCGTACCCGCGTGTCGGTCATGCTGCGTTCGGTCATGCGGACTCGTTCTTGTGCCGGCCAGCAAGAAGAAGTCGCGCCACAAGCACTGAGGGTTCACTTCCCCAATCGAACTCGGGCTTACCGGAGCTGGGCATATCAAAATTGCCGAAGTCGGAAACATCCGACTTCTCGAAATTGCCGAAGTCGGAAACATCCGACTTCGGGTGTGGGGAGGGGCTGGGGGTAGGCGTATTTGAAGTGCTTCGATGCGACGCCGTGCGGCGAGCCACCCCCCTCCCCGACCCTCCCCCACGCACGGAGAGGGAGAGAGAGGCAGTGCCGGCAACACGGAGACTCAACATGCGTATGCCCCGCGACTACGCACTTCGATAAAGCTTAGTCAGCACGAACTCGCGGTGGCCGAGCGACTCCGCCGCGGTGAGCCGACCGTTGGCGGTGCGCAGGATCATGTCGATCAGCGAATCGCCCGCCTCCGGGATGGTCTGCTCGCGGCGCAGGATGCCGGATACGTCGACGTCGATGTGCTCCGACATGGTGCGGATCGTCTTCGGATTGCCGCTGATCTTGATCACCGGCACGATCGGATTGCCGATCACGTTGCCCTGCCCGGTCGGGAACGTGTGCACCGCGTAGCCGCCGGCCGCCATCAGGGTCACGCATTCCGCCGCCGCGGACGACGTGTCCATGTAATAGAGGCCGGGGCCCTTGCCCGGCGTCTCCGCCGGCTCAAGCACATCGATATAGCGGCACGTCCGACCGATCTTCTCGAGATTGCCGAGCGCCTTCTCCTCGATGGTGGTGAGACCGCCGGCGATGTTGCCCTTGGTCGGCTGCGACTCGGAGAGGTCGTCGGTCTTGTGCGCCTGGATGACGTCGTCCTCGTAGGCCTGCCAGGTCTTCATCCACTTCTCGCCGACCTTGGCGTCGATGGCGCGCGCCTTGGCCAGATGCTCCGCGCCGGTGATTTCCGAGGTCTCGCCGAACACGCCGTAGATGCCCTTGGGGATCAGCTTGTCGTACATGTTGCCGACGGTCGGGCACGAGGCGAGGCCGGTCGTGGTGTCGCTCTCGCCGCACTTGGTCGAGACCCACAGATCGGAAATCTCGCATTCCTCGCGCTGCAGCTCGGACGCCCACTGCAGATAGTCCTTGGCGACGCGCGAAGCCTTGGCGACCGTCATGATGTCGCCGGTACCCTCGATGCCGCAGCCGGTGACCGGCTTGCCGGTCTGCTTGATGCCGTCGACGACCCGCTTGGTCCAGCCGTCCTCGATGCCGATCACCACCACGGCGGCGACGTTCGGATTCGATCCGGTGCCGATCAGGGTGCGGAAATGCAGCTCGAGGTCCTCGCCGAACTGCAGCCGGCCATAGGCGTGCGGGATCGCCAGCGTCCCTTTGATGTTGTTGGCGACCGCCTCGCAGGCGGCATTGGAGAGGTCGTCGAGCGGCAGGATGACGACGTGATTACGGACGCCGACGCGGCCGTTCTCGCGCCGCCAGCCCCGAAACGTTCCTCGACCGTTACCGTTTTTGTCGGCCATGGCTCACCACCGCTTGGTTTTGAGATTATGAACGTGGACGTGCTCGCCTTTCTTGATGTCGGCGACGGCCTTGCCGATGTCCTGGCCGTATTTCCACACGGTGTCGCCGGACTTGATATCGACGAGGGCGATCTTGTGGCCGATCGGCACGTCCATCCTGGACGTAAGGCCGAACGATGAGTTGTCGGCCGTGACGACGCACAGCATGTCGGTGCCGGCCTTGAGCTCTTCGATCACCACGACGCCCACGGTGTCTTTCTTGTCATGCACAAGCAGATGCGGAGCAGCCATTATCCTCGCCTACGTTTCCGGTCCCTGGGTTCGGTCGGGATAAGGGCTACCCGACATCAGATCAGGCTAGCAGCCTGACGGCTTGCAATAAATTACCTTATACTGCTGTTGTCGGCGGCACAGAACAGCGTCCGATCTCGAAAGGCGCATGCCGCCCATGTCACAGGGGAGGTTGCGCATGCGACGGTGGATGGGACCGCTGGTCATCCTGCTGGTAAGCTTGAGCCTCATCACTCCAACACCCGCCAAAGCTCAGATGGAATCTCCTCCGCCGCTCGACTATGTCCCGGTCGCCGACCCGTTCAGGCTGCCGGATGGCATGAATTTCGGCGGCGTGTCCGGCGTTGCCATCAATTCCAAGGGACACATCTACGTGCTCCATCGCGGGCCGAGCCCGCTGATGGAGTTCGACGCCGACGGCAATTTCATCCGCGGTCTCGGCGAAGGCCTGTTCGACCGGCCGCATGGGCTGCGCATCGATGCCGAGGACAACGTCTGGACGACCGACGTCGGCGGTCACGTCGTCTACAAATTCAATCCGGAGGGGCGGATCGTCATGGTGCTGGGCGTCCGCGGCCGGCCAGGCGAGGCCCATGAATTCGGGCACCTCCGCCTGTTCAACGAGCCGAACGACGTCGCCATCGCCAGGAACGGCGACATCTTCGTGGTCCAGGGGCACGGCAAAGGCGATCCGCGCGTCGTCAAGTTCGACAAGGACGGCAACTACATCAAGAGCTGGGGCAAGAAAGGCAAGGAGCCCGGCGATTTCGACCTCGCGCACTCGGTCGTGATCGACGCCAAGGGCCTGCTTTACATCGCCGACCGCAACAACCAGCGCATCCAGGTGTTCGACCAGGACGGCAAGTTCGTCCGCGAGTCGAAGCATCCCGGCACGCCGTGCGGCCTGCATATCACGCCCGATCAGACGCTGTGGCTCGCGCACGGCCATGTCGGCCAGGTGATGAAGCTCGATCTCGACGGCAACGTACTGGGCGTCACCGGCAAGCAAGGCAAGGCACTCGGCCAGTTCGGCGAGGCGCATTACATCACGGTGAGCGCGCGAAACGAGATCTACGTCTCCGACACGCTGAACTGGCGCGTTCAGAAATACGTCGCCGGCCGGTGAACCGTCGCTGCTTTGCCGTATTGTTTAGATAGGAGGGCACCCGCGCCGATACGCGGAATTGGCGCGATCGATATCATGTGGGGAGGCGGCGATGCGTTGCAGTGTTGCCGTGGCGCTGGGCTGCTGGCTGGCCGTGTCAGCCAGCATCGCACTGGCCGAGCCGAAGCTCGAAATGCACCGCAGCAGCGTCAATGCCATCGACAAGTCGGGGTGGCAGCTCGCGGAATCGAGCCGCGGCGGATTCTCGGTCCGTATGCCGATCCCCTTCAACGATTTCAGCGTGCGAACATCCGACCCCAATATCGGCGATACGGTCATCCATACGGTTGGCGGCAAGAGTACCGAAGGGATCAAGATCAGCGCGACAGAGGTGCCGATCACGCCGCGAACCAAGGTGCCGGCCGATCTCGGCACGATCCCCGAACAGATCGGCCAATCAGCTGGAACGAAGATCTCCGATGTGCGTCGCGACTCCAAGGGCGGCGTCGACTCCATCTCATTTTTTGCAAGCCGCCCCACAACAAGCGCGTATATGCGCACGATGAAGACCTCGAAGGCCGTCTACAGCCTGACAATCGAGTTTCCCAACGAGCAGCGCGCGACGGTCGACGCGGTCAAGGACGAGTTTTTCGCCTCGTTCAAGCTCAAGAACTAGTCGAGATTGAATCCTTTGGCGCGCACATAGGCGCCGAAATCAGCACGTTGCGGCACGCCGTACTGACGCGCCTTGTCCTCCGACCAGCCGTAGAACGCGTCGCTGCCCCAGCGCTCGGGCGCACGCTGCCTGCGATAGGGCCACCGCGCATGCCGTCGGTGATCGTAGGCATCGAGCCGGCCCGCAAGGTCGCCGTCCTCGTAGCGGTCCTCGTGCAGCGTGCAGTCGAGCCCGAGCCGCGCCGTGATGCCGCCCGGCTCCGCCGGCCAGCCGACGCACATGCCGGCCAGCGGCACGACCCGCGGCGGCAGCGCGAACATCTCGCTGACCTCCGCCGCGTGGTCGCGGATGACACTGATGGGACAGCAACCAAGCCCGACCGCGGCCGCCGCGCGCATGAAGGTGGCGAGCACGATCGATGCGTCGCTCACCGCGTTGAAGAACTGATCGAGATGATCGTTCGGGAACGGACGCTCCCGCAGCTCGAAGATGCGCTTCAGCCGCCGGCCGTCGGCGAGAAAGATCAGGAACGCCGGCGCGGTCGCGATCCACGGCATGTCGGCAAACCACGAGGTGATGGTGGCGACCTTGGCGCGGTCGCGCACGATGAGGATGTCGGCTTGCTGGAGATCGCTCTTCGACGGGGCCGACAGCGCGCAAGCACAGAGCAACCGCAGCAGATCGGGCTCGATCGGCTTGTCCTGGTATTTCCGGTGCACGCGGTGGCTCGCAATGCGCGCGAGCTCGTCGAGCCCGGCAAGATTCGGGTCGACGGCGAAGTCTTCTCCAAATCGCTGTTGCAATGCGTCTCTTATCGTTTGGGCGGCATCGTTCATGGAATGGCGTTTCCTGCGACAGGGCCGTGCTTGACGGCACGGGTCTCGGGGCGCCTATCCTACGCGATCACACGTTCCGACCGGGAGACGTTCTGTGACCCTTCGCTTCAAAGCACTTGGCGTCAAAGCACTTGGCGTCCTGCCCGCGCTCTGCGCGACCTTTATCGCTTTCAACACCCCCGCATCGGCCGAGCAGACGATCCGCCTCGCCAAGCAGTTCGGGATCTCCTACCTGCCGCTCACGGTGATCGAGGAGAAGAAGCTGCTCGAGGAGCACGGCAAGCGGCTCGGCCTCGAGCTCAAGACCGAATGGGTCAAGTTCACCGGCGGCCCGCCGATGAACGAGGCGATCATCTCGGGCAATCTCGATTTCGCCTCCGGCGGCGTCGGCCCGCTGCTGACGATCTGGGGCAAGACGCGCGGCTCACTCGGCGTCAAAGGCATCGCCGCGATCAACTCGATGCCGCTTTATCTCAACACCATCAATCCGAACGTGAAGACCATCAAGGACTTCACCGACAAGGACCGCATCGCCTTGCCGGCCGTGAAGGTCTCCATCCAGGCGATCACGCTGGCGATGGCCGCCGAGAAGGAGTTCGGCCAAGGCCACCACGGCAAGCTCGACGCATTGACGGTGACGCTCGGCCATCCCGACGGCATGGCGCAGATGATGGGCGGCAAGTCGGAGATCACCGCACACTTCACCTCGGCGCCATTCATGTACCAGGAGCTCGAGGACAAGCGCGTGCGCAAGGTGCTCGACAGCTACGACGTGCTCGGCGGACCGCACACGTTCAACGTCGTGTGGCTGACGTCGAAGTTCTACAACGACAATCGGAAAGTCGTTCAGGCCTTCGTCGCGGCGCTCGAGGACGCGATGGCGTTCATCAAGAGCGACCCGGCCGCGGCCGCCGCGCTGTGGATCAAGAACGAAAACTCGAAACTCTCCCCGGCCGAGGTCGAGAAGCTGATCCGCCTGCCCGAGAACGAGTGGACCATCGTGCCGAAGAAGATCGGCGTATATGCGGACTTCATGAGCCGCGCCGGGCTCCTGTCGCCCAAGCCGGCGAGCTGGCAGGACGTGTTCTTCGAGGAGATCCACAAGCAGCCGGGAAACTGAAAGCTCGCCCGCCTCAGGGCTTGCCCACGGCCTGGAATGGCCGACAATGGGGCATGCTTTCCGTCGATGTCTGGCGTGGAACGCACGAAGGCTGCTTCCAGGCCTTCAAGGTTCCGCGCCGGGAAAACCAGACCGTCCTCGACGTCGTCACCGAGATCCAGCGCGAGCAGGATCCGACGCTCGCCTATCGTTTTGCGTGCCGCGTCGGCATGTGCGGCTCCTGCGCGATGGTGGTGAACGGCCGGCCGCGCTGGACCTGCCGCACCCGCGTGTCCGAGGTCACCGATGACAGCGGCCAGCTGCGACTCGAGCCGCTGCGCAACCTGACCGTGGTCAAGGACCTTGCGGTCGAGATGACGCAGTTCTTCGATAAGTGGCGCGACGCCAGGGGCTATTTCGAGCCAGGCGCCGCGCCGGCGAAGGACTTCGCCCTGGTGCCGCCGGTGACGCCGGAACGGCGGGCCGCCGACGCCGGCATCGAATGCATCGGCTGCGGCGTGTGCTACTCGGCCTGCGACGTGGTGGCCTGGGACGAGGACTATCTCGGTCCCGCCGCGCTCAACCGCGCCTGGACCCTGGTCAACGACGTCCGCGACACGACGAATGATCAGCGACTCGACGCCGTGTCCGGCGACGGCGGCTGCGTCGCCTGCCACACCCACATGAGCTGCACGAATTTCTGCCCCAAAGCGATCGCGCCGACCTATGCGATTGCCGGGCTCAAGCGAAAGATTCTTCGCCGCGCGTTGCGGGGCGGCGCATGAGCGCGGCGCTGTTCGTCGCGCAGCGCCTGAGCGCGGTGGTGCTCGCGCTCGCCGTCACGGTCCATCTCGGCACGGTCCTTTACGCCGTGCGCGGCGGCCTCACTGCTGGCGAGGTCCTCGGCCGCACCCAGGGCAATATCTGGTTCCTCGGCTTCTATACGACATTTGTGCTTGCCGTCGCCGTTCATGCGCCGATCGGCCTGCGCAACATTTTTCGCGAGTGGACGCACTGGCGTGGCACCACTCTCGACCTCGCCATGATCGGCGTCGCGTTCGCGCTGCTCGGGCTCGGCCTGCGCGCCGTCATCGCCGTGTTCATCGCATGATGCGCGCCTCGCACCGTCAGCCCGGCTTCGTCGCGGCGTTCGCGCATCGTCTGTCCGGCCTCGCGCTGGCGATCTTCCTGCCGCTGCATTTCCTCGCGCTCGCGACCGCACTCGACGGCGCCGCCGCGCTCGATGCCTTCCTCGCCATCACGCGCAACCCGTTGGTCAAGGCGAGCGAGCTCGGCATCGTGGTCGCGCTGGCGATCCATCTGACGCTCGGCCTGCGCGTGCTGGCCATCGAGCTGTTCGATTTCCGCGAGAACATCATCACAGTCCTGTCGGTCTGCGTTGCCACGGTATTCGCGGTCGGTCTGGTTTTCCTTCTCAACGCAGGCTGACGTGATTTTCGATCTGCCACTGCAAACCCTCCTCATCGTCTGGCTCGGCGCTTTCGTCGGCGGCTTTGCCTCGGGCGCCGCCGGCTTTGCCTTCGGCATCGTCGGCTCTGCCATCTGGCTGCACGCCGTCGACCCGCTCCACGTGACCATGCTGATCGTCGGCGGGGGAACCGTGATCCAATGCGGCACCATCTGGCCGCTGCGCCGCTCGATCGCGTGGAACAGGGTCTGGCCGTTCCTCCTGCCCGGGCTGGCCGGCATCCCGGTCGGCGTTGCCCTGCTGGTCTATGTCGACGCGCGCGCCCTGAAAATCGCGCTCGGCGTGTTCCTGGCCATCTACGGCGCCTACGCGCTGTTCACCCCCAGGCTCCCGAAGGTCAGCGCGGGCGGGCGCTTGGCCGATGGCGCCATCGGCTTCGTCGGCGGCTTTCTCGGCGGGTTGAGCGGCCTCAACGGCGTGATCCCCGCGATCTGGTGCCAACTGCGCGGCTGGCCCAAGGACGAGGCGCGCGCGATCTATCAGCCCTTCATCCTGGCAACCCATATCGCGATACTCGCGATGGTCGGCGTGGTGGCGCTCGACCGGCAGGGGATTATATTGTTCGTGGCGGCGCTGCCGGCCCTGATCGCCGGGGCGCTGACCGGGTGGAGCGTCTACGGACGACTCGACGACCGGCGGTTCCGCCAGAGCCTCGCGATCCTGCTGGTCGCGTCCGGTCTGCTGTTGGTGATGTCGTTGTGAGCATGATCTGGCCCGAAAGCCGGTGCCCACTTTTCGGGATCATGCTCTAGGGAGGACTCATGCAGCTCGATCCGAAAGAGATCGAGGAGCTCGCCAAGACGCTCTATGTCCGGGCGCTCAAATTGCTGCCGCCGGACATCAAGCGCGGCTTCGCCGAGCTGCAGCGGCGCGAGACCGACGACACCGGCCGCGCGGTGCTCGCCACCATGGTCGAGAACATCGCCGTCGCCGAACGCACCAACAACATCCTCTGCCAGGACACCGGCATCCCGATCTACAACGTCACGATCGGCCGCAATGTCGAGCTCGATGGCGCCGCGATGAAGGCCGCGATCCGCCGCGGCTGCGAACGCGCAACCACCGAGCATCCGCTGCGCTCCTCGGTGGTGCATCCGCTGACGCGCAAGAACGAGCAGACGTCGTGCGGCGTCGGCGTGCCGATCATCAATGTCGATTTCGACACCCGCGACGAGACGGTCGAGATCGAGATGATCCCGAAGGGTTCCGGCTCGGAGAACGGCTCGTTTTTGCAGATGCTGATCCCGGCCGACGGCGTGAAGGCGGTCAAGCGCTTCGTCATCGACCGTGTGATCGATTGCGGCGGCAAGGTGTGCCCGCCGACCATCGTCGGCGTCGGCATCGGCGGCACCTCGGACCTGTGCATGCACCTTGCGAAGATCGCCGCGACGCGCCCGCTCGGCACCACCTGCACCGACCCCGAAGGCGCCAAGATCGAGGCGGAGCTATCGGAAGCGGTCAATCAGCTCGGCATCGGACCGCAGGGCCTGGGCGGCCGCTCGACCTCGTTCCGTGTGCATGTGGAGGTCGCCGCCACGCACATCACGATGAATCCGGTGGCGGTGAACATCCAGTGCCATTCCGCCCGCCGCGCCAGCGCGACCATCACGCCGGGCGGCATCTCGTTTGGGTGACGGCCATGACCCACCACACGCTCGACATGCCGATCACCGAGGCGCAGGCACGCGCGCTGAATGTCGGCGACACGGTCAGCCTCGAAAAGACATTGTTCGGCATCCGCGACGCCAACCTGATCGCGATGTTCGACAAGGGCCGTCGCACCAGGCTCGATCTGCGCGGCCACGCGGTCGTGCACACGGCGCCGAACGTGCGCAAGGTCGAGCCCTCGCCCGCGCATCCCGCCGGCTACGAGCCGATGTGCGTCGGCACCACCACGTCGATGCGCATGGAGCGCTTCACCCGCGCACTGATGGAGCGCGAAGGCGTCCGCCTGATCATCGGCAAGGGCGGCATGGGCCCGGCCACGCTCGAGGCATTCCGTGATATCGGCGGCGCCTATCTCGCGGTGATCGGGGGCGCCGCGGCGCTGCAGACCACCTGGATCGAGGCGATCGAGGACGTCGATTTCGACGACCTCAATCCGGAAAGCATCTGGAAATTCCGCATCAAGGGCTTTGGGCCGCTGACCGTGACGATGGACTCGCACGGGCGCTCGCTGCACGCGCAGGTGCAGAGCGACGCGGCGGCCAAGCGCGCGGCGATCCTCGCCAGCATCGGCGCCTCCGAGTAAAGCCGGCCGATGAACCGGCTCGACACGGACGTGCTCATCCTCGGCGCCGGCGGGGCCGGACTGTTCGCGGCGCTGCACGCGAAGAAGGCCAATCCCGAGCTCGACGTGACCATCGCGGTCAAAGGCCTGCTCGGCAAGTGCGGCTGCACGCGCATGGTGCAGGGCGGCTACAACGTCGCGCTCGACCCGCGCGACTCGATCGAGCGCCACTTCATGGACACGATCGAGGGCGGCAGCTGGCTCAATCACCAGGATCTCGCCTGGCTCCTTGTCACCACCGCGCCAGTGCGCATCCGCGAGCTCGAGACCGAGCTCGGCTGTTTCTTCGACCGCAATCCGGATGGGACGGTGCACCAGAAAGCGTTCGCCGGCCAGACCTTCGACCGCACCGTGCACAAGGGTGATCTCACTGGAATCGAGATCATCAATCGGCTCGCCGAGCAGACTTGGCGGCGCGACGTGCGCAGACTCGAGGATTTTCGCGCGCTGGATTTCCTGCCCGCGGCCGACGGCTCCGGCCTCGCCGGCGTGCTGATGCTGGATATGCGCACGGGCGAGCCGCTGCTGGTGCGCGGCCGCGCCACGCTGCTCGCGACCGGCGGCGGACCGACCATGTACAAGTATCACACGCCGTCCGGCGACAAGTCGTGCGACGGCATGGCGATGGCGCTGCGCGCAGGCCTGCCGCTGCGCGACATGGAGATGGTGCAGTTTCATCCGACCGGACTCCTGGCCGGTGAAGGCACGCGCATGACCGGCACCGTGCTCGAGGAAGGCCTGCGCGGCTCGGGCGGGCACCTGATCGACGCGACCGGCGAGCGCTTCATGCTCGGCTACGACGCCCGGGGCGAGCGCGCGACGCGCGATATCGTCAGCCGCGCCATCATGGACCGCATTCGCAAGGGTCATGCGAGCCCGCATGGCGGCGTCTGGATCTCGATGGGGCATCTCGGCCCCGACAATGTGCGGCGCGAGTTCAAGGGCATGGTCGAGCGCTGCGCCGATTGCGGGTTCGATCTCGCCGCCGGGCGGGTCGAGGTGATCCCGACCGCGCATTACATGATGGGCGGCGTGGTGTTCGCGCCCGACTGCACCACACCGATGCCGCGGCTCTACGCGGCGGGAGAGGACACCGGCGGCGTGCATGGCGCCAATCGACTGGGCGGCAACGGCGTCGCCAACTCGACGGTGTTCGGCGGGCTCGCCGGCGACGCCATCGCCGCGAGCACACGGCGCGATGCAGCGCTGGCCGAGATCGACAAGCCGGCACTCGACCGCACCATGGCGCGCGCGTTCGGACCGCTCGGACGCAAGACCGGCGACCTCGCCGGCATCCGCCGCAGGCTCTATGACGTGATGTGGAACGACGTCGGCATCCTGCGCACGGCCGAGACCCTCGCGCGCGGCCACGCGGCGCTCGAGGCGCTCGCCGGCGAGCTGGCCGACAGTGGTATCCCCGACGGGGAGCGGCGCTACAATCTCACCTGGATCGACCACCTCAATCTGGAGAACCTCGTCCTGGTCAGTCGCGCGATCTGCGCCGCCGCCGAGGCGCGCTGCGACAGCCGCGGCGCGCACTTTCGGGAGGATTTTCCCAACACGAGCGACCTCGCGTCATCGCACTACACCTTGGTGCGCGCGGCCGATGATGCGCTGTCGGTTGCGTCCGCGCCGGTCGATTTCAGCCGGGTCCTGCCGGGCCAATCGCTGTTGTCAGCCGCCGCGGAATAGCCCGCCGTGTTGCAGAACGGACGGAGACCGGCCTTCCCTAAGGGCCCGTTTACCCTCGATCAGGGCAAATTACTTAGCTCCGCCCAACCTTAACCTGATTGTGTTTGCTCAAATCGTATTGATATATACCGCTGCAACGTGGCCCCGTCTGGGAGAGGGTTTTCGCGTGCTCAAGGAGCCATTCGGGCCAAATCTGCTGGGACGGCCGCAGCTGCGCCGGGCGCACGCGGCGTTCATGGCCATTTTGCTCGTGGCTTTCGGGATCGTCGCCTACCTGGTCGACGGCCATCAGGCGAAAAAGCTCGCCGCGTCCGAGCCCGAATTGTCGAGCCAGGCGCGGACGCCTAACCGATTGTACCGCCCAACCGACATGCAGTGGGCGTCGCTGACCGTCGAGACCGTCGCCAGCCAGGTTTTCCGCTCCGAGCACATCACCGAAGGCAAGTTCGCCGTCGACGAGGACCGCTCGACGCTGGTGTTCTCGCCCTATTCGGGGCGCGCCATCAAGATCCTCGCCAAGCCGGGCGAGATGGTCGCCGCCGGCCAGCCGCTGTTCACCGTTGAAGCCACCGACATGGTGCAGGCGCAGAACGACTTCATCGCCGCGATTGCCTCCGTCAACAAGGCGCGCGCCGCGCTCAACCTCGCCCAGATCGTCGAGGGCCAGAACCGCAAGCTGTTCGAGAGCAAGGCCGGGCCGCTGCGCGATCTGCAGACCGCCGAGGCCAACCTGCAGGCCGCGCAGAACGACCAGCGCGCCGCTCTGGTCGCGCTCGAGGCCGTGCGCAACCGGCTGCGCATCCTCGGCAAGACCGACGACGAGATCACCCTGTTCCAGGACAAGGGCGTCATCAGCCCGGAGACGCCGATCCACGCGCCGATCGCCGGCACGGTGGTGAGCCGCAAGATCGGACCCGGCCAATACGTCAACACGGGCGCCAACAGCGCCGGCGCCAACGAGACGCCGTTCATCATCGGCGACCTGTCGACCGTGTGGCTCTACGCATTCGTGCGCGAGACCGATGCGCCAAAAATCCGCGTCGGCCAGCCGATCACCTTCACCGTGCTCGCCTACCCGGATCAGCTGTTCGAGGCCAAGGTCAATTACGTCGCCTCGGCACTCGATCCGAACACGCGCCGCCTCACGGTGCGCGCGACGCTCGACAACCCGCAGCAGCTGTTCAAGCCGGAGATGTTCGCGAGCGTGAACATCTTCACCGGCGAGGAGCGCAACTCGGCGGCGATTCCGCGCGACGCGCTGATCTATGAAGGCGCGAGCGTGCGCGTCTGGGTCGCGCGCGAGGACAGGACGATCGAATCCCGCCAGGTCCGGCTCGGACTGGCGAGCGGACGCATGGTTCAGGTGCTCGATGGTCTGCAGGCCGGCGAGCGCGTGATCACCAAGGGAAGCCTGTTCCTGGACCGGGCGGCGGCCGGGAGCTAGTTCGGTTGACCGTCGTTGTCCGCGGCGAGACGGGGGCTCGTTCGCCGGGATGATGACGTGAGAGACGGCGAGCACCCCGCCACGTCATGCAAACTCTGATCGTTTTCGCGCTCAAGCACCGCGTGCTGATGCTCGTCGTCTTCGTGGCGACGCTGATCGGCGGCGTGTTCGCATTCCGCCAGCTCAACATCGAGGCCTATCCCGATCCGACCCCGCCGATGGTGGACGTGATCACGCAGAGCCCCGGCCTCTCGGCCGAGGAGATCGAGCGCTACATCACGATCCCGATCGAGACCCAGGTGTCCGGCCTGCGCAACCTGCGCACCATCCGCACCATCTCGCTCTACGGCCTGTCCGACGTGAAGCTGCAGTTCACGTTCGACTACACCTACGAGGAAGCGCTGCAGCAGGTGCTCAATCGCCTCGCCCAGCTGCCGGCGCTGCCGAACAACGTGCAGCCGCAGATCTCGCCGGTGAGCCCGATCGGCGAGATCTACCGCTACAAGCTGGTCGGACCGCCGAACTACAGCCTGACCGATCTCAAGACCCTGCAGGACTGGGTGCTGGAGCGGCGCTTCCGCGCCGTGCCGGGCGTCGTCGACGTGATCGGCTGGGGCGGCAAGACCAAGACCTACGAGGTGCAGATCGACTTCAACAAGCTGGTCGCCTATGGCCTGACGCTGCCGCAGGTGCTGCAGACGCTGAACAACAGCAACATCAATGTCGGCGGCAACACGGTGAACATCGGTTCGCAGTCGGCCGTCGTGCGCGGCGTCGGCCTGATCCGTTCGACCGAGGACCTGAGCAACACCATGCTCACGCAGGTCGGCGGCAATCCGGTGCTGGTGCGCGACGTCGCCAGCGTGCTCATTGGCAACAAGCCGCGCCTCGGCATCGCCGGCAAGGACAATGACGACGACATCGTCCAGGGCATCGTGCTGATGCGGCGCGGCGAGCAGAGCTCGCCGACGATCGCGCGCGTCAAGGAGGAGATCGAGCGCATCAACGGCTCCGACGTGCTGCCGCCCGGCGTGCGGATCGAGCGCATCTACGACCGCCAGGACCTGATCGATCTCACCACAAAGACGGTGCTGCACAACATGGTGATCGGCATCGCGCTGATCTTCCTGCTGCAGTGGATATTCCTCGGCAACCTGCGCAGCGCGCTGATCGTGGGCGCTACCATCCCGTTCGCGCTGTTCTTCGCGATCGGCATCCTGGTGCTGCGCGGCGAGTCAGCCAATCTGCTCTCGGTCGGCGCCATCGACTTCGGTCTGATCGTCGACGCGACGGTGATCATGGTCGAGAGCATCTTCCGCCGCTTGTCGCAGCTGAGCCCCGCCCCGCGCGCCGACGCGCCCGATCTCGGCGCCGACGGCATCTCCGCCGGCAAGCTGTTCGCCATCTTCGAGGCCGCCACCGGCGTGAGCCGGTCGATCTTCTTCGCCGCCGGCATCATCATCGCGGGCTTCCTGCCGCTGTTCACACTGAGCGGCGTCGAGGGCCACATCTTCGGCCCGATGGCCAAGACCTATGCCTATGCGCTGGCCGGCGGCCTGCTCGCGACCTTCACGGTGGCGCCGGCGCTGTCCGCCGTGCTGCTGCCCGAGCACGTGCGCGAGACCGAGACCTTCGTGGTGCGCGTGCTGCACCGGATCTATACGCCGGCGTTGCATTTCGCGGTGGCCCACAAGGGCATGGTGGTCGCCAGCGCAGCGGGGCTGCTCGTGCTCGCCGCCATCGCCGGGCGTCTGCTCGGGCTCGAATTCCTGCCCAAACTCGAGGAAGGCAATCTGTGGATCCGCGCGACCATGCCGGCAACCATCTCGCTCGAGGAGGGCAACGGCTACGTCAACCGCATGCGCGCGGTGATCCGCAGCTTCCCCGAGGTCGAGACCGTGGTCTCGCAGCACGGACGCCCGGACGACGGCACCGACGCCGCCGGCTTCTTCAACGCGGAGTTCTTCGCGCCGCTCAGGCCGGTCGACCTGTGGCGCCCCGGCCTCACCAAGGACGAGCTGACCGACCAGATCCTGACGCGGTTGCAGAACGACTTCCCCGGCGTCGAGTTCAATTTCTCGCAGTATCTGCAGGACAACGTTGCCGAGGCAGTGTCGGGCGTCAAAGGCGAGAACTCGATCAAGCTCTACGGCGACGACCTCGCCGTCCTCTCCGAGACGGCGAACCGGATCAAGGCGGTGCTGTCGACCGTGCAAGGCGTCACCGACCTCTCGGTGTTCACCTCGCTCGGGCAGCCTACCCTGCAGATCGACATCAAGCGCGAGCGCGCCGCCCGCTACGGCCTCACCCCGGGCGACATCAACTCGACGATCCGTGTCGCCATCGGCGGCGAGTCGGCGGGCGACCTCTACGAGCCGTCGAGCGACCGGCACTTCCCGATCATGGTCCGGCTCGCGCCGCAATTCCGCCAGAGCCCCGAGGCGATCGAGAACCTGCGCATCGGCGCGCAGAGCCCGAGCGGCCTGACGCAGATCCCGCTCGGCGAGGTGGCCTCGGTCAAGCTCGTGTCCGGCGCGTCCTACATCTATCGCGAGCAGCAGCAGCGCTACCTGCCGATCAAGTTCAGCGTGCGCGACCGCGACCTCGGCAGCGCCATCGCCGAGGCGCAGCGCAAGATCGCCGAGCAGGTACCGCTGCCGGCCGGCTCGCGGCTCGAATGGGTCGGCGAGTTCGGCAACCTGCAGGATGCGATCAGCCGGCTGAAGATCGTGGTGCCGCTCAGCCTGGCGCTGATCGCCCTCCTGCTCTGGATCAATTTCGGCTCGGTGCCGGATACCCTGCTCGCCATGAGCGTCATCCCGATGGCGGTGATCGGCGGCATTTTCGGGCTCGCTGTGACCGGCACGCCGTTCAGCATCTCGGCGGCGATCGGCTTCATCGCGCTGTTCGGCATCTCGGTCATGGACGGGATCGTCATCCTGTCGCAATACAACCAGCTGATCGCAGCCGGCCTCGACCGCACCACGGCCATCCTGCGCACCGGCGAGCTGCAGCTGCGGCCGGTGCTGATGACCTGCATCATCGCCGGCATCGGCCTGCTGCCGGCCGCCGTATCGACCGGCATCGGGTCGCAGGTGCAGAAGCCGCTCGCCGTGGTGGTGGTCGGCGGCATGACGCTCGCCCCGGCGGTCATCCTGATCACCCTGCCGGTGCTGATCGCCCTGTTCTCGCGGCGCACGTCCACAGCACCCGCTGCGGAACCTGTGGCGGCGCCCGCCGAGTGATATATAGTCCGCGCCAATTTGACGCGGACGGGGGCCGGTCTCTGTTGAACGACGCTAAACACTTGACTGCGGTACGCCGTACCTGCGTGGACGGCCATGCTGCGTAGCCTGATCACCTTCTGCCTGACGCGCCGGCTCCTGGTGTTGACCGCGCTCGCGGCCTTTATCGGCCTCGGCGGTATCGCCTTCTCGACCCTGAACATTGAGGCCTATCCGGACCCGACCCCGCCGATCATCGAGATCATCGCCCAATACCCCGGCCAGTCGCCGGAGGAGGTCGAGCGCTACGTCACCATCCCGATCGAGGTCGCCGTCGCCTCGACCCCCGGCCTGCGCTTCATCCGCTCCAACACGGTCTACGGGCTCGGCTTCCTCCGCATGCAGTTCGAGTACGGTCGCGATTACCATTTCGTGCGCCAGCAGGCCGTGAACCGGCTCAAGGACGCCACTTTGCCGTCCAGCGTGCAGCCGGTCATCTCGCCGGCCGGCACCATCAGCGAGATCTTCCGCTACGAGCTGCGCGGCCCGACCGGCATGGACCTGACCCAGCTCAAGACCTTGCAGGACTGGGTGGTCGAGCGGCGGCTGCGCATCGTGCCGGGCGTCTCCGACGTGCTGGTGCTCGGCGGCAAGACCAAGGAATACCAAGCCGAGATCGACCTCAACCGCCTGCGCGCCCACGGCCTGACCATCCCGCAGGTCATCAACGCGATCTCCGCCAGCAACGCCAATGTGGGCGGCCGTACCATCGCCCTCGGCGAGCAGGCGGTCAACGTCCGCGGCATCGGCGTGCTCACCTCGGCCCGCGACATCGGCAACATCGTGCTCACCCAGCAGGGCGGCCTGCCGGTGCTGCTCTCCGACATCGCCAAGGTGCAGGTCGGCCACACGCCGCGGCTCGGCATGGCCGGCCGCGACGACACGACCGACGTCGTCACCGGCATCGTGCTGATGCAGAAATTCGAGCGCACCATGGAGGTGGTGCAGCGGGTGCGCGAGGCAGTCGAGAAGATCAACACCGACGGCACGCTGCCGCCGGGCGTGCATATCGACGCCTTCTACGACCGCGGCGACCTGGTCGGCATCACCGTGCAGACGGTGCTGCACAACATGTTCTTCGGCATCGCGCTGATCTTCCTGATCCAGTGGATCTTCCTCGGCGACCTGCGCTGCGCGCTGATCGTCGCCTCGACCATTCCGGTCGCGCTCCTGCTCGCGGTGATCATCACGGTGGTCCGCGGCGAATCCGCCAATCTCCTCTCCATCGGCGCGATCGACCTTGGTATCATCGTCGACGCGACCGTCATCATGGTGGAGAACATTTTTCGCCACCTCGCCCACCATACGGCGAGGGCGCTCACAGATCGGCACGCGAGCCGGCAGGAAAAGTTGCACCGCATCCTCACCGCGGCGGTCGAGGTCGACAAGGCGATCTTCTTCTCCGTCATCATCACCATCGCCGCGTTCCTGCCGCTGTTCACCATGCAGGGCGTCGAGGGCCAGATTTTCGGGCCGATGTCGCGCACCTACGCCTACGCCCTGCTCGGCGCGGTGATCGCGACCTTCACCGTGACGCCGGTCATGGCGTCGATCCTGCTGCCGGCGCAGGTCAGCGAGGTCGAGACCTTCATCGTGCGGCACCTGCGCGCGATCTATCAGCGCGTGCTGCTGCTTGCGGTGCGCAACGCGCGCGCCGCAGCGGCAATCGCGCTCGCCTTCCTGCTGCTGTGCGGCGTGCTCGGCGCGCGGCTCGGCACCGAGTTCCTGCCGAAGCTCGAGGAGGGCAACCTCTGGATCCGCGCGCTGATGCCGCCGACCATCACGCTCGAGGCCGGGGTCGATACGGTCGCGCGCATCCGCAAGGTGATCAAGAGCTACGCTCCGGTCCGCACCGTGTTCTCCGAGCAGGGCCGCGGCGAGGACGGCACCGACCCGGACGGCTCGTTCCTCGCCGAGTTCTTCGTGCCGCTCAAGCCGTTCGACGAATGGCCGAAGGGCATGACCAAGGAGATCCTGGTCAAGCAGTTGAGTGAGCAGCTCGAGCGCGAGTTCCTCGGCATCGACTTCAATTTCTCGCAGTACATCCAGGACAACATCGAAGAGGCCGTGTCCGGCGTGAAGGGCGAGAACGTGGTCAAGATCTTCGGCCGCGACCTCGCCGAGCTGGAACGCGTCTCCAACAGCGTCAAGACCGAGATCAGCCAGGTGCGCGGCGTGAAAGATCCGGCAGCGTTCAACCTGCTCGGCCAGCCCAACCTGGTGGTGCGCGTCGACCGCGCCAAGGCGGCGCGCTACGGCATCTCGGTCGGGGATATCAACGCCGTGGTGCAAGCCGCAATCGGCGGCCAGGAGACCACCCGCGTCTACGAGGGTGAGATGAATTTCGCCCTCACCGTGCGTCTTGCGCCGCAGTACCGCGACAATGTCGACGCGATCCGCACCGTACCGGTCGCCCTGCCGGCCGCCGACAGCAAGTCGGCGGCGACCACCTATATCGCGCTCGGCGACGTCGCCGACATCAAGCTCGAGTCCGGCGCCGCCTACATCTATCGCGAGAACAGCCAGCGCTTCGTGCCGCTGAAATACAGCGTGCGCGACCGCGATCTCGGCTCGACTGTCGCCGAGGCGCAGGAGCGGATCACGAAGAACGTCGTGTTGCCTGGCGGCTATCGGCTCGAATGGTCCGGCGAGTACGGCGCCTTGGTCGAGGCGAAGAAGCGGCTCGCGATCATCGTGCCGCTGAGCCTGTTGCTCATCATGATGCTGCTCTACAGCCTGTTCAACTCGCTGCGCGACAGCCTGATCGCGCTCGCCGGCATTCCGTTCGCGGTCGCCGGCGGCATCCTCGGGCTCACCGTGGCCGGGCTCAACCTCAGCGTCTCCGCTGCCGTCGGCTTCATCTCGCTGTTCGGCGTCTCCGCCATGGACGGCATTCTGCTCGTCTCCTACATCCGCCGCGACATCGAGGAAGGCATCGGCACCGAGCAGGCCATCATCCGCTCCGCCGAGACGCGCATGCGGCAGATCTTCATGACCGGCTTCTCCGCCTGCATCGGCCTGGTGCCGGCAGCGATCTCGACCGGCATCGGCTCACAGGTGCAGCAGCCGCTCGCCTGCGTCATCGTCGGCGGCATGCTCCTCTCACCCATCTGCAGCCTGCTGGTGATCCCGGTGATCGCCAAGCTGGTGATGCCGAAAGTCGGCGAGACCGAGCACGGCCGTGTGGTGCGCGCCACCGAGCATTGACCCTGCCCGCCCGCGGGAACGGCTCAATCAACAGAAGGATTTGAGCCCTACCGCAACTTGGAGCAGACTGCGTTTGCGGCCGGGCGAAAGGGGGGCCGCTTGGGCACATGATTCGCGGCCACCGAAGACCTTCGGGCGGGTACACCAACGCACTGAATCTCAAGCTGATTCTGGGCGGCGGGGCCGTCGTCCTCGGCTCGTTCTTCATCGCCCTCGCCGTGATGAACTGGCTCTCCCCGGCGAATTCCGTGCCGGCCGGTCGGCCCCCGCTCACCGAAGTTCCACCACTGCAACCGATCACCCGCACATCGGTCGTGGTCGCGCCGGCCTCGATCGCGCTGTCGGCGATCCGCGACGCCATGGACGGGGCGGCGCCGCGCAACCTCGCCGGCCAGAAGGAAGGCCGCGGCCGCGACAAGATCCCGCTGGTCGGCGACATCGGCTGGACCATCGACCGCGGACCGCTGTTCGTGTCCGGGCGGCCGGACGCGCTCGTCGTCACCACCAACCTGCTCGGCGTGTTCCGCGCCACCGGCAAGCTCGGCGAGCAGCTTGGCGGCGCCGTGGGTGGCGCGCTTGGCGGCGCGGTGTCGAGCCTCGGCAGCGCCGGGCTCGGCCGCCAGCTGCAGGACTTCACCGGCAAGACCTTCGACCAGCGCGTCGACATGCGCGGCGTCGTCAACGTCACGTCGCGGCCGGCCATCACGCCGACCTGGCGCGTGCAGCCGAACCTTCAGGGTGCGGCGAACATCTCCGACGTGCAGCTGCCGATCGCCGGCTTTCGCCTGAGCGTGTCCGGCGAGGTGAAGCCGTTCGTCGACCAGGCGGTGCGCGAGCAGGTAACCGCGCTCGAGGCGCGCGTGCGCAGCGATCCGTTCCTCGAGCGCACCGCGCGCGAGCAATGGATCAAGATGTGCCGCTCGATCCCGCTCGGCGCCGCGGGCGCCGGCCTGCCGAATCTGTGGCTCGAGGTGGTGCCGACGCGCGCCTTCGCGGCGCAGCCGCGCATCGACGCGCAAGCGGTGCATCTGACCATCGGCGTCGAGGCGCAGACCCGCGTGGTGCCGGCGGAGACCAGGCCCAACTGTCCGTTCCCGGCGCAGCTCGAGATCGTGCCGCAGCTCGACCGCGGCTCGGTCGCGATCGGCGTGCCGATCGACGTGCCGTTCACCGAGGTCAACAAGCTGCTCGAGGCGCAGCTCGCCGGCCGCACGTTCCCCGAGGACGGCAGCGGGCCGGTCAACGTCACCGTGCGCAACGCCACCGTCGCAGCGTCGGGCGACCGGCTGCTGATCTCGCTGCGCGTCAACGCCAAGGAGAAGACGAGCTGGTTCGGCTTCGGCGCCGAGGCGACCTTGCACATCTACGGACGGCCGGCGCTCGATCAGCAGAGCCAGATCTTGCGGCTCACTGACCTGCAGCTCGCGGTGGAATCGGACGCAGCGCTCGGGCTCCTCGGCGCCGCCGCGCGCGCGGCCGAGCCGCAGCTGCGCCGCGCGCTCGCCGACAAGGCGGTGGTGGACCTCAAGCCGTTCGCCGCCGACGCCAGGCGGCGCGTCGATGCCGGGCTTCAGGACTTCCGCAAGCAGCAGGCGGGCGTGAGCGCCAGCATCGAGATCACCGACCTGCGGCTGGTCGGCATCGATTACGATGCGACGACGCTGCGGGTGATCGCGGAGGCCGACGGCGTGGTCGATGTGGCGGTGTCGAACCTCGCGGTGCCGTGATCGGTGACGGCTTTACCTGGAGGCGCTGTGGCTCTAGCGTCCCCTGCCCCGCCTGACTGCGACAGTCGAGAGTCAGTAAATGATCCCTCCCATCCTCCGCCTGTACGAAGACATCCTGCCGAACGACACAAAACTCACGCTGCATCTGCCGGCGCTGCCGCGCATGATTTTCGTCGTGCATGGCGCGGTCAGCATCGCCGGCAAAGCCACCGGCGACGGCGAGAGCTCTCAGAGTCAGACTTGGCAGGGCGAAAGCGCGGTGACGCTGTCGCCCGGAGCGACCGGCGCGACCATCTGGCGTTTCGAGCTCACCCGCGGCGAGGCGCACAACACGGTGGTCGATCCGGACGTGCGCTCCTACGAGAAGCTGGCGGCGCAGCTCGACACCTTGCCGAAGGGCGAACTTCTCATGCGAGGCGACAGCGTCGGCTTTCCGCCCGGCGGCTGCGCGTATCTGCATCGTCACCAGGGGCCGGGCATCCGCTGCCTGATCGAGGGCGGCATCCGCATCGACACGCACGGGCGCTCGACCTCGTATGGCCCGGGCGGCGCGTGGTACGAGAGCGGGCCCGATGCGGTGTTCGCGCAGGCCGCGGCGGACCGGCCGAGCCGGTTCATCCGCGTGATGATTTTGCCGCGCGCGTTGTTGGGGAAGAGCTCGATCCAGTATGTGAACGAGGACGACAAGGCGAAGCCGAAGTCGCAGCAGTATAAGATCTACGTCGATGCCCCGATTGCGTTCGCATGACCCGTGTCCCGGGCGAGCGCAGCGAGACCCGGGACCCACTCTATGCGCACCCTTTGGGACTCCTGGGTCCCGGGTCGCGCTACCGCGCGCCCGGGACACGAGGCAGTGCACTACGCCGCCGCCTGCTTCGCCGCGCGGATCGTCTCCCACACCCGCACCGGCTGCATGACTCGTGTCCCGGCCGAAGCGAGCGTCAGCGAGCGAAGAGCCGGGACCCAGCGCAAGAAGCGACGCGCGAAGCGCGTCTCAACATCGGCTTTGCTTTGCTGCCCCTGGGTCCCGGGTCGCGCTTTGCGCGCCCGGGACATGAGGCAGTGCGTTACGCCGCCGCCGGTTTCGCCGCACGGATCGTCTCCCATACGCGCAGCGGCGTGGCCGGCATCTCGATGGTCTTCACGCCGAGCGGCGTCAGCGCATCGATCACCGCGTTGATCACGGTCGGTGGCGCGCCGATGGTGCCGGACTCGCCGATGCCCTTGACGCCGAGCGGATTGGTCTTGCAGGGCACCTCCTCGAGCGTCGCGTCGAACGCAGGCATGTTGGCGGCGCGCGGCATGGCGTAATCCATGAAGCTGCCTGACAAAAGCTGGCCGGTGCCCGAATCGTAGACCTGATTTTCCATCAGTGCCTGGCCGATTCCCTGGGCGACGCCGCCGTGGATTTGCCCGAGCACGATCAGCGGATTCAAAATCCGCCCGAGGTCGTCGACGATGAAGTAGCGGTCGACCACCACCTCGCCGGTGTCCGGATCGACCTCGACCTCGCAGACATGCGAGCCGTTCGGATGGCTCGGCGGATTGGCGGCGAAATTGCCGGCCGCCTCGAGGCCGACACCCAGCGCATCCGTGTTCGGCCCCATCGGCGCGTAGAACGCCTTGGCGACGTCGACAATGCCGATCTTCTTGTCGGTGCCGGACACGCGGTACTCGCCGTCCTTGAACTCGATGTCGCCGGCGTCGGCCTCCATCAGCCGCCCCGCCATCGCCTTGCCCTTCTCGACGATCGCCTCCGCCGCGGCGCGCAGCGCATTGCCGCCGACGGTGGCGCTGCGCGCGCCATAGGTGCCGCGGCCGATGCCGACCTGCGCGGTGTCGCCCTGCACGAAGCGGATCTGCTCGTAGGGCACGCCGGTATATTCGTGCGCGATCTGCGCGAACACGGTGGCATGGCCCTGGCCGTGCGAGTGGGTGCCGGCAAAGATCGTGAGCGCGCCGCTCGGATCGAACTTCAGGTCGACGCGCTCGTTGAAGATGCCGCCGAACTCGATGTAGGAGGTCACTGCGCGGCCGCGCAGCCTGCCGGCCTTCTGCGACTCCCGCTTGCGCGCGTTGAATCCCTTCCAGTCGCTGGTGTCGAGGCACTTGTCGAGCAGCCGCTTGAACTCGCCGGAATCGTAGACCCACAAGGTCGGCGTCTTGAACGGCAGCTTCTCCGGCGGAATGAGATTGCGGCGGCGGATCTCGGCCGGATCCATGCCGATCTCGCGCGCGGCGTGCTCGATCAGCCGCTCGGTGAAGTAGGCGGCCTCGGGCCGGCCGGCGCCGCGATAGGGCCCGCTCTGCGACGTGTTGGTGAACAGGCCCTGCGACATGATGTGGATCGTCGTGCAGTCATAGGCCTGCGGAATGAACCGCAGCGAGAACGCGCCGGCGGCAAGCGCCGCGCCCACGAAGTAAGCCCCGACCTGGAACATCAGCTGCGCGCGCACGCCGAGCATCTTGCCGTGCTCGTCGAGCGCCATCTCGCCGGCATAGATGATGTCGCGGCCGCAATGATCGGTGAGCATGCTCTCCGAGCGCGTCGCCGTCCACTTCACCGGGCGGCCGAGTTTTTTCGATGCCCACAGCACGAGCGCATCGTCCGGGAAGCAGCCGCCCTTGAGGCCGAAGCCGCCGCCGACGTCGGGCGAAACGATGCGGATCTGGTTCTCCGCGGCGTGGAACACGTGCGACATCTCCATGCGCACGCCGTGCGGGTTCTGCGAGGTGGTGTAGAGCGTGTAGAAATCCTCCGCCGCGTTGTAGTCGCCGAGCGCCGAGCGGGGCTCCATGCAGACGGGCGAGAGGCGGTTGTTGTCGACGCGGAGCTTCACGACGTGCTTCGCTTTCGCGAACGCCGCGTCGGTCGCGTCCTTGTCGCCGAACATCAGGCGGAACGCGACATTGCCGTTCGGATTGTCGTCCCACACTTTGACGGCGTTCGGCTTGGCCGCGTCCTCAAGGTTGACGATCGCGGGGAGCACCTCGTAGTCGACCTCGACCAGCTCGGCGGCGTCGCGCGCCTGGGTGAGCGTCTCGGCGACGACGAAGGCGACGCGGTCGCCGACGAAACGGACCTTCTCGCCCTGCAGGATCGGCTGGAACGTGCGGTGGCCCTTGGGCGCGCCGAAGTCCTCCGGCATCAGGTGCGCGGTCATGGCGCCGATGTGGTCGGCCGTGGCGTCGGCGCCGGTGAGCACGAGCAGGACGCCCGGCGCCGCCTTGGCTTTCGAGACATCCACGCGCTTGACCTTGGCATGCGCGTGCGGCGAGAGCACCGTGACGCCAACGCACTGGCCGGGCAGCGTCATGTCGTCGACGTAGCGGCCCTGCCCCGTGACGAAGCGCTGATCCTCGACGCGGCGGACCGCCTGCCCGATTCCGAACTTTGCCATGTGGTGCTCCTCGAGTTTCTTGTGGGGCGTATCATTGCCGAGTTGGGGGGAAACGCCAAGCCATGGGCAGGCACAGCCTCGTGTCCCGGCCGCAGAGAGCGTCAGCGAGCGAAGAGCCGGGACCCACTCTATGCGCACTCTTTGCGGCTCCTGGGTCCCGGGTCTCGCTGCGCTCGCCCGGGACACGAGGTCGTGCCAGATCGCACTGCCCTCTTGTCCCGGCCGCAGCGAGCGCAAGCGAGCGAAGAGCCGGGACCCACTCTATGCGCACTCTTTGCGGCTCCTGGGTCCCGGGTCTCGCTGCGCTCGCCCGGGACACGAGGTCGTGCCAGATCGCACTGCCCTCTTGTCCCGGCCGC